>Ga0209683_10000398_pt1 | contig 17086 bp, 14 predicted proteins | sample DOMMetBare2Fresh_FD_187474 | JGI IMG/M metagenome (GOLD analysis project Ga0209683, IMG submission 187474) | Wetland sediment microbial communities from St. Louis River estuary, USA, under dissolved organic matter induced mercury methylation -... | ecosystem: Environmental > Aquatic >... | reverse complement strand
TAGATTTGTGACTCGTAGGGTGGGCAAAGGCGAAGGCAATGCCTTTCCGCGCAGCAAGGCCTATCGTGCGCCGTGCCCACCTGGAGCGCTCCACGGTGCATGACTTCGTTGGTGGGCACGGCGTACGAGAGTCTTGCGCGTGTGGGAGAGCCGTGCCTTCGCCTTTGCCCACCCTACGGCGCGACAATGCCTACTGAATTCCCGCCGCTTTCAAATACTGCAGGTCAACGAACCGCTCCGCCGACGGTGCGGGCTTTGGGATCGCGCCGACATCTGCCATCAGCGCCAGCACGCGTTCGAACGCCGGCAGGCTCAGCTCGCCGCGCCGGGGCAGGACGTTCCGGCCCGGTTCGAGATAGGGCGCATAGATCTGCCGCGCGACCTCGTCGGAGAGCTTGCCGGTGTCTTTCACGATCGCGACCACGTCGTCGCGATTGCGCGGATCGTTCATGACCGCATAGGTGGAGGCCATCGCGCGCACGAAACGCACGAGCACGTCCTTGTTCTGCTCGCCCCACGCGCGCCGCACCATGTCGACGTTGAAGATGAGGTCCGAGCCCGCCTCATAGGTGAAGGCAAGGCGCGGGAAGCCCTGGGCGATCGCCTCGAGATCCTCCGGTTGCCCCATCGGCACCGCGGCGCATTCGCCCGACTTGAGGCAGGCGAAGCGGGCCGGCGTGCCGACCACCGCCTTGGCGGTGTAGTCACCGGCCTTGATGCCCTTGGCGTCGAGCAGCCGCACCGTCGAGAGCGTGATGGTGTCGCCGGCGGTCGACAGGCCGAGCGCCTTGCCCTTGAGGTCGGCGAAGCTCTTGATCTCCGGCCGCACGATCAGGCTGTAGACCGGATTGGTGGTCTGGCTGATGAAGGCGACTGCGTCGGAGCCCTTGAGCGCGGCCTGGACCATATAGGGCGTGGCGTTCTTGCCGGCGTCGATCTCGCCCTTGTCGAGCGCGGCGACGATGCGGTCGGTGCCGCCCGGAATCGGGACCATGACCAGATTGATGCCCTCGCGCCGGAAGGCGTCCCGGCGCAGCGCGACGTTGAGCGGCAGCGAGGACAGCCCGCCGACGCCCGCGGCATTCTGGCCGTAGCGCAGCGTGATGAGGTCCTGCCCTTGCGCGGCCTGCGCGAGGCACGTGAGCGCGGCCACAAGAGCCGACATGCAACGGATCATGATCATCTTCCGGGGTGATGTGTGTCAGGATACGACGAAGCGCGATCGCCGTCACCGTCCCTTTCGTAAGCGTGCGGCCTTGTCGGCATGGCGCGCGATGTCGGCGTCGCGATGATCAAGGTAATGCCGCAACCAATAGGTGAAGGACTCGGGGGTCTTGCGGATGCGTCGCTTGATCTCGTCGAGCGGGAGGAACTGAACCGCGGCAACCTCGGCGGGATCGGGGTGCAATTCGCCCGCGAGCCGTCCAAAGAACACATAGACGTACTCGTTTTCCTGCATGCCGTGATCGAGTTCGGCCTGGTAGCGGCTGAAGAATCCGAACGACAGCGTGCCGCGCACGCCCAGCTCCTCATGGAGCCGGCGACGGGCCGCCGTCATCGTGCGCTCGCCCGGCCGCGGATGCCCGCAGCAGGTGTTCGCCCATAGCCCGCCCGAATGATACTTCTGCGCACTGCGCTGCTGCAGAAGGAGCAGTCCCTTCGCATCGACCAGGAAGATCGAGAAGGCGCGGTGCAGCAGGCCCTGGCGGTGGACGGCGTCCTTGCCGGCGGCGCCGATGGCGCGATTGCGTTCGTCGACCAGGATCAGCTGTTCGTCAGCCATGATGGGGAGATTCGACCCGCTGCCAAGGAATCATTGGCGACATGTCGTGCCGCCGATTTGAAGTTCCTACAACACTTGCGGCAAACTCGGCTAGGAACTTCAAATCGACAAGCGGCACCGGCACCACGGCGTAATGAGAGCCAGCTCAGGTCTTCAAGGCGGCAAGCTTCGCGGCCTTGGCCCTGAGCTGCTCGACGCGCTTGTCGAGGTTGACGACGAAACGCGTGTGGGTGCCGGCGCTGATCTGGTCGACCTCGTCCTTGGCGGCGACCTCGAACACCACCTTGCGCCTGTCGACCGCCGTCACGCTGGCGGTGATCTCGACCGTGCTGCCCATGAGGGTCGCGGCCAGGTGCTTGAGCGCGAGCTCGACCCCGACCGAGTCCTCGCCGGGGTCGCAGTGCTCGATCAGGAGATTGCGACAGGTCATCTCGATGTCGCTCACCAGCCGTGGCGTGGCATAGACCCGCGCCTCCTCGCCCATGAAACCGATGGTGCGGTCGCGGTCGACGGAGATGCGGCTCGTCCGCGACACGCCGGGGCGGAGAGTGTCCTTCATGCGGGGCTCCTTGCTAAGTCGTGCCGCAGATTTGACGTTCCTATAACATTTGCGTCAGCGCGCAACCTCGACCAGGTGCAGGCAGGATTGCTCGTCGCGCGTCCAGGCGCGGTAGCGGTCAATGCGGGCCAGGTCGCAGATTGCAGCTGTGCATTGCAGCGAGGCGAGCTCGGCTGCGGACTCGATGTCCCACAGCCGCAGCGTCCGGTCCGACGGTCCCCACTGCCAATGATAGAGGCGCTGGGTCTCGCTCGGGTTGACCGGGGCGAACAGCAGCCAGGACTTGTCGATCAGCAGCATGGGGCCGGCCTTGCCACACCGGTGCTCGATCCGGCGCACCTGGTCGCCGCTGGCCGTGTCCCAGATCCGAAAGAGCTCGTCCTCGTGCGACGACAGCACGCGGTGCGCGTCGAGGGCGACAAGCGAGAGCGCCTCGCTGTCGGAGCCCCAGAAGCTGCGCATCTCGCGGCCTCGCGGCACATTCCAAACATGAAAATACTGGTTGCGCACGCCGTCGAGCCGATCCTCCGTCACATAGACGACGTGGTTGGCGTCGAGCCTGGTCTCGGTGGCGATCTGGTTGGCGCGCGGCGGCGAGAACGTGGTGGGCGCCAGCATGGGCGCGGCCATGAGTTGCGCGGGGGAGAGCTGCGACGCCAGCTTGGCCGTGTCCGACTGGTCAAACTCCTCCAAGCTGCCGGTCTCGAGATCGAGGAGGCCATAGCGGGACCCAATCGTCAGCAGCACAAGCTGGTCATCGAGGCAGCGGAGGCCGGTGATGTATCGGTCCAGCCGCTTGAACGTCTCGAGCACGCGCCCGGTTTCCGGATTGTGCACGCGCACCTGATTGTCGCGGCCGATCGAGACCAGCCGATGCCATCCGGCCATCGCGATCGCGTGGATCGGGGTGTCGCTGTAGGACTGTCGGATCACGATGCGTGGGGACGACTGTGTGGTCATCGGCTCGACTCCAAGCGCGTCTCGTCCATCGCCTTGCCCCAGGGCAGGGGCCCTCCCTGATCTCGGCCCTGATACTTAACGCGATGCGCAACGCGACACTGTGCCCTGATACTTGGCTCCCTTGTGAAACTGAACTAGGGTTCCAACGCCGGGATGCTCGTTTGCTGGCGCGATTGCAAGTCAACCGTGATCGCATGCGAAGCCCTGGCGGCGCCCGCGCGAGCATACGCCGGGGTCACCAAAGAAAGGGAAGCCCATGATGTTGCGGCCGTTGCGCGCCATGCTGCTTGGCGTTGTTGCTTTGGGCGCGCTTGGACCTTGGGCGGCGCGGGGTCAAGCGCCGAATCCCGGGCCGCCGATCAAGCTGATCGTCCCTTATGCGGCCGGCGGACTGCCGGATACCGTCGCCCGCGTGGTCGGCCGGCGTTTGCAGGAGCGCATGGGCCAGACCGTGGTGATCGAGAATCGGGGCGGTGCGAACGGCGCCATCGGCATGGCCGCGCTCGTCGGCGCGCCCGCGGACGGCCAGACCTTCGTGGTGAGCGACGGCAGCATGCTGTCGACCAACCCGCTGCTCTACGCCAAGCTTCCCTACGATGCGAAAGACGTCGCGCCGGTCGCCTTCCTGGCGCAGGCGCCGCTCTTCCTGGCGGTGCATCCGAAGGTGCCGGTCGGCACGCTCAAGGAGTTCGTCGATTACGTGAAGGCGCGGCCCGGGCAGCTGAATTACGGCTCGTCAGGCGTCGGCAGCATCCATCATATCTCGATGGAGGGGGTGAAGGTGTCGCTGAAGCTCGCCATGACGCATGTTCCGTTCAAGGGCACCGGCGAGTCGGTGCCGGCGCTGCTGGGCGGCCATGTCGAAGCGCTGTTTTCGGCCTATCCGTCGTTGAGCGGCGCGGCCGGTACCAATCGGATCATGCTGCTCGCCACCAACGGGGCCGAGCGCTCGTCGCTGGCGCCAGCCGTGCCGGCGATCGCCGAGATCGTCCCGGGGTTCGATTTCGCCACCATTGTGGGAATCTACGCGCGAACCGGCGTGCCTGCCGCCGTCATTCAGAAGATTGCCGCGGAGGCGAACGCCATCGTGAAGGAGCCCGACGTCATCAAGCAGCTCGCCACCGTCGGGGTCGAGACGAAGGGCGGTGGACCCGAGGTGTTCGATCGCGCGCTCAAAGGCGAGGCCGAGCGCGTGAGCAAGGTCATTGCGGCCGCCGGCATCAAAGCTGAGTGAGCCAAGCGACTCGCTGCCGTGAGCGACGCGGACAGCTATTGGCCAAGGCGAACGTGCAGGCCAATGGTGGAGGTGAATCCGTTCCTCTGAATCTCAGTCGGAACGCCAGCCACGCTAAAGTGGTCGGTTCCCAGATCAACATACGAGGTTTCGCTCTTGAGCGAAATGGTCCGGGTCAGGCCGAACTCGGTGCCCCAGCCAACCGTCCAGCCAGTTTTGGTGTTGGTGTCGGTTCGTGAGGGGCACCCGACAAGCACCACTCCGACCGTCGTCTGCGAGCCCGTATTGCAAGCATACCGATCGCGATCGCGTGCAATGGCAATGCCGCCCTTGGCGTACACCAGAAGCCTGTCCCAATAGGCGTAGCCGATCCGGGCGGTCGTGGTCGCGAGAAAGTCGTCCTCGCTCTCGCAGCTGTAGAAGAAGCCGTTGGGACAGGGCCGAGCGCCGTGGGCGTTGCTCCAGCTCATGTCGCCTTGAAGCCCAAAGACCCATCGGCCGACTTGATGGTTGAATCCGATCTCGCCGCCGCCGAGCAAGCCGGCAACGCGCGGCTCGACCGTGCCCGTTCCATCGAGCGTCCAGCGCGCGGAGCCCCAGGTCGCCCCGAGATGCCCGCCGACATAGACGCCGGCCCAGTTGTAGTCGGTCTCTCTGGCGGGGCTCTTATAGATGGGCGCCTTGGCGATCATCGGCCCGGTGCGCTCGGGCACGAACTGGTAGCGAAGGCCGCCATTGAGGCTCCACCCCTCGATGCTGTCTCCCTTGCGATAGTCGCCGCGCAGATAGCTGACCCAGCCGCTGTTCAACGCTTGCGCTGCGACGCCAAGGCCAAGCTGACCATAGGTGCCTGGGCTGGTGACGGAGACGGTCGAGCTCAACGTTGGCGCGCTCGTGCTGATCGCTGCAAAGTCGCTGGTCAGGCTCGATGTGACGCGGCCTTGGAATTCATGAAACACACTGGCCGAGGCGAACGGCTGCAGCACGACATTGTCGTAGACAACGGTTGTGCCGACCCGCAGGCTGAGGCGACCGAGCGTGCTGTCGATGTCCCTGACCGCGAGCGTCCACGGAGGAACGCCGCCGAATCCGTAGACCATTGTCCCCGGGACATTCATCGTGTCGACTTGCGTTCTCGACCAGATGATTCCAGCCGACGGCTCGACGAACCACTGATTGCCGAGGTTGTAGTTGTAGCCGATATTTCCAGTCACGCTGACGCTGCGCGCGTCAAAGCGCTGACCGGACATTCCGTGGTTTGCGTCGGAAACGTCGTTCTGGAAAAAGGTCCAGCGAACCTGCCCGTCGATCAGCAGGCCCCCTTTGCTCGCGGCAAAATAGAGGCCGGCAAATGGAATCTGCAGGCTGTCCTGGAAGCTTGCGGGCGGATTGAGTCCGGACGGCGTGCCATCCTTGCTCTTCAAACCCAGGTAGCCGATCGTCGAGCCGGTGTGCACGTTCCACCCGCCGACATTCAGCCGCGCGATATCAGCGCCAATCTGCAGGCCGGCAAAATCCGCGAGCGTGCGCGTGTTGCAGACGACGTTCCCGGCGACCGGGCTGCCGAAGCTGATGTTTCCGGCCGTTGCAGTAGTCTCGAAAGTGACGTGGCCGCCCACGCCGCGCGCCCAGACGCCGCCGCCTGGTTGGTCAGGCGCCGGATTGGGCGGAGAAGCGACGAACGCTGTGGACTGCGCCAGGAAGGCGGTGTTCGCAGAATGGATCGAGGCTACAACGGTACCCACGTAAGCTGAAGCGCCCGCAACGGCCGTGGCCGCTGTTTGAGTGGGAAACGACTGCGGCGGGTTCATTCCGACCGGAGTGCACTGCGCATAGACGGCGGAAGTGGAGAACAATGCAAGTAATATAATACCAAAGCCAATCGACAATCTCGTTGCGTCAGCGGCATTGGCTAGTGCTTGGGCCAATGTTCTTGACCCAACTCCAGCGCAATACACCAAATTCATTCCACCGAACATCACCAAGCCCCGCCAATACGCGACGGTATAACACCGCGATGGATGGTATATCATCGCTTTATTGTGTGGAATGCGAGTACTGCCAACCGGCCCCCTCGGCGGCCGAATTGTGTAGCCGTGTGTTACGTCGGCAACAGAATGAGACGCTTTCGCGATAGAGTCTCGCGCTCCAATCAATCACAAGTTTTTTGTTTTGATGATTGCTGCTCTTTCGCGTTTCGTTGGTCACGGTCGGAGCGTGTTGGCAAACGCGCGTTCCGCAACAATCTCTATCGAAACAATCAATCTGCCGGATACGCTCGGCGCTACGCGCAACTCAGACTCTAAAATCCAACGCCGAAGAGGCCGGATACGGAGTTCGAGCATGATCGAGATCCAGAACAAGCTGGCGTGCTCTTGCTCTCGGATGCAACCAAAGAGCGAGGGGCAGGGCTGGTTGCACGCAGTTTTGCTGACGCATTTCGTGAGCTTCTGGCTGGTCTCGTGGGAGGGGACTCCTCGCCGCGGGCTGGGGCATCTTTGATTGCCTCAAAGGGTTGCAATGAGGGCTCTTCGCGCTTGGCTTCCTGGACCGACTTGCGCTCGGGCACTTGCAACAAAGGTTCTTCGCGCTTGGCCTCCTTGATCATCCGGTCCTCGGTCGCCTGCGCCAAAGACTCCTCGGGCTTGACCTCCTTGATCGCCGCGCTCTCTGAAGCCGGTGCCGCAGATGCAACGCCATTCGGCCTAGCGGAATCCCACGCTTCCAGATGGAGAAGCCGTTCGCGTGCTCGTTCCGCGATCGCGTCTGCGGCGACGAGACGCAGTACTTGCAGTGTCGGCACATCGACCGCAGCGTCGATAAGCTCGACAAGTCTCGATTGCGCCAACTCGGATTCGGCAGAGCCGGAATTGCGAACCGCGAATGCCCAGATTGCTTTGGGATCGCCGCTCGCTGCGACTTGCCCCCACTCCGTTGCCAACGTCGCCCGCTGGCCACGCAGACTTGATACAATTTCAGTATGTGACGGTGAGACCGACAGCCACACGACGAATGCCACAGCCCCGCCGCTGACCAGACCGGCGAGCGCGGGCACGGCAAAGCGTCGGACTTTCTGTTGGCGACACGCCCTCAGATGCAGATCAAAAGCTGCGCGCTGCGCCGGACTCTTGAGCACTTGATAGGCTGCCACGGCCTGTCGCAGCCGTTGCTCCGCAGTGGGGTCGGCAGCATTGAGGTCCGGGTGACATGCTTTTGCGGTTCGATAAAACGCTGCCTTGATTGCCTCGTCATTGGCATTCTGTGACACGCCAAGAATATCGTAAGGCGATATCATCATATGAGCTCTCAATATGTGCTCTAAACTCTCAATATGTGCTCTTAACTCTTCATGTATGTTCTTAATGCTTCGGCCTGCCTCCCTCATCGAGCCGCGGCATTTTTGATCGCAGTTTCGCGATGTGCCCGCACGCTTGCGGAGCTAATCTCTTATTTGACCGGATCTGACACTCACTAATGTGACGACTTCAATGTGACGACTTCGCGACCAAATCGCGCTTCAAATACCGGTGGTGCATGCTGTGGTCGAGGTTCTCGGATATACACGTTGACTTTGTGCGACATCGGCCGCGACGTTCCAAACTATCTCGAATATGAGAGCAGAGAATCGGCGACTAGAGCGTGTCTCGCTCGAAATGAATCGAGAGGACAGACTGGGGCCGTGTATCCGCCTCGTCCTGAGGAGGGCGCAAGCACCTACGCTTTCGGCAGACGAAATCATCGTGTGGCGCCCGTCTCGAAGGACGGGGCGGTCCCACCGATCTCGGGTTTACCCGAGATCGGCAAGTCATGTGCGCAAGTCGGGCAGGCCCGACTTGCGTGTTCGAGACGCCGCGCACGAGGCTGCGGAATCCAGGCCGATCCAAGATTGCGGCTCCTCATCATGAGGGCCGAGAAGGGACCGCAAGTGCATCAAATTGAAAGTAATCCGCTATAGTGTGGCGGTTCAGCCGTCCGCATCATTCTTGCCGAGATGCGGACTTCTGAACCCACACCAGATCAGTAAGTTGCTAGTGTCCTTCGATTCCGAAGTTCGCAAACGAGGGTGCCGCGGAAAGATGTGAACTTCGGAATCGGGACACTAGCGCATGACGCGGTCGAGGTTCTCGGTCATGCGCGTGATGGTGCGGCGGAACGCGTCGAACTCCTCGCGGCTCACCCCCTGAGCGGCGAGCTCGTTGATGTCGCGCGCGAGCAGCAGCATCGGCGCGCGCATGCGCTTGGCCTTGGCGGTCAGCCACACATGGGTGACGCGCTTGTCCTCGGTGCTGCGCGAGCGGCGTATCAGGCCCGCCTTCTCCATGCTGCGCAGCGCGATCACGGTGGTCGGCTCCATCATGCCGACGCGCGCCGACAGCTCGCGTTGCGACAGGCCATCCTCGATCCACAAGATGCGCAGGAAATACCATTGGCCGCGGGTGATACCGTGGGCGGCGATCCGCTTTTCCAGGAGCTTCTGGAAGGCGCGATGGGCGTCGCGCACGAGATAGCCGGCGCTTTCCACCGCCGGATAGTCGCCGGCGTTGTAGAGCCGGCGGCCCTGCGGCGTTGTCTTGGCCATGCTGTCCATGCTCGCCTCGATTCCTGGTGCTGACAGTGCTGGCAAGTGACGTTGACATTAGTCAAAGACGGATCGATAATACTTAGAAATCTATGTAATTGGAAGCCTGGGCCGGGGGTGACCTCAGGGCTCCAGGCCGGGCCGGTTGGGCCGACAGGCGTATTTCGGGCGTGACGCCGCGCCATATGGAGCTGGAGACATGCAAGAGCACATCGGCAAGCAGAAGGCCGCCGACACCTATCACGCCCGCGATTTGCGCACCGCGCTCGCTTGGCTCAAGGCGCAGGGCGACCTGATCGAGACCGACAAGACCGTCGATCCGGACCTGCAGGTCACCGGCCTGCAGAAGCACATGGATGGCGGCTGTCCGGTGATGTTCAACAACGTCAAGGGCAAGCCCAACCACCGCGTCATCACCAACCTGTTTGGTGACATGAATGTCATCAACAAGATGTTCGGCTGGAAGAGCGATGCGGAGCGTGTGCGCAAGCTCGCCGCGGCGCTGCGCAAGCCGCTCAAGCCCGAGATCATCGCGCAGGACCAGGCGCCGGTGCAGGAGCACGTCATCACCAATCCGAAGGACGTGAACGAGTGGGTGGTGCCGATCCGGCATACGACCTACGAGCCCGAGCTGACGGTGGGCTCCGGCATCCGCTGCATCAGCTTCGACCAGTTCGATGGCGGCACCGACCTCGGCTACAACCGCATGAACTTCCGCTGGGGCAACGTCGGCACGTTCCAGATCTCGCCCGGCTCGCACATGTGGCAGGTGGCAAACAAGTACTACAAGGACGACAAGCCGATCCCGCTGACCATGTGCTTTGGTGTCCCGCCGGCCTGCACGCTCCTGGCCGGCGCCGGCTTCGACTACGCGGTGCTGCCGATGGGCTGCGACGAGATCGGCATTGCCGGCGCGGTGCAGGGCACGCCGGTGCGGATGGTGAAGTGCCGCACCATCGATGCCTATACGCTCGCCGACGCCGAGCTCGTGCTTGAGGGCTACATTCATCCGCGCGACCGCCGCTACGAGACCAAGGAGTCCGAGGACGCCGGCGTCCAGGGCCGCTTCCACTTCCACCCCGAGTGGGCGGGCTATATGGGCAAGGCCTACAAGGCCCCGACCTTCCACGTCACCGCCATCACCATGCGCAAGCCGGAGACCAAGCCGATCATCTTCGCGCTCGGCGTCCATACGCTGGACGACCACAACATTGACACCACCGTGCGCGAAGCGGCGCTGTACGAGCTGTGCGAGCGGCTGCAGCCCGGCATCGTGCAGAACGTGGTGATTCCCTATTCCATGACGGACTGGGGCGGCTGCATCATCCAGGTCAAGAAGCGCCACCAGATCGACGAAGGCTGGCAGCGCAACTTCCTTGGCGCCGCGCTCTCGTGCTCGCAAGGCATGCGGCTTGCGATCGCGGTGTCGGAGGACGTCGATCCCTATTCCATGGACGACATCATGTGGTGCCTCACCACCCGGGTGAATCCGCGCACCGACATTCTCAATCCGATCCCGGGCGGGCGCGGCCAGACCTTCATGCCAGCGGAGCGCATGACCGCCGGCGACAAGCAGTGGACCGCCTCCAACACGCAGTTCGAGGGCGGCATGGGCATCGATGCGACGGTGCCGTTCGGCTACGAGAGCGACTTCCTGCGCCCGGTCTATCCGGTCGACAAGGTGAAGCCGGAGGATTTCTTTACAACGAAGGACATCGAGAACGCCAAGTCGCGCATGCACGGCTGGGTGCATTCACTGGCGCGGACCGGGCGATAGCGGGCGGCACTAGCCCGCAATCAGGGGCTTGTGTCGCGGCTTGCGCCGCGACGCATCCTCGATCCCCATCCCCTCGCTTCGGAAGGGAAGGGCGGGACAGGAGTCGAACGCGCTCATGCTGCTTGCGAACACCCTCGTCGTCGATGCAACCGACCGGTTCGGCTGGCTCGCTGGGCGCGTGCTGGCCGACCTTGGCGCCGAGGTGCTCAAGCTCGATCCGCCCGGCACCGACCGCAGCCGCCCGGAATGGCGCGCCTTCAACGCCAACAAGCGCGTCCTCGAACTCGATCCCGGCAAGGCCGCTGACCGCGGGACGATTGACGAGCTGGCCGCCAAGGCCGACATCCTCCTGCTCACGCCGGCATCGCTGGCGGCGGACGCCCCGTTCGATCCCGAGGCGCTGCGGGCGCGCCACCCGCGGCTCGTCGTCGTGGTCATCACGCCGTTCGGCCGCGCCGGCCCGCGCAGCCGCTGGCGGGCGAGTGACCTCGAAGCGATGGCGGCCGGTGGCGCGATGGATCTGGCCGGGGAACCGGACGGCGAGCCGCTGCGCGTGAGCGAGCCGCAGGCCTATGGCTGGGTCGGCGCGCAGGCAGCGACCGGCGCCCTGGTCGCGCTCTATCGTCGCGAGGTCACCGGACGCGGCGATCTCGTCGATGTCTCGGTGCAGGCGTCGGTCGTCGCCGCGATCGCGCACGCGCCGGCGTTCTACGACATTCTGGGCGAGGCGCCGACGCGCGCTGGCGCCTTCATGACCGGACGCTCCATTCACGGCGCCCGCTATCGCGTGTTCTGGCCGTGCAAGGATGGCTGGCTCAATTTCATTTTCTACGGCGGCGTCGCGGGCCGGCGCACCAATGAGCAGCTCGTGGCGTGGATGCGCGAGCGCGGCGCCGAGCTCGGCCGGCTTGCCGGCATCGACTGGGCGCGCTGGGACCCGACCAAGGCCGACCAGAACGAAATCGATGCCATCGAGGCGCCGGTGATGACATTCTTTGCCGGGGTCACCAAGCGCGAGTTCCTGACCGAGGCGCACAAGCGCGAGATGCTGGGCTATCCGGTCTCGACCGTCGCCGACATCGCGTCCGATCCGCAGCTCGAGGCGCGGGGATTCTTCGAGGCCATTCCGGGCCCGGATGGCACGGCCGAGACTCACTGCGGCAGCTTCGCGCTGATCGATGGCGTGCGGCCGCCGCTGCGCTACGCCGGCGGCGTGCCGGTTGGCGAGAGCGCGTCGAGCAATGCCGGCCGGCGCGCCGGAGGAGGACGCCCGTGAGCGCAGTCCCGACCGCGCTCGACGGTCTGAAGGTCGCCTGCTTTGGCGGTTATGCCGCCGGCCCGCACATCGGCAAGGTGCTCGGCAACTACGGCGCGCGCGTCGTGCATGTCGAATCGAAGGACCGGCCGGACGGCTTCCGGCTGCAATATCCGCCGTTCGCCGGCAATCGGCACGGTGTCAATCGCGGCGGCTGCTTCAGCTATTTCAACGATTCCAAATACGGCGTCACCATCGATCTCAAGAAGCCGGAAGGGCTCGCGCTCGCGCGCCGTCTGTGCGGCTGGTGCGACGTCGTGATCGAGAACATGCGCCCGGGCGTGATGGAGCGCCTCGGTTTGGGCTTCGAGGCGTTGCGCGCGCTCAATCCACGCATCGTGATGCTCTCGACCTGCAATATGGGCCAGACCGGCCCGCGCGCCGACCAGCCCGGCTTCGGGTCGCAGCTCTCCGCGCTCGGCGGCTTCTGCGGCATGACCGGCCTTCCCGACGGTCCGCCGCAATTGCTGTACGGTCCCTACATCGACTTCATCGCGTCGGCGCTCGGCGGCGCCGCCGTGATCGCGGCGGCGATCCGCGCCCGCCGCAGCGGCAAGGCCGCCTACATCGACGTCTCGCAATACGAATGCGGCGTGCTGTTCATGGGCGCCGCGATGGCGGACTACTTCACCAGCGGCCGGATCGCCGAGCGCTGCGGCAACGACGACCGCGAGGCTGCGCCGCATGGCGCCTACGCTTGCCGCGACGGCGAATGGGTGGCGCTGTCGTGCTGGTCGGACGATGATTTCGCTGCGCTCGCCAACAGCTTGGGGAAGGGGGCCCTGGTGGGAGACCAGCAGTTTCGGGATGCGCAGGGGCGGCGTGCCAACAAGCGCGCGCTCGATACGCTGATCTCGGCCTGGACCGCTGGGCAATCCGCCGCCGCCGTCGCCGAAGCCCTGCAGGCTGCCGGAGTCTGCGCCTATCCGGTGGTCAGCATTGCCGGCCTGTTTTCCGACCCGCAGCTGGCCGCGCGGCGGCATTGGCGGGTGCGGCGGCATCCGGAGATCGGCGACCAGGCTTACTGCTTTCCCGGCTTCGATCTCGAGGAGGCCCCCGGCGACATTGTGAGCCCGGCCCCCTGCCTCGGCGCCGACAACGAGTTCGTATTCCGCGAGCTCGTCGGCGTCGGCGCCGAGGAGATGAAGGCCTATGCCGAACGCGGCGTGTTCGGCTGAACGGCCGTCGGGGGCCTCGAGCTCACCCTCGAAATTCCTGTGGCAGCAGGGGTTTTCCCATGCGTATATGGGGCGTCAAAGCGTTGGGAGGACCCATTGGCAAAGCAGGACGCGCAACCTGACGGGATGTTGACGCCACTCGGCGGCGGCTCGGCCGGCATCGGCTCCAACACGGCGCCGCATCTTGCCTATCACGATCTGCGCAAGTGGCTCGACGAGGCGCAGAAGCTCGGCGAGGTGAAGACCGTCAAGGGGCTGTCCTGGCAGCGCGACATCGGCATGGTGTCGGAGCTTGCCGCCCACACCGACAACGCGCCGTGTTTCGTGTTCGAGGATGTGCCGGGCAGTCTGCCAGGCAGCCGCGTCCTGATCAATTTCTTCGACGGCAAGCGCAAGAACATGACGCTCGGCTTTCCGACCGACCTGAACAAGTCCGAGCTGAGCGAAGGGTTCCGAGCCCACTACGCCGCCGACATGAAACGCATTCCGCCGAAATATGTCGAGACCGGTCCGGTGATGCAGAACGTGATGACGGGCGCGGCGGTCGACGTCACGAAATTCCCGGCGCCGCAATGGCACGGCAAGGACGGCGGCCGCTATATCGGCACCGGCTGCTACACCATCATCCGCGATCCGGACGAGGGCTGGATCAATTGCGGCACCTACCGCGTCATGGTGCACGACGCAACCTCGTGCGGCCTCTATATCTCGCCCGGCAAGCAGGGCCGGCAGATGCGCGACAAGTACAAGGCGCGCGGCGAGGCGATGCCGATCGCCGTGGTGCTCGGCGGCGACCCCATGAGCTTCCTGATGGGCTGCAGCGAGGTGCCCTACGGCGTGAGCGAGCTCGAGGTGATCGGCGGTATGCGCGGCTCAGCCGTAGAGGTGATCAAGGGGCCGGTCACCGGCCTGCCGCTTCCGGCCAATGCCGAGATCGTCATCGAGGGCTTCGTCGAGCCCGACAAGATGCGCACCGAAGGCCCGTTCGGCGAGTGGACCGGCTACTACGCCACCGGCGCCGCGCAGGAGCCGGTGCTCGACATCAAGGCGATCTACTATCGCAACGAGCCGATCCTCCTTGGCTGCGTGCCCGAGCGGCCGCCGGACGAGATCTGCCGTTATCGCGCGATCGTGCGCTCGGCGCTGCTGCGCGAGAACATCCTGAAGGCGGGCGTGCCGGCCGTCACCGCGGCGTGGGCGCACGAGGTCGGCAATGCAAGGCTCCTCCTTGCCGTCGCCGTCAACCAGCGCTACCCCGGCCACGCCAAGCAGGCCGGCCATATCGCGGCGATGTGCCATGTCGGCGCCTATTGCGGTCGCTACGTGATTGTGGTCGACGACGACATCAACGTGTCCGATCTCAACGAGGTGATGTGGGCGCTGCTGACGCGCTCGGACCCTGCGACCTCGATCGATATCATCCGCAACGCCTGGTCGACGCCGCTCGATCCGCGCATCGAGCCGGAGCGGCGGGCGGTCGGCGACTACACCAACAGCCGTGCCGTGATCGACGCTTGCCGGCCGTTCCACTGGCGCGACCAGTTCCCGGACGTGAACATGCCGACGCCGGAGGACAAGGCGCTGGCGCTGCGCAAGTTCGGCCACCTGTTCACGAGCTGACGGAGCGAAGGGCCTTCCGCAATCGTTAACGACGGCGGTGGCAAAATCCCCTGCAGATTCTGTTATATGGTAGAAAAAGGCTCATCAAACGAGGGCTTGCAATGCGACGTCTGATCGTCGGCATGACCGGATCGACCGGCGCCATCTTCGGGGTCCGGTTCCTTGAGGCGCTCAAGCATGCGGACATCGAGTCCCACTTGGTCGTGAGCAAGTGGGCGCAGCGCACCATCGAGCACGAGACCAACTATACGCTCGAGCAGGTGCGGGCGCTGGCGAGTGTCGTGCACAGCGCTGGCGACATGGGCGCGACGATCTCCTCGGGCTCGTTCCTCACCGAAGGCATGGTGGTGATCCCGTGCTCGATGCGCACGCTCGGCGGCATCGCTGGCGGCTATGGCGAGCACCTCGTGCACCGCGCCGCCGACGTCATCCTCAAGGAGCGGCGCAAGCTGGTGCTGGTGGTGCGCGAGACGCCGCTTTCCGAAGTGCATCTCGAGAACATGCTCAAGCTCGCACGGATGGGCGTGATGATGGTGCCGCCGATGCCGGCCTTCTACAACCACCCGCAATCGGTTGACGACATTGTCAACCACATTGTCGCGCGCGTGCTCGACCAGTTCGGCATCCCGGCGCCGTTCGCCAAGCGCTGGGACGGCCAGATGCAGACTGCCGCCAAGGTTGCGGCGCTCGGCGGCACGGCGGTGAAGAGCGGAACGTAGGGGCAAGAGCTCTCCGTTGTCGTCCCCGCGCAGGCGGGGACCCATAACCACCAAAGTCTGTGTTTATCGCCGGCCGTGCCTTATCGCTTCGCTGCGGCGTATGGGTCCCCGCCTGCGCGGGGACGACAGCAATTAAATCAGTGCCCGATATGAAGTGAGTTCAGTGCGCAACTTGAATCGAGCACTGACCTGCGAATCTACTTCTTCTCCCCATACGTCGCTTTTGAGATATCCGGCACTGGAATGCCGCCGTCGATCGCCTTGCAGCGGACGTCTTCGGCCTTGGCTTTTTCCTCGGCCGCTTCCAGTACCTCGATGATGAGGTCGCGCGGGATGAAGCAGACGCCCGTATCGTCCGCCACCACGAGATCGCCGGGCGAGACCTTGACGTGGCCGATCTGGATCACGCCGTTGATCTCGGCCGCCTCCAGCCGCCACTTGCCGGTGACCGGCGTGATGTCGCTTGCCCAGAGTGGATAGCCGACCGAACGCGAATGGGCGATGTCGCGGATGCCGCCTTGCACGATGGCGCCGACCTCGCCCTGGCGCTTGCCGGTCTGCGCCGAGATGCCGCCCATGTTGGAGACGTCGGGCACGCCCTGGATCACCAGAACGTCGCCCGCTTGCGCCAGGTTGTGGCACTCGAACTCCGCCATCTTGTTGACCTTGTCGCGGGCGCCTTGCAGCGGGTCGATGCGCTGCAGGATGTTGCGCAGCGTCAGCGCCGGCCCCACCATGGTGGTGCCCGGCATGGTCGGCCGCAGCACCGAGGCGCCGATGACGCCCGCGGGAATGCCGAGCTCGTCCATGGTGTCCGAGATGATGCCGGTCGGGTCGCCGAGCGCCTTGAAACGCTCGACGGTGCCCAGCGGCGGGCGCGGCACCGCCATCAGCTTGATGTGCTCGGCCGCGATGCGGCCGGTCAGTCGCTTGTCTGCCACGGATGTCCCCTCATGATGCGGCGCGCCCGATTGTGTGCGCGGCTGCGTTCGGGTCGACTCTATATCGATCACGCGGCGAGCGCAGCGTGCTCGTCGAGGCGGACTGTGGCGGTTGGGCGCTTGCCCTGGGCAGCCGCCCTCGGTACCGTGCCTCTTCCGCTCCCGGGAAAGCCCGCCATGAGAACATTCGCGCTTTGTGCGCTGGTGCTGTCGGCCGTCTGTGCACCTGCCCACGCCCAGTCGGTGGCCGACTTCTACCGCGGCAAGCAGGTCCGCATTGTCGTCGGTTCCGCGGTGGGTGATTACGACACCTGGGCGCGGGTCATCGGCCGTCACCTGCGCCGGCACATTCCCGGCAATCCGAACATCATTGTCGAGAACATGCCGGGCGCCGGATCGCTGGTTGCGGCGAACTTCCTGT
>Ga0209683_10000396_pt1 | contig 17143 bp, 13 predicted proteins | sample DOMMetBare2Fresh_FD_187474 | JGI IMG/M metagenome (GOLD analysis project Ga0209683, IMG submission 187474) | Wetland sediment microbial communities from St. Louis River estuary, USA, under dissolved organic matter induced mercury methylation -... | ecosystem: Environmental > Aquatic >... | reverse complement strand
GGCCTGTCCCCCCGGTTCGTGTTTCCCGGGAGAGACCGAGGACCTATTCTGGTAAGCTCTAGCCGAGAGATCTACCAATGCCCGAACGCATCAGCGACGGCGAGCCGGGCCCAACGGGGTGGGCGACGCTGAAGGCTCTCTTGTGGTTTGTTGTCTCGCCGTTGACGGTCGCGCTTTTGTTCGTGGTTGCGATCGGGTCCGTTCCTTATGGGTTGATTGTCCATTTTCTTGACCGGCGCGCGGAGCGGCGCTTCGTGCGGCGGATGGAAGGCGCCGGCCGATTCATGGGCTGGTCCGATTTCCAGCGCGTTGTGGCCGAGGAGCGGGGGACGGTCATTCGGGAAGAACTTCGGCAATTCCAGGGACCCGTTCGATGGTGGTGGACTCCAGACGATATCGATGCGATAGTCGCGCCTCCTCCAGACCACGAACTGGCGCCGTGGCAGGGCGAGGGGTGGCGCGAGTATTGTCTTTGGTGTTGCGACCGATACACGGATCCGAGCGCAGGGAGCGCCCTGCTGGTTTGGAGCAGCGGCCTCCCGAAAGAGGATCGAACAGTGGAGGAAGATGAGCTGGAGATTGGGCTTCCGCTGGTGAAAGTAGCGAGATTAGCCGGCAGCGTCGGCGGCGTGGTAGGAGCTTCGAACTAGGGGGCCGGCTTCGATGTGGGCGAAGCCCATTTCGCGGCCTTGGCGGCGGAATTCGGCGAACTCTTCGGGGGGGATGTAGCGGATGATGGGGAGATGCTTGGGTGAGGGGCGTAGGTATTGGCCCAGCGTTAGGATCTCGACGTTGTGGGCTCGCAGGTCTCGCATCACCGCCAGCACTTCGTCGAGGGTTTCGCCGAGGCCTAGCATCAGGCCGGACTTGGTTGGCGCGTCGGGCCGCGTCTGCTTCGCGTAGGCGAGGATGTCGAGCGAGCGGTCGTAACGTGCGCCGAGTCGCACCTGGCGGTAGAGGCGGGGAACGGTCTCGATGTTGTGGTTGAGAACGTCGGGTTTGGCGTCGAGCACGATGTCCATGGCGTCGTGAGCGCCTTGAAAATCCGGGATCAGGACTTCGATGCGGCAGCCGGGGAGGCGTTCGCGGATGGCCTGAATGGTGAGGGCGAACAGCTCGGCGCCACCGTCTTTGCGGTCGTCGCGATTGACGCTGGTGACGACGGCGTAGCGCAGGCCCAGGGTGGCGGCGGCTTCGGCGACGCGGCGGGGCTCGTCGTAATCGACGGCGAGCGGCGCTCCTTTCGAGACCGCGCAGAAACCGCAGCGGCGCGTACAGACGTTGCCGAGGATCATGAACGTGGCGGTGCGGCGGTTCCAGCACTCGCCGACGTTGGGGCAGGCGGCGCTCTCGCACACCGTATGCAGGCGCATCGTCTCGACGAGCGACTTCACCTCGTGGTAGCTTTCGCCGGCAGGCGCGGGCGCGCGAAGCCACACTGGGCGCGGCGGAGCGGTGGAGATCGGGACCAGCACTGATCCTATTGTAGGGCCTCTATGGCCCGCAGCCGCTCTTCGACGGACTGGTGGAAGGCTTCGTCCGTGATCGAGGCCAGGTTGATGTGGACAGTGGCGAGTGCGCCTTCGAGCGCGGCGTGATTCAGGGCCAGGGCGGTTTGGAGGTCGGAGGCGAACTTCGGGGGCGCCTGGCGGGCCAGGTTCATGAGCTGCGTGCGCGTTTCTGCGGCGCGCTCGGCGAGTTCGAGCGGGACGAGCGCGGCCTTGTGGTAGGCCTCTTCGAGGAATGGGGCGCGCTCGGTTTTGGGGACCTTGTAGGCGGTCACCACGGATTTGTACGCGGCGGCGTCGCGTTCGATGCAGGCGGCCAGGCTGTGGCGGTCGACGTCAAAGTCGTGGTCGCGCCAGTCGAGGAGTTTTGCGATCTTGGCGCCGAGGGCGGCGGACATGGCAGCCGCGGCTGCGGCGGCGCTGCCTCCGCCGGGGGCGGGCAGAGGCGCGGCGAGCGCATCGAGGAAGGCTTCGACGCCGCCGCTGGCGGCGAAGGCGCCCGCCAGACGGTTTTCGAGCACCACTTCCGAGCTGAAGTTCTCGCAACGCAGGTAGAACTCGGCGGCCAGTTCGAGCGCTCTCTTGGGGATGAGGCCGACGATTTCGGAACCCACCACCGGCACTCCGTAACGCTCGGCTTCGCGGCGCACGACCTCGAAGACGCGATGCACGGGCGTCTGCTCGAAATCGGTAAGATTCATCGAAACCTGGGCGAGATTGCGCGAGGCCGCAGGCACGCCCATGGCCTTCACGAAGCGGAACCCGCCGGAGGAGTTGCGAACGGTCTTGGCGATGCGCCGCGCGATTTCGACGTCGGCGGAGCCCAGGTTGACGTTGAAGGCGATCAGGAAGCGGCGGGCGCCGACGACGGTGGCGCCGGCGGTAGGATGGAGACGCGGCTCACCGATATCGGGGGCGCGGTCCGGATTGGTCGCGATCTCATCACGCAGTCCCTCGAACTGGCCGCGGCGCAGGTCTTCAAGGTTCACGCGGTCCGGACGCCGGGCGGCGGCCTCGTAAAAGTAGACGGGGATTTCGAAGCGGCGCCAGATTTCTTCGCCCAGGCACTCGGCGAGGCGGGCGCAATCCTCCAGCGTGACGCCCTCGATGGGGACCAGCGGCACGACATCCGTGGCGCCGATGCGCGGGTGGACGCCGCTGTGGCGGTTGAGATCGATCAACTCGCTGGCCTTGCCCACGGCGCGCAGAGCCGCTTCGATCACGGCGTCGGGCGAGCCTGCAAAGGTCAGCACAGAGCGGTTGTGGTCGGCGTCCATCTCCTGGTCCAGAAGAACCACGCCGGGGACGGACGTGACAGTCTTCACCAGTGCAGCGACTTTCTCTGGGTCGCACCCTTCGGAGAAGTTAGGGACGCACTCGATCAGTCTTCTGGCCACGGAGCCTTCTCCTTCCGGAACAGGACCACACCCTTCTTCATCGTCAAGCCTATCAGATTCACCCCGAAGTGGTAGGGGATCTCCCTGTAATCTGGGGCGTCGAAGACGACCAGGTCGGCCTGTTTGCCGGTCTCGATGGAGCCAACGCGGTCGGCGCAGCGCAAGGCGTGGGCGGCGTTGATGGTGGAGGCGACGAAGGCCTCGGCGGGCGTCATATGCATATGAGCGCAGGCGATAGAGAGAATGATCTGCATGTTGCAGGTGGGGCTGGAGCCGGGGTTGAAGTCGGTGGCGAGGGCCACGGCCGCTCCAGCGTCGATCAAGGCGCGGGCGGGTGGGTAGCGGTCCAGACCGAAGTGGAAAACAGCGCCTGGAAGGAGGGTGGCAATAGTGGGGGAGGTGGCGATCAGCCGGATGTCGTCTTTGTCGATGTATTCGAGGTGGTCGGCGCTAACCGCTTCCATTTCCACGGCCAGACGGGTCGCGCCGGTGTGGGAGAACTGTTCGGCGTGAACCTTCAGCAAGAATCCGAGGTCCTTGGCGGCCGTTAGATACCTGGCGGCCTGGTCCAGGGTGAAAGCGTCGCCGTCGCAGTTCACGTCGACGAAACGGGCAAGGCGGCGGCGCCGGATCTTGGGCATGAAGTCGGTGCACATCCAGCGGATGTATTCGTCGGCGCGACCCTCGCGCTCGGGGGGCACGGCGTGGGCTCCCAGATAGGTAGGGACTATGTCGAGGGGTTTGCCGTCCAGAAGGTGGCAGGCGCGCAGCGTCTTACGCTCGCCGGTTTCGTCGAGGCCATAGCCGGACTTGGCTTCGAGGGTGGTGGAGCCGTGGCGAATGGCCCAGTCGAGGACCTGCTGGGCCTGCAGAATGAGCCGGCGAATGGGGGCTTCGCGCACGGCGCGCATGGTGGAGAGGATGCCACCGCCTTCCCGGGCGATCTGCGGGTAGGTGGCTCCGGAAATCTGCATCTCGTAGTCGGGCAGGCGTGACGGGCCGCAAACGAGGTGGGTGTGACAGTCGACGAACCCGGGGGCGACTACGCGGCCGCTGGCGTCGATTTCGCGGGCGCCACGGGCCAGCTCGAGGTTTTCCACACGGCGTGTGGGGCCGAGCGAGGCAATTATGCCGTCACGGATCAATACCGCGCCGTCCGGTACGATGCCAAGATCGCCCAGGGCGGCGCCGCGCCTGGGGCCGGGGTAACCCCGCATGGTGAGCAACTGGCGAGCGCCACGCACCAGTAGAAGAGAAGGATTGTGAGTTTTCGGCATCTAAGAGAGTAGTGGGCTGGCCTGCCGGGTTGGATCACGTTCTCATGGGCGCCCGGAGCCCGGCCTCGCCCGCGAAGCGAATGGCCTCCTCATACCCGGCGTCGACGTGGCGGAGCACGCCCAGGCCGGGATCGCAAGTCATGACGCGCTCCAGACAGCGCGCGGAAGAGGGCTGGCCGTCGGCGACGGTCACCTGACCGGCGTGAAGCGAGTAGCCGATGCCCACGCCGCCCCCGTTATGGAACGATACCCACGATGCGCCGGCGGCGGTGTTGAGCAGGGCGTTCAGGATGGGCCAGTCGGCGATGGCGTCGGAGGAATCGCGCATGCCTTCGGTCTCGCGATAAGGGGACGCGACGGAGCCGCAGTCGAGGTGATCGCGGCCGATGACGATGGGCGCTTTGAGATCGCCCGAGGCGACCATGCGGTTAATTTCGAGAGCGAAGCGGGCGCGCTCGCCGTAGCCTAACCAGCAGATGCGCGCGGGCAAACCCTGAAAGCGGACGCGCTGGCGGGCGAGAGAGATCCAGCGAGTGAGGGCCTGATTCTCCGAAAAGAGGCGGCAGGCCAGGGCGTCGGTGGCGGCGATGTCGGAGGCTTCGCCGGAGAGGGCGACCCAACGGAAGGGGCCGCGGCCTTCACAGAAGAGGGGCCGGATGTACTCGGGGACGAATCCGGGGATGGTGAAAGCGCCGGCCACGCCGCGATCGGCCGCCATGCGCCGGATGTTGTTGCCGTAGTCGAAGGCGACGGCTCCGAGGCGTTTGAGGTCGAGCATGGCGCGGACGTGCGTGGCGATGGAGTCCAGGGCGCGCTCGAGGTACTCGGCGGGGCGTCCGGCGCGCAGTTCCGCGGCTTGTTGGAGGGAAAGGCCGGCGGGAATGTAGCCGTTGAGCGGGTCGTGGGCGGAGGTCTGATCGGTGAGGAGGTCGGGGACGATTCCACGGCGCGCCATTTCGGGCAGCACGTCGGCGCAGTTGCCGATGAGGCCCACCGATACGGCGGATTTTTCGTGCACGGCGTTGCGTAGGATGCGGACCGCTTCGTCCAGGGAGCTCACCATGATGTCGCAATAGCCGGTCTTCAGGCGGCGCTTGATGCGTTCGGGATCCACTTCGATGCAGAGGATGGCCGCGCCATTCATGGTGGCGGCGAGCGGTTGTGCGCCGCCCATTCCGCCCATTCCGCCGGTGACGACCAGGCGGCCGGCGAGTGATCCGCCGAAGTGCTTGCGGGCCGCTGCGCCGAAGGTCTCGTACGTGCCTTGCAGGATTCCCTGCGAGCCGATGTAGATCCAGCTTCCGGCGGTCATTTGGCCGTACATGATGAGGCCGAGTTTTTCGAGTTCGCGGAAGTGATCCCAATTGGACCAATGGCCAACGAGGTTGGAGTTTGCGATGAGGACGCGAGGCGCTTCGTCGTGGGTGCGGAAGACGGCGACGGGTTTGCCGGAGGCGACCAGGAGCGTTTCGTCGTTCTCCAGGCGCTCGAGTTCGCGGACGATGGCGTGGAAGGAAGGCCAATCCCGCGCCGCTTTGCCCGTGCCGCCGTAGACGACCAGGTCCTGCGGGCGCTCGGCCACATCGGGATCCAGGTTGTTCATGAGCATGCGGAGAGCGGCTTCCTGGCGCCATCCTTTGGCGCGCAAAGTGGGGCCGCGAGGAGCGCGAATCGGTGGCGTCATGATCTCAGCCTAGCAGCCGTGTTGTACCCTGAGTGAAGCCATGACCAGGGGAAAGCCGGCCGGCGGGCGGAGACCGCTGAAGACGCTGGAGCGTGCGCTGTCGAAAGCGGGCGTGGGCTCGCGGACCGAGGCGCGGAGCTGGATTGGGGCGGGCCGGGTGAAGGTGAACGGCAAGCTCATACAGACGCCGGATCATTGGGTGGACCTCGAGCGCGACCGCGTGACGCTGGACGGGAAGCCTGTGCAACCCGGGCGAAAGGTTTACCTGCTCTTGTACAAGCCGAAGGGCTACCTCACGACGTACAAGGACCCGGAGGGCCGTCCCACGGTCTACGATCTGATGGCCGATCTCGAGCAGTGGGTGTTTCCGGTTGGACGGCTGGACCTGGACACCAGCGGGTTGCTGCTACTCACCAACGACGCGCAGTTCGCCGAACGGATCACGAATCCGGAATACAAGACGCCGAAGGAGTATCTGGTGAAGACTTCGTCGCGGCTCACCGATGAACAGATCGAGCAGTTGCGGCGCGGGGTGGCGCTGAGCGACGGTCCGACGCTTCCGGCCGAGGTGAAACGTTTGCGGGACACGGGCAACCACACGTTTCTCGAGATTGTGATCACCGAAGGGCGGAACCGGCAGGTACGCCGCATGATCGAGGCGATCGGAAGCCGGGTTTCCAAGCTGGTGCGGACGGCGATTGGCCCGATTCGCATCGGGGATTTGCAGATCGGGAAGCGCCGGGCGCTTTCGGCGGAAGAAGTGAGGAGTCTTGCCGGGGAATCCCGCGCTGTGCGGCGCAAACGATGAGGACTTTGGAGAGGCTCGCCTAGGAATACGCGAACTGGCGGTCGGAGTCGAGATTCAGGACGCGCAACATCTCGGAATAGAACTCGAGAGTTACTTCGGTCTGTTCCTGGTCGGGGCCGAGGGCCTTTTCCAGGACCGCGAGGGCGATTTCGAGCAGCGTCCTGGCGTCGGAGAAGCGGGCCTGCTCGCGGTAGGTTCTGGCGAGAGCGCGTAGAGCGTCGGGGATGTCGGAGTGAGATGCGCCCAGCGTGCGGCGGAGCATGTCCAACGCGCTGGCGAAGAGCATCTCGGCCTCGGGGAATTTGTGCTGGGCGCTGAAGACCTGGGCCATACGTTTGAGGTCCTTGATCAGACTGGGATCATCCTTGCCCAGGATGCTCCGCTTGATGGCCAACGCACGCTGCAGGAGCGGTTCGGCCTCGTTGTAGCGGCCGCCGCTCATAAAGAAATCCGCGAGTTTGATGAGGGTGATGCTGGTGGCCCAGTCGCTGGGGCCGAGCGCGTTCTCCTTGATGGTGAGGGCGCGCCTCAAAGCGTAGAGAGCGGCGGTCCGCCGGCCCAGCGTGATGTACACCTCGCCCAGCATGTCGAGGATCATCGCGACGTCCGGATGCAGGCGGCCGAGCGAGCGTTCCGAGAGCGTGAGCGCCCGTTCGTATTCGACGGCGGCTTCGTCCAGTTTGTACTGCTGCTGATAGGTGGCGCCGAGGTTGTAGTGCGCCAGGGCAGTGTCGGGGTGCTCGGGGCCGAAGACCTTCTGATAAATGAGGATGGCGCGCCGCAGGGCGCGCTCGGCGGCCGGATAGTTGCCCAGACTGCAGTGGAGCACGCCAATCGCGTTCAAAGCCTTTGCCATACGCGGATCATGGCGGCCGATTTCACCAGCCTGATCGACGGCGCGTGTGAGGCATTCCAGCCGGGATTGGCGATCGCCAAGATAGGAGAGTCCTTCGGCGAGGTGCATATAGAATTGCCATGCGACCTCCTGTGACTCAGCCTGCAACTGCAGGCGAGATGGCGCTGCAGGCGGCGGCTCAGGCGGCTGCCTTTCGACGAACGGTTGCAGCGCAAGCGCAGATCTCATGCCATTTCCCAACTATTCCCATCAGGCGGATGCCGGTTCCCACCTGTGATGCTCACTCAGTATAAGGACCTGCGCCGATGCTTACTATCGGCATCGGTAACATTTGGGGTGCGCGGGATTCCTAAGTACGTCTAGTACTATCAGGACTGTCACGAAGAGCTGGTAAGGAGTAGGCGCGGGGGAATCACAGAGGCATCTTCTCGATGCCTAGCTTCCTCATTTTATAGAGGAAGGGCTTGTAGTTCATGTGCAGGAGCTTGGCCGCCTGCTTGCGGTTCCAACGAGTGGCTTTGAGCGCGCTGAGGATCGCGTCGGTTTCGGCCAGCTTGACCTTCTCCCAGATGGGGCTGGCCAGTTCTGTCTCCTGGCCGGGCGCCGGTTGGGGATCGGGAACCGGGGCGGCCGCCACCGGGGCGCCGGATCGACGCGCCTGCCGTGAAGTCAGCTCCTCCGCGAGCGAGCCTGGATTGCGGAAGACGAGCAGCCTGCGCATGAAGTTCTCGAGCTCGCGGATGTTGCCGGGCCAGTCGTAGGCGAGCATGGCGTGTTCCAACTCGGGGGTGATACCGGGGATAACGGCGCCGGCGGCGTGCTTGTGGAGGAAGAAGTCCGCCATGCGGCGCAACTCGTCCTTGCATTCGCGCAGGGAAGGCAGGTGCACGTTGACGACGTTCAGGCGGTAGTAGAGGTCCTCGCGGAAGTGACGGTCGCGCATCGCCTGTTCGAGGTTACAGTGGGTAGCGGCCATCACGCGGACGTTCACACGCACGGTTTCCTTGCCGCCGAGGCGCTGGAACTCATGGTCCTGGAGGACCTGCAGGAGCTTGGCCTGGAGCTTGAAATCCATGTCGCCGATTTCATCGAGCAGGATGGCGCCGTCTTCGGCGAGCTCGAACTTGCCGGGCTTGCTCTTGAAAGCGCCAGTGAAGGCGCCGCGCTCGTAGCCGAACAGCTCGCTCTCGACGAGTTCGGAGGGAAGCGCGGCGCAGTTGACTTTGAGGAAGGGAGCAGAGGCGCGCGACGATCGGGCGTGCAACTGGCGGGCCAGCACCTCCTTGCCGACGCCGGTCTCGCCCTGCAGCAGCACGGGCAAATCGGACGCGCCGATTTGATCGAGCACGGATTCGATCTTCTTGCGCGCGGAATTGCCGAAACAGAAATAGGCGCCGTCGAGCGGGGTGCGAGCTATGTCGGGCTTGAGGTCGATGCGCAGGGCGAGGGCCTTGCGAATCGCCTCGCTCAATTGCTCATGACTCACGGGCTTGGCGAGGAAATCGGTGGCGCCGTTCTTCATGGCCTCGACGGCCTTGAGCGGCGAGGTGGTTCCCGAGATGACGATGACCGGCAGGTCGGTGTTCACGCGTCGAATCTCGCGCAGCGTTTCGATACCGTCCTTGCGCGGCATGAAGATGTCCAGAAGGAGGAGCGAGATCTCGCGGCCGGAGTCGCCGAGCCGCTTGAGCGCCTCGTCTCCGTTCGAGGCCAGTTCGACGGTGTAACCTTGGGCGCGCAAGGCCAAGTCGAGATAGCTGCGGATTTCGGGCTCATCCTCCGCGACGAGGATTCTGAGGCTAGCGGCTGGCTGCATAGTGGTATCCGCCCCTGACGGAGGTTTCCAGCGGCGGCGCGCTTGCGGGCTTGCGGGCGTCGCCATCGATCTGAGTCACCTGGTCCGGCCGGCCCATCGGCAGGACGAACGAGAGTTTCGCACCAGCCAGGGAGGGTTCCGCCCAGATCCGCCCCCGGTGCAGAGTAACAATCATGCGACAGATGGCCAGCCCGAGACCGCCGCACGCCCGGTCCCGGTCCGAGCCAGGAGGAACGTGCTCCTGAAACACCTGTTCAAGCACGGAAGGGTCCAAACCGGGGCCCGAGTCGCTGACATCTACGCGATATGCGTTGGGCGCTCTCGATTCGCGCTTGCGGCGTTCCTGCTTGTGGGAGCGGGAAGCGCCAGCGGAGCGGCGCTCCCAGAAGGTCGGATAGCCGCGCACCGCAATGGCGCCGTCGTGAGGAGTGAACTTGCAGGCGTTCTCCAGGAGATTGGCGAGGACCTGCTCGATCTGGGAGGGCTCGAAAAACATCAGCCGGGCCGGCTTCTCCAGATCGACGGTGAGGGCGATGTGCTTGTCCGCGACCAAAGGCGCGACCTCGTCGGCGGCGTGATCGACCGAGACGGCCAGGTCGGCCTCCCTGAAGTCCGGGACCCTCTCTGTAAAGCGGCTGTCGCTGAGTTGAAACAGCGCGGTTGACATGCGGGAGAGGCGGTTGATGCTGTAGCGCATGCGCCGCAGCACGTCGAGCTGAGCGGCGTTGAGAGGGCCGATCTGCTCCGCCTGGAGCAGGCCGCAGTAGCCGCCGATGGCAGTGAGGGGAACACGGAAGTCGTGGGTGACGCGGGCAAGGAAACTGGTGCGGTCCTGATCGTATTCCTGGAGTTTAAGATGAGCGTGAAAGAGAGCTTGAAGAAGGTCGTCGCGACAGGTTCTGCACTGGCCCTCGGAAGGCCGCGCACCGGCGACGCGCGCATAGTGCGCGGCGACGGCGTGTTCGATCAGGGTCTGGAGAGTCGCCCGGTTCGGCGGTTTGATCACGGTGGCGCCGGTGGCAAGAGGAAACCTACGGACAAACGCGGACAGCCTCCTGCGCTGCACCAGAAAAATGTTGGTGTTCCGCTCCTCCCGGTAATCGCGTCCGGGTTCGGCTCTATCCGGGTCAAAATCCCAAATGTAGAGACTCGCATCCGGCGGCGTTCCGCCGACGGACGCCTGAATCAGACGGCACTCGCCTGCCGTCTGGCTTGCCACGATGTCGCGGCACAGCTCGTACAGAGTTTCGTCCTCGCTCACAAGGCAGATATTCATACGTCGAACTGGAACCATTGCTATGGTCTCGTGTTTTCCGAGCCAGCTTCATGCTACACACCGGTTACGTAACGACGCCAGCGAACATACGGAGCTCTGGCGCCCTCCTCATTACAAAAACTCCAGACCTCGGTTTGGGATCCCCGCAATCATGGCAAGTAGATCCGTGGTCACTGCGCAGGGAAAGCAATATTCAAAGTGATAAGCGACCCTACAATTCGACCCCTCTTGTGCCCTACCGCGTTATATGTACTTTCCCTAACAATACGGGCGGCCGGGGCACTTTGTCAAGAATATTCTCCCAGAGTGCCACACAGCAGGATTCGCCACTCGTTAAACGCCCGATAACCATATCCCGTGACCCCGCTAAGTACGCAGCTTGCAGACTGGCAAGACGAGGCTGGAAGCCGTCAACAAATATTTGATGTGCGATTGCAGGGAATGGTGCGGAAACTGCTGAGCCAGAAACTACTCGTTAGTACTGACTAGGACCCAGTTTACACCCGTGACGACGCACATGGTGGCCATTGCAGATAGACGCAGGCGAGAGCGGCTGGCTCTGCGCTGCCCGGTCCGTCTCTCGAGGAGCCTGTCGGGCGTCCTCATGGAGGTGGAGGTTCGCAACCTGAGCAGCGACGGGCTGTACTGTGTCGCGGCGACGCCGCTGGATGCTCGCGAGACGATCCGAGGCTCGCTGCGCCTGCCGGCAGGCGGGCGTCCCAGCGTGCTCCGGTTTCGCGCCCGCGTGGTGAGGGTGGAGAGCCGGACGGAGGGCGGATTCGGCATCGGCTTGGCGTTTGACGACTATGAGCTGACGACCGAAGGGGACTGAGCGCCGCGGCCGATGGCCGCCGGATTGCATAGCGAAACCGCGAACGCCCTCTCAGGGATCCCAACGCAGCGAGGTCGCAGTCCCAAGAGACGCAAATGGATTTGAGGAATAGCCATGAATAAAGCCGAGTTGATCGCGCTTGCCGCCGCATGCCTGGTTGTGGCGCCACTGAGCGCACAATCGATTTCGAACAAGCTCAACAGCGCTACGGCGTCTGTTCCGAGCTCAGTCGGGCGCGAGACCGCCGCGCCAGGAGTCGCGACGCAGGCCGGCGGGCCCGAGTATCGTATTGGACCGGGTGACGTGCTGCAAATCATCGTATGGAAAGAGGCGGACGCCTCCGTGCCGGCGGTGGTGGTGCGCACTGACGGGAAGATCTCGTTGCCGCTGATCCAGGAGGTGGATGCGATTGGCCGCACGCCGCAGGAGCTCAGCAAGGCGCTGAAGGAGCGGTACGCCCGCATGATACACGACGTGGATGTGACCGTACTGCCGAAGGAAATCAACAGCCAAAAGGTGTATCTGGTGGGTGCAGTCAAACGCGAGGGCGCCGTCCGCCTGCAGTCCGCGATGACCGTGTTACAGGTGTTAGCGGAATCCGGCGGCCTCACGGACTACGCCAAGCGGAAAAGAATCTATATTCTGCGAACAGACAATCAGCGGCAGGTGCGTTTACCGTTCGACTACAACGCAGTGCTTCGGGGCGAGAAGATACAGCAAAACATCAATGTCTGGCCAGGAGACACCATTGTTGTCCCGCAGTAAGTCACTCCTGGGTTTAAGTCCTACGCTGAGGGATTGTGTCCCGCCCAGCACGAAGCTAAGTGGCCGCCCCAGTGGAATCGGGCGGCTGATCCCGCAACTGGCAGGATAATTGCCGCACAAGAGGGAGTTCCCGACAGTTCAAGGAGGATTGTGATGTGCAATATCAGGCTCGCCGCGGCTTTTCTGGTTGCGACGGCCATCTGGGCTCAATCGCAACCGGCTAATCTTACGGACAAGGACGTCAATCCGGAGCTTCCGCCCAACCGCGGCGGATTCCACATCTACAGTCTCTCGTTGTCCACGGGCGCATCACAATACATGGTTCCCTCCAGTTATCGGGCGGCGGCGCAGAACCAGATACCCCTAGGTGCGTCGGCGGACGCAGGCGGCTCATTGAGCGTCGGATGGGATCATCCCGGCGTGAAGACCGGCGTCTCGTTTTCGTATAGCGTGGCGCACGATCGCAATCTCCGGTATAACGCGTTGAACTCGACGAGCCACCTGTTCGAAGCGACAGTGCGGCGGCAGTTGGGCGGGCGATGGATGCTTCAATTGGCGGTAGGCGGCCAGTGGCTGGACGCTCCCCAGTTCATGTACCACGCTGGGCAACTGCTCCAGACGGCGCAGACGCCGGCTTCGTTCGACCAACTCGCCGGGGGCCTGCTGGGGCCCGGCGGCGCGGCGAACGACGCCATCACCGGAGTGGTGAACAGCCCGGCGGCGCCGAGCGCCTCCGTCAGCAGCGCGATTTTCGGCAGCCGCATGTGGGGCGGCTCGGTGGACGCGACCCTGAGCTACTCTACATCACGCCGGCTCACCTGGTATGTCGGCGCGGGTGGAACGTACGAACGAACGAGCTTCAGCCAGAACCGCGGACTGCTCGATCAGTATTTGGTTCCCAAGCTGACCAGCGGAGGGGCGAAGATGGGAGTTTCGTATTCGCTCTCCCCAGCGACTCAGATAGGCGTGGACGTGCACTCGGACCGGGTGGTGTCGGTGTTCGAGGATGTCTATCGCACGATGACGGTGGTCCACTTCGGGCGGACCATGGGCCGGCGATGGTTCTGGTCGGTGGCGGGCGGAGTCGGCGTCCTGGTTCCGAACCGCCAGCTTTACCAGTTGCCGGCGGGACCTCAATACATTGCCGGCGGGCGCTTCGGATACAAGACCTTTACGCAGACGTTTCTGGTCGCGCACGAGCGGATGATCGGCGATAAGTACGGCTACGGCGCCGGCAGCACAACGGCGACCGACCTGGCGTGGAGTTGGCGGCGGCCGGGTTCGGGTTGGGGGTTGTTGCTGAGCGGTCAGCAGCAGTTCCTGCGGAGCGCCCAGACGCGGCGTCTGGCCGCGTACCAGGCCCTCGGCGGTGTTTCGCGAACCGTGACGCGGCACACGATGGTCACCCTCCAGGCCGGATACCTTGACAACGCCGGCCAGTTCGGCGCGGACATTCCCCGGCTGCGGAGACGCACGGCGCAGCTCTCATTCGTCTGGATTCCGGGCGACCTGGAGTCGCCCTACCGGGCCGGGCGGACGTGGTAGCCGATGATCCGCGTATTTAACCAGTACGTTTCGCTGAAGACGCTTCTGCTGGTGGCTGTCGAGGGCGCTGTGATTACGCTCTCGCTACTGGCCGCGATGAAGCTGCGCTTCTGGAGCGATGCGCACGCGTTTCAACTGTATACGCAGCTTCCACAGTTCGCTCTTCAGTGTCTGGTCGTGATGGTGGCGGCGCAGGTATGCTTCTACTACAACGATCTCTATGATCCCATTGCAGTCCGGGGCCGGATTGAGCAGGTGTTCCGGCTGGGGCAATCGCTCGGCGTGGCGTTCCTGTTCCTGGTGTTCCTTTACTACCTGTTTCCAGGTCTTCTGATTGGCCGCGGAGTAGTGCTGATCGGGGCGTCGCTCACGTGCTTGGCGATCATGCCGGCGCGGATCGCGGTGGATCTGGTGTGGCCGGTCACCGGGCCGCGCCTCAACGTGCTGATCCTCGGGGCGGGGGAGTTGGCGTCGAATCTGGCGCGGGAACTCAACCGGCGCAACGACCTCAACCTGTCGCTGGTCGGGTGCGTAGCGCGCGCTCCGAACGGCTCCGCGCCGGAGAGCCTCTTCGGATGCCCCATAGTGGGAGTCGCGGAGGATTTGGAGAAAGTGGTGCAGCGCCATCGTGTGGCGAAGATACTGGTCGCGCTCGAGGACCGGCGCGGCGCCATGCCGGTGCGGGAGCTGGTTCGCCTGCGGGTGCAGGGAGTACAGATCGAGGACGCTCACACGATGATGGCGGCGCTGACGGGGCGGGTCTGGCTCGGCACAGTGAAGCCGAGCTGGTTCATCTTTGAGGAAGGCTTCCGGCGATCGTGGCTCACCGCGTTGCTCAAGCGGACCGGGGATCTGGCGTTCGCTCTCATCGGTTTGATTCTCTCCGCGCCGGTCATGGCTGCTGTCGCGCTGGCGGTCCGGCTGGATTCGCCTGGACCGATTCTCTACCGGCAGGCGAGGGTTGGCTACAAAGGCCGGCTGTTCCAGGTGTTGAAGTTCCGCTCCATGCGTGTGGACGCGGAAAGGGGGGGCGCGCAATGGGCCTCCACGAACGATTCGCGAGTCACGCGCGTTGGCAAACACCTGCGCAAGTTCCGGCTCGATGAACTGCCTCAGTTCATCAACGTAATCCGCGGCGACATGAGCTTCGTGGGCCCGCGCCCGGAGCGGCCCGAGTTCGTCGATCAGTTGCGGGAGCAGATTCCGTATTACGACGAGCGGCATTCGATGCGGCCGGGAGTCACCGGTTGGGCCCAGGTGCAGTATCCATACGGCGCGAGCATTGAGGACGCCTTCCGCAAGCTTGAGTACGACCTGTTCTACCTCCAGAACCTGTCGTTCCCCTTCGACTGCATGATCATTCTCGCCACGGTCCGCACGGTCCTGTTCGGCGGGGGAGCGCGCTAGCCCGGCTGGCCGCCGGGATTCGCCAAAAAAGGCACTCAATCCCAAAGATCCACACGATTCGCTCCGGAGGGGAAAGGTGAGGGGTGCGTGATTGGCGCCGTCCCTGTAAGTCGTTGGGAGGAAGCGGACTAGGAGGCGCGTCTTTGGCTCCTCGATTGCAATTCCATTCAGAGACAAAGAGATCAGAGATCTAGTTTGCTTACGTTGGGGTTGCTGCAATGACATGGGCGAATCGCTTACGACTTACCGTTCCGCTGCTTTTGATGGCCGGGCTATCCGAGGCCGGTCTTGCCAAGCCGTCGTTCCCGACTGATTCGATGGAGGCGCAAGCAGGTTCCACACTCGCTGTGGAATCGAGCGACGTCGTTCCAGAAAGGGGTTTGCTCGCGTTGTTTGGCGCGGGACTGGTTGGGCTTGCCACATTGGCCAGGCGGCGCTTCCGATCTTCGGCTGCGAAACGAGAGTCCGGGCCGGCAGAGTCCGCCGCCGCGGAGTCGCGCCGGCGGCGGCCCGCTGCGTAGCTGTTTCCGAATTCCGCCATGGGTCCGGTCTCGAAATTGGGAACAAGTCCCAAGGACGGCCACGGCGTCTCCGGGGAAACGGTTCTGTTCCAGACAAATCGGGATTGGTCAGCGGCGTGCAATGAAAGTTACAACAACTTGTTGACACAGTGAGGAATGTCTTGACTGTATGACAGCTCAGAAGCTACTGGCGACGAAACCGGAATTCGCGCCGCTTTCACTGGCGCGAATGTTATGGAAGCAGAAAGTATGGGCGCTGCTGGTCTGGCTCGCCATCGTCGGCGGCCTCGGCTTTGTGATCTATCGGATGCCCTCGGTGTATAGGTCCGAGGCGGTGGTCATGGTGAATGCGGCGCAGATACCGGAGAAGTATGTTCAGCCGACCGTCGACATCCCGCCGCAGGTTCGGCTCATCAGCATCACGCAACACGTGCTAAACAGCGAGCGGCTTGCGGTCCTGGTGGAGAAAATGAACGGTGGGAAGCGGCTGAGTCCCGAGGAACTGCGGTCACGAGTAGAGAGGCTGAAGGACGGGGTGTCGGTGACTCCCGACAAGAACTGGACGAGCGACCGGCTCGGTCTGTTTAGGATCGCGTATGAGGGGACCGCCCCGGTGCAGGTCGCCGATATAACGAACCAGCTTGCCGGCCTGTTTGCAGAGGAAAACGCCCGCCAGCGCAAGGGCCAGTCGGACGAGACGGCCGCTTTCATCGATGCAGAGCTGCGCGAGGCCAAAAAGAACCTGGATGAACAGGAGGCTCGGCAGTCCACTTACAAGCTCCGATACAACGGTGAGCTCCCCCAACAGGCCGGAAATGTGGCGGCCGCAGTGAACCAGTTGCAGACGGCGCTGCAAGCCAACTCCGAGGCGCTGAGTCGCGCCAACCGCGAGCGCGCGGCGGCGCAGAACGCACTGTCTGCGGCCCAGGCGGCCGAAACGGCGTTGCTGCAGCCGCCCGAACCGCGGCCAGCGGCAGAGACAACGGCCAATCCGGTGGCGACGCCTCCGCCTCCGCCGAAGGAGTCGGAGAAACTCCAGGCCGAGTTGGACCGGCTGACTGTGCGGTACAGCGATGACTACCCTGAAGTCAGGCGCCTGCGCTCGGAGGTTCTGCGGTTGCAGGAGCTGGAGCGGCGGGAGGCGGCGTCGGCCGCGCGGCCAAGCGCCGGCGGGGCGCGTCCCCCCGTCCGCCGGATTGCACCGAACTCCGAGACCGGTCAGGCGCTCGCCCGCCAGCGGGAGCAGATCACGAGCCTGAAGGCGCAATTGGACACGCTCGGGCAGGAAATCGACAGCCGCCAGGCGGACCAGAAGCGGATCATGGGCGATCTCGCCAGGCTTCAGGGCCAGCAGTTCGTGCGGGTCCTTGCCGACGACATCGGCCCACTCGCGTGCCATTTGGTAGTTGGCGACGCCAAAGACCTGCAGCACGGCGGAGTTGTTGATCATG
>Ga0209683_10000393_pt1 | contig 17261 bp, 16 predicted proteins | sample DOMMetBare2Fresh_FD_187474 | JGI IMG/M metagenome (GOLD analysis project Ga0209683, IMG submission 187474) | Wetland sediment microbial communities from St. Louis River estuary, USA, under dissolved organic matter induced mercury methylation -... | ecosystem: Environmental > Aquatic >... | reverse complement strand
TTGGAGGTCAGGATCGGAAGCTGCCAGCCCTGCCAGGAGCGCGCATTGATGCCGATGCCCTCGAGCACGATCGCGAGCAGACCCGCCGTCACCTGCTCGCCGGACGACACCACCGCGTCATATTCGCGGGCGTCGTGAAGCGGCGCCGCGGCGCGGCACCAGCCCACCAGCTCGTTGGTCTTGCCTGACATCGCCGACACCACGACGGCGACGTGGTGGCCGGCGTCGACCTCGCGCTTGACGTGGCGGGCGACGTTCTTGATGCGGTCGATATCGGCAACGGAGGTGCCGCCGAACTTCATTACCAGGCGGGCCATGCGGGTCTCTGACGCGGCGGCGATCGGGGCGGGTTCCGGCTCGAAAAGGCGAGTATACATAACGGCGGGACCTGGCGGCCGCAACCGCACCCCGGAGGTTGGACGATGGCGACTGGGACTGGCGGCTCGACGATCGACGCGGCGGAGGTCGCGCGCTTTGCGGCGCTGGCCGATACCTGGTGGGACCCCGCCGGCAAGATGGGCATGCTGCACAAGTTCAATCCGGTGCGGCTCGGCTTCATCAAGGAGGCCGCCTGCCGGCGGTTCGGGCGCGATCCGAGGCGGCTCGACAGCTTCGTGGGGCTGCGCTTTCTCGACATCGGCTGCGGCGGCGGCATCCTGAGCGAGCCGATTGCGCGGCTTGGTGCCGCGGTCGTGGGCGCCGATCCGGCCGCGGCCAACGTTGAGGCCGCCAGGGTGCACGCGGCCCGCGAGGGGCTTGCGATCGACTACCGCGTCACCACGGCGGAGGCGCTGGCGGATTTAGGCGAGCGGTTCGACGTGGTGCTCGCCATGGAGGTGGTCGAGCACGTCGCCGACCTCACCCTGTTCGTCGGCCGCTGCGCCGAGATGGTCAAGCCCGGCGGGCTGATGGTGGTCGCGACGCTGAACCGCACCATCAAGAGCTTCGCGCTCGCCATCGTGGGGGCCGAATACGTCTTGCGCTGGCTGCCGCGCGGCACCCACCAGTGGGACAAGTTCGTCACCCCGAACGAGCTTGATATCGCGCTCGAAAAGAGCGGCCTTGCCGTGACCGCCGAGACCGGCGTGATCTACAACCTGCTCGCCGACCGCTGGCAGCTCTCGAGCGACATGGACGTGAACTACATGGTCACGGCCGAGCGGACGGCGGGATGATCGACGCAAGCTGGCTTTGGGCGCTGTTCACGGTGATCGCGGCGGCGAGCCAGACCGTGCGCAATGCCACCCAGCGTGGGCTCACTGCGACGCTTGGCACGGCGGGCGCGACCCATGTGCGCTTCCTGTTCGGTCTCCCGTTCGCGGCGCTGTTTCTCCTCGCGGTCGTGATCGCGAGCGGGCAGGCGCTGCCGCGACCGCCGGCAGTGTTCTGGCCCTGGGTGCTCGACGGCGCGCTCGCCCAGATCGCCGCGACCGCGCTGATGCTTGCCGCGATGAACGATCGCTCGTTCGTGGTGGTCTATGCCTACATCAAGACCGAGCCGGTGCAGGCGGCATTGTTCGGGCTCGTGTTCCTCGGCGATACGGTGACGCTGCCGATGGCGGCCGCGATCCTGATCGCGACCATCGGCGTGGTCGTCATGGCGCTCAAGCCCGGCGCTTCGCTCGGGCTGCGCGCGACGCTGCTCGGGCTTGCGGCCGGCAGCATGTTCGCGCTCTCCGCGGTCGGTTATCGCGGCGCGATTCTCAGCCTCGGCCTGCCGAACTATCTGATGGCGGCGACCTACACGATGGTGATCGGGCTGGTCGTCCAGGTGGCGCTGCTGTCGCTCTATCTATGGCTGCGCGACCCGGGCGTCATTCGTGCCATCATCCGGCATTGGCGGCCCTCGATGCTGGCGGGCTTCCTGGGTGCACTCGCCTCGCAATTCTGGTTTCTCGCCTTCGCGCTGGCGACCGCCGCGAGCGTGCGCACGCTCGCCCTGGTCGAGGTGCTGTTCGCGCAGGCGATCTCGACGTTGGTGTTCAAGCAGGCCACGACGTCGCGCGAGGCGGCCGGGATCGTGCTGATCGTGCTCGGGGTGGCGCTGCTGGTCTGGACGTATTGACGCGGGCGCGAGCTTCAGTTCCGCTCGTCAGGCAGCACGGGCAGGGGATGGAACTCGATTCCCTCCTCGTGCAGCTCCTTGGCGTCCTTGAGCGACGCCTCGCCATAGATCGAGCGCGGGTCGGTCTCGCCGTAGTGCATCTTGCGCGCTTCCTCGGGGAACTTCGGGCCGACGTAGTCAGAATTCTTGACGAGGTGCTCGCGCAGCTCTTTGAGCTTCTGGCGGAGCTCGCGTTCCGGCGGCGACATCATGGCGACCGGCGCATTGCTTTCAGGGGCAGGGGCTTCGGTGGGCACAACCGGCGCAGGCGCGGCGCCGCGCTTCCTGGTGCCGGCGAGCTTCGGCGCCATGATCGCCTTGTCGACCTTGGTGTCACCGCAGGCCGGGCAGGCGACAAGCCCGCGCTTGGCCTGCTTGTCGTAGGCCGCCGAATTGGGAAACCAGCTCTCGAAGGTATGGCCCTTCGCGCAAGCGAGCGCGTAGCGGATCATCGTTCTGCTCCGACCGCCTTGAACGGCACCGGCTCCGCCAAGGGCTCCACGATCTCGAACCGGCGACCGTGCCGGAGCGAGGGAACGCGCCCGCGCGCGGCCGCAACTTCTGCGGGATCGACCTTGGCCATCACGATCCCTGGTTCGATATTACCTTCCGCCAGGATACGGCCCCAGGGGTCAACGACCAGTGAATGGCCGAAGGTTGAGCGTCCGTTCTCGTGCGGGCCACCCTGGGCGGCAGCGAAAACAAAACAGCCGTTCTCGATGGCCCGCGCCCGGATCAGCACATGCCAGTGGGCCTCGCCGGTCTGTTTGGTAAACGCGGCCGGTATCGAGATGAAGGAGGCACCGGCTTCCGCCAGCGCTCGATAGAGCGCGGGGAACCGCAGGTCGTAGCAGATCGTCAAGCCGAGCCGGCCCCACGGCAGATCGGCCGCAACCGCGCTCTCGCCCGGCCGGAAGCTGTTGGACTCGCGATAGCTTTCGCCGCCGGCGAGATCGACGTCGAACATGTGGATCTTGTCATAGCGCGCCACGATCTCGCCGGTGGGATCGATCAGGAACGAGCGGTTGGCGGCGCGATCGGGCGAAACCTTGATGGCGAGCGAGCCGATATGCAGCCAGATCCCGAGCGCGCGCGCGAGCTCCCGCAGTCGCGCGAGGCTTGCATCGCTCTCCTCCGGAACGACGGTGGCCAGCATCCGCTCGCGCCGGATGTCCATGATGTTGGTCATCTCCGGCGTCTGCACATAGTCGGCCCCGGAAGCCTTGGCCTCGCCGATCAGCTTGACGGCGGTGTCGAGATTGGCCGCCGGCGTGAGGCCCGAACGCATCTGGACGAGGCCGACGGTAAAGGTCGCTGGCGTGCTCATGCGGATGATCCCCCCTGCGTGATGCCCTCGGCGGCGAGCAGCGCGTCGAGCCTGCCGTCGCGATTGAGCGCGTGCAGATCGTCGGAGCCGCCGACGTGGGTCGAGCCGATGAAGATCTGCGGCACGGTCATAAGCCCGTTGGCACGCTCGATCATCTTGCTCCGTCCCTCCGGATCGCCGCTCACGTCGATCTCCACGAATACGATCCCCTTGCGGGTGAGCAGCGCCTTGGCCGAATGGCAGTAACCGCAGTAGCGGGTGGTGTAGATCTCGACCTGTGCCATCGCTGCGAGCGTCGTCAATTCCGGGGCTCCCTTTATATGGGAGGGCGTGCCGCCGCCACAACCCGCGCGAACGCCAGGACGTCCACGTGGGCGGCGCCGGCCCGCAGCAGGACCCGTGCACAGGCGTCGACCGTCGCCCCGGTGGTGATCACGTCGTCGACCAGGATCAGGCGCCGGCCCTCGACCGCCGCCTTGCCGGACGGGCTCACGCGGAACGCACCCTGCACGTTGAGCGCGCGCGCCGATTGGGAGAGGCCGACCTGCTGGGGCGTTGCCTTCACGCGCTTGAGTGCGCCGAAGACGACCGGCACGCCGCAGGCCTTCGCGATCGCCTCCGCCAGCAGGGCCGATTGGTTGAAGCGCCGCGCCCAGTGCCTGCGCCAGTGCAACGGCACCGGAATGATGGCGTCGGCGTCCGTGGTGAGCGGACGGCCAGCCATTGCCATCCAGCGGCCCATCATGGGCGCGAGATCGAGCCGATCGCCATACTTGAGCGCGTGCACGAGCGCGCGCGCCACGTCGTCGAAGCGCACCGCCGCCCGCGCCCGCCGGTAGGTGGGCGGATCGGCGATCGCCTCCATCGAGAGGACACCGGGACCCGGGTCATACGGAAACGGGATGCCGAGCCGCTCGCAATAGGGCGGTGCGATGAATGAAACCTTGGACCAGCACGCCGGGCAAAGACCGTCACTGCCGACCGGCTCGCGGCAGGAGGCGCAGAGCTGCGGCAGCGCCACATCGACTGCAAGGCCGAAGGCAGCGCGCAGGGCGTCGGCGAGGCGACCGAGACGCTGGCCTTTCGCCAAGGTGATGCCATCTTGCATGGTGCAACCGTATCGCTCCTTGGCAGGGCCCTCAACTTGTCCGGGGAGGAAGGCTATGAAGGCACGATGGCTGACAGCCCCATCCTGTTCGATCGTGCGCTGCTGCGCCGCCGCCGGCGCCGGGCCCTGGCGCTCGGGCCTTGCGGCTTCCTGCTCGAACGGGTGGCGGAGGATGCGGCCGATCGGCTGGCCACGGTGCTGCGACAGTTTGATCTCGCGCTCGATCTCGGGACCCCCGGCGACTCGCTGCGGCGTGCGCTGGCGGCGAGCGGCAAGGTCGGGACGATCATCGCGGCCGACGCGCTCGCCGATCGTGCGAGCCGCGACGACGGCACTGCGGCCCTGATGGTGGCGTGCGACGAGGAGGCGCTGCCATGTCGTGATGCCTCGCTCGATCTTGTGGTGTCGGCCTTGTCGCTGCAGTTCGTCAACGACCTGCCCGGCACGCTGGTGCAGATCAGGCGCGCACTCAAGCCGGATGGGTTGTTCCTGGCGGCGCTCGTTGGCGGCGATACGCTCAGCGAGCTGCGCCAGGCCTTCGCAATCGCCGAAGCCGAAATCGATAACGGCGTCTCGCCACGCGTTGCGCCGTTTGCCGATGTGCGCGAGCTGGGCTCACTGCTGCAACGGGCGGGCTTTGCGCTGCCGGTGACCGATGTGGACCGGCTCATCGTGCGCTACGCCTCGCCGCTCGCGCTGATGCATGACCTGCGCCGGATGGGCGCCACCAATGTGCTGGTCGAGCGCAGCCGTCGGCCGCTCAAGCGGGCGGTGTTGGCGCGGATGCTGGAGAGCTATGGCGCGCGCTTTGCGGACGCGGATGGCCGCATCCGGGCCACGGTCGAGATCCTGTGGCTCGCCGGCTGGGCGCCGCATGAAAGCCAACAGCAGCCGCTCAAGCCGGGCTCGGCAACAAGACGGCTTGCGGACGCGCTCGGCACGCAGGAGCTGTCGGCGGGGGACAAGGCGGGACCGGACGATGGCGGTCAGTGATCCCGGCGTTCGCTCATACGTTTCGCTCATAACAATGTCGTCAGGTGCGAGATCAGCGGCAGGTCGGCCGGCGGCATCGGATAGTCGCGCAGCTTGTTCGGCCGGACCCAGGTCAGCCGTTGGCCTTCCTGCGCCTGAACGTTTCCCTCCCAGCGCCGGCAAACGTAGAGCGGCATCAGGAGATGGAAATCCGCATAGGCGTGACTCGCGAACGTGAGCGGCGCCAGGCACGCCTCCTTCACCGTGATCCCAAGCTCCTCCTTCAACTCACGGATCAGGCTCGCCTCGGGCGTCTCGCCCGCTTCGACCTTGCCGCCGGGGAACTCCCACAGGCCGGCCATCGATCGCCCGGCCGGCCGCTCGGCGATGAGCACGCGCCCGTCCGCATCGATGAGAGCGCAAGCGGCAACGAGGACGAGCTTGAGGCTCACGGCTCTGCATTCGAATGGTTGCGCGGGGGCGGCATGGGCTGCCGCCGCCCCTCGGGCATAAAGGGCTCGTCAAGGTATTCGTCGAGCTTGGCGAACCAGGCCACGATATCGAATGGCGTTTCGATCGGCTCCAACAGAACGCCGCGTCCGACTCGTCGCACCCGCACTTCCTTTCCGGGCATGTGGAATGCCGTCGGCAGGCGCACAGCCTGGCCGCGCCCATGTTTGAACAGCTTGGCGGTCCCGGTTTCAGACATTGGCAGAGCCTGAAGTTGCTAAATACCGAGGATACATATCATCCGGAGCTTCAGCGGAAAAATCGACCTGGACCTACCTCTATCGCGCCGTGCAGAGGCGCTATGGATGCAAGGGATAATTGCGGGGGGCATGGGGCATGATGACCAGGGTATTGGGCGTTGCCTGTCTGCTGCTGATCGCCTGCTGTGCCGAAGCTGCGGCCCGTTGCTCGGTTCCGCGTATTGCCACGTTCAACAATCAGACTGGTGACGGCCATATGACTGTCAGTAGCGGGGCGCCATGCAGCATCAAGCTGAAGCACTCGCGGGGGCCGACCTACGGCGCCCATATTGTCCAGCGCGCCTCGAACGGCACGGTCGCTGTCGATGGCAGCAATCGCATCGTCTACCGGTCGCGCCCGGGCTATGTCGGGAGCGATTCATTCACTTATGCGCGCACCGGCGAGAGCAGGGTCGGCGATGCGGTGACACGCACGGTTCGAATTCGCGTGACCGTCACGCCGTGATGGGTCTCTAAGAGATTGTTCTGAGTGGGAGGAGGTCATGATGACGGTGAAGACTTTAGGATTGAAGACGTTAGGATTCACGTGTCTGATATTGTTCGCACTGTGCATCGAAGCCGCCGCGCGGTGTTCTGCTCCAGCCGTCCAGTTATACGACAATCAGACGGTTGAGCGGCGCACGGTCAATTCTGGCGGTTCGTGCCGATTGCGCTTCGGACGATCGTTGGGGCCTATGTACAGCGTTGAAATTCCGCAACGGCCCAGCAACGGGACGGTGCAAATTGGTGAACTCCATAGTGTCATCTACACGGCGCGTCGCGGTTTCGTCGGCAGTGACACATTCATTTATGCACGGCGTGGCTCCACACACGGCGGGACGCCTACTACGCGTTCGGTGCGCGTTCTGGTGACCGTCACGCCGTGATGGCTCACGACCGATAATCGCCGTTGATAGCCACGTATTCTTTCGTGAGATCGCAGGTCAGCACGCGGTCGCGGCCGCGGCCGAGCCCAAGCGCGACCTTGAGCGAGATCGTCTGCTCCTTCATGGCGGCCGAGACCTTGGCCTCGTCGTAGGCGGGATCGCGCATGCCTTTGTGGGCGACCCTTATGCCGCCGAACCAGATCGCGAGCTTGTCGCGATCGGCGGGCTCGCCCGCTTTTCCCACCGCCATGACGACGCGGCCCCAGTTGGCGTCCTCGCCGGCGATCGCGGTCTTGACCAACGGAGAGTTCGCGATCGACATCGCGATCCGGCGCGCCGACGTTTTCGAGATCGCGCCTTCAACGACGATCTCCACCAGCTTGCGGGCGCCTTCGCCGTCGCGCGCGACCTGCTCGGCCAGATTGGCGAGCACGGCCGTGAACGCGCGCCGGAAGTCCTTGAGGCGAGGGTCGCCCGCCTTGGCGATCCGTGGCGCGCCGCGCGCGGCGGCCGTGCCGGTCGCGAACGCCAGCAAGGTGTCGGACGTCGAGGTATCGCCGTCGATGGTGACGGCGTTGAACGTGTCGGCGACTGTGTCCCTGAGCAGGCGCTGCAAGGCCGCCGCCGCAATGGGCGCGTCGGTGAACACGAACGACAGCATGGTCGCCATGTCGGGCGCGATCATGCCGGCGCCCTTGGCGATGCCGTTGATCGTGACGGTCGTCTTGCCGATCCGGGCTTGGGCGGTTGCGACCTTGGGAAAGGTGTCGGTGGTCATGATCGCCTTGGCGGCGTCGAGCCAGCCTTCGCTCTTGCCGTTGGCGACGAGCCCCGCCATCACGCCATCGAAGGCGCCGGCATTGAGCGGCTCGCCGATCACGCCGGTCGAGGCCAGGTAGACCTCGCCCGGCCGGCAGCCTACCGCCTTGGCGGCGAGGCGGGCGGTGAACTGGCAGGCCTCCCGCCCGGTCTTGCCGGTGAACGCATTGGCGTTGCCGGAATTGACCACCAGCGCGCGGGCGGAACGCAATTTCAGATTCTGGCGGCACCAGTCGACCGGGGCGGACGCACATTTGGATTGGGTGAACACACCCGCCACCGCCGTGCCCGGCGCGAGCTGCACGAGCAGCACATCGGTGCGATCGCGATAGCGGATGCCGGCTGCGGCGGTAGCCAGCCGCACCCCGTCGATGGCGGGCATGTCGGGAACGGTTTTCGGCGCGAGCGGGGAAATTGTAGTCACAGCCAATTCTCCGACGTCATGCCCGCGCTCGCAGCCAAGCTTGCGCAGGCTGCGTAAACTTGCCTGTCGCGGGCATCCACGTCTTAAGACGCGACCACGACATAAAAGACGTGGATGGCCGGGACAATAGCGCGTTTACGCGCGTCTTCGACGCGCTGTGCCCGGCCATGACGTCGAGAGGTCCGCGCTAGCTTGTGCTACCCTCTACTTCTTCGCGGGAGCCGGCGGGGTAGCCGGGGTGGCGGGCTTGTCGAGACGCTCGATTTTCGCGGTCTCGCGCAGCTGGGTCACCAGCTCGGTCTGGGCCTTGCGCATCACAAAGGCCTCGATCCGTTCCTTCAGCTGCTCGAACGTGGGCGGTTGCCGATTGCGCTTCTCTTCGAGCTTGATGATATGCCAGCCGAATTGCGTCTTGACCGGATTGGAGGTCTGCCCCGGATACATCTTGAAAGCGACGTCCGCGAACTCCGGCACCAGCTCGGACTTGCCCATGAAGTCGAGGTCGCCTCCGTTCGCCGCCGAGCCCGGGTCCTTGGACTTTTCCTTGGCGACGACCGCGAAGTCGGCGCCGCCCTTGAGCTGCTCGACAACCGCCTTGGCCTCGTCCTCGGTCTCGAGCAGGATGTGGCGCGCCCGCACTTCTTCCTCGGAGCTCGCGTTCTTGATTGCGTCGTCGTAGACCTTGCGCATCTCCTCGTCGGTCGCGGCTTCCTTGGAGCGTTGCTGCAGCAGGGCGCCCATCAGGAGCTTGTTGCGCAAGAAGGCCTGCCGCCGCTTGAAGTCGGCGCCGTCAGCGAGGTTCTTCTTCTCGGCGGCCTGCGAAACCAGGATGACATCGGTAAGGTAGGCGATGAGCTGCTCGCGCTTGACGTCGGGCGGCGCTCCACGCAACTCGTTCGAGAAGTCCTCTTCCGCAAATGCAAGATCGCTTTGCCGGATATCGACGCCATTCACGCGCGCGATGACGGTGTCACTCGGGTCCGCTCCGGCCGGCTGGGAGGAGGACTCCTTGGTGCACCCGCTCACCACCGGCAGGACCAGAAGCGCGAGCACGGCGATCGCCGCCACCGTTGGCCGGAGCTGGCGAGTTGGCGCAAGCCCGGTGCGCGGGGTGGGAAGGAGCTTCGAGGCTGTCATGACGCGGTCCTTGGGTCTCGCGGTCCTTGGGTCTTGGCGACCGCCGGCGGCGGAGCGCCCCGGACAGTCGCGCAATCGCTCCCCGTTTGCAATGGCCGTCATAATGGCCGACTTTGGCCAGAACGTGGGAGGGGATCGCTAATTGACAAGGATGTGACCCCCTCCTATGTGTCCGAGAGGTTGGCCGTTCCGGCTTTGGGCCGCCGATTGCACGACGGAAACTCAATAAAGACGCGGTATTTCATACCGCGACCGCGAAATGACTGTGCGCATGCGCCGCCGCGACCAAGATCGGCATGATCCCACCGCCGGCGTGCCAGCACGATCAAAGTCTGGTAGTTTGGCCGGCAGGCCTCCAGCAAAAGGATCTCTGGGATGATCGGCGCGCTCGCCCGTAAGCTATTCGGCTCTTCCAACGAGCGCCGCATCAAGGCTTATCTGCCTCGTGTTGCCGAGATCAACGCGCTGGAGAAGGAGCTTGAGGCCCTCTCCGATGCGGCGTTGCGCGCCCGTTCCGAGGACTTCAAGAAGCAGCTCGCCGACGGCAAGTCCCTCGACGACATCCTGGTGCCGGCATTCGCGACCTGCCGCGAAGCCGCCAAGCGCACGCTCGGCCAGCGCCATTTCGACGTCCAACTGATCGGCGGGATGATCCTGCACGAAGGCCGGATCTCCGAAATGAAGACCGGCGAAGGCAAGACCCTGGTCGCGACCCTTCCGGTCTATCTCAATGCGCTTGCCGGGCGCGGCGTCCATGTCGTCACGGTCAACGACTATCTCGCCAAGCGCGACGCGGAGTGGATGGGCCAGATCTACGGTTTTCTCGGCCTCTCGGTCGGCATCATCGTGCACGGCCTCGACGACGAGCAGCGCAAGAAGGCCTACGACTGCGACGTCACCTATGGCACCAACAACGAGCTCGGCTTCGACTACCTGCGCGACAACATGAAGTACCGCATGGAGGACATGGTCCAGCGCGGGCATATCTACGCCATCGTGGACGAGGTCGACTCGATCCTGGTGGACGAAGCGCGCACTCCGCTGATCATTTCCGGCCCGCTCGACGACCGCTCGGAGTTCTACAACACCATCGACGCCTACATCCCCAGGCTCGACAAGGCCGACTTCGAGGTCGACGAGAAGCAGCGCACCGTCACCCTGACCGAAGCCGGCATGGAAAAGTTGGAGCAGACGCTGCGCAACGACGGCCTGCTCAAGGGCGAGCATCTCTACGACGTCGAGAACGTCTCGACCGTCCATCACGTCAACCAGGGGCTGCGCGCCCACAAGCTGTTCCATCGCGACAAGGACTACATCGTGCGCAACGGCGAGGTCGTCATCATCGACGAGTTCACCGGCCGCATGATGCCCGGCCGCCGCTACTCGGAAGGGCTGCATCAGGCACTCGAGGCCAAGGAGCATCAGCCGATCCAGCCGGAGAACCAGACGCTCGCCTCGATCACGTTCCAGAACTACTTCCGCATGTACGAGAAGCTCGCCGGCATGACCGGCACGGCGCTCACCGAGGCGGATGAGTTCCTCGACATCTACAACCTCGAGGTGCTCGAGGTTCCGACCAACATGCCGATGGTCCGCATCGACGACGACGACGAGGTCTATCGCACGGCGGCCGAGAAATATCGCGCCATCATGACGCTGATCGACGACTGCAAGGAGCGCGGTCAGCCGGTCCTGGTCGGTACCACCTCGATCGAGAAATCGGAGCAGCTTGCGGAAATGCTGCGCCAGAAGGGCTGGGAGCAGCACGATTTCTCGGACCCGAACGCGTTCGCGGCGCTCTATTCCGGTGACGACGGTGCCACCAAGGTCAAGGTCTTTGCCATCCTGAACGCGCGCTACCACGAGCAGGAGGCCTACATCATCTCGCAGGCCGGCGTGCCCGGTGCCGTCACCATTGCGACCAACATGGCCGGTCGCGGCACCGACATTCAGCTTGGCGGCAACCTCGACATGCGCGTGCGCCAGGAGCTCAAGGACGTGCCTGAGGGCGGTGATCGCGACGCGCGCATCGCCGACATCCGCGTCCAGATCGCGCGCCTCAAGGACAAGGCGCTGAAGGCCGGCGGCCTGTTCGTGCTCGGCACCGAGCGCCACGAGAGCCGGCGCATCGACAACCAGCTACGTGGCCGATCCGGCCGCCAGGGCGACCCCGGCCATTCCAAGTTCTTCCTGTCGCTCGAAGACGATCTCATGCGCATCTTCGGCTCCGATCGGCTCGACAGCATGCTGCAGCGGTTCGGGTTGAAGGAGGACGAGGCGATCGTTCATTCCTGGGTCAACAAGGCGCTTGAGAAGGCTCAGCAGAAGGTCGAGGCGCGCAACTTCGACATTCGCAAGAACCTGCTCAAGTTCGACAACGTGATGAACGACCAGCGCAAGGTCATCTTCGACCAGCGCGTCGAATGGATGCGCCAGGAGAACTCGGCGGAGATCGTCACCGACATGCGCCATGCGGTGATCGATGACCTGGTGAGCAAGCATGTCCCCGAGAACGCCTACCCCGAGCAGTGGGATACGGCGGGGCTCAAGGAAGAGCTCAAGCGCGTGCTTAATCTCGATCTCCCGGTTGATGCCTGGGCGAAAGAGGAAGGCATCGCCGACGAAGAGCTGATCTCGCGCATCGAGCGGCGCTCCGACGAGCACATGGCCTCCAAGGTCGCCCAATGGGGCGCCGATCTCATGCGCCAGGTCGAGAAGACAGTCCTGCTGCAGATACTCGATCACCTGTGGCGCGAGCATCTCGTCATGCTCGACCACCTGCGTCAGGTGATCGGGCTGCGCGGCTATGGCCAGCGCGATCCGCTCAACGAGTACAAGGCGGAATCGTACAATCTGTTCGAGGCCATGAGCCAGAGCTTGCGCGAGGCGGTCACCGGGCAGCTGATGCGAATTGAGATCGTGACCCAGCCTCCGCCCGAGGAACTGCCCTACATGGAGGCGCACAAGGTCGATCCAAGCACCGGCGAGGATGAGATGGCGTTCGCCAACGCGCCGCTGGCACCGGCTTTCGCCGGCAACGGCAATGGTGCGCGCGATGAGCGCAACCCGCGCGATCCGACCAGCTGGGGCAAGGTCGGCCGCAACGAAGTCTGTCCGTGCGGGTCGGGCAAGAAATACAAGCATTGCCACGGCCGCTTCGCGTAGCGGCGAGCGGGCGATCAGGCCTCTTGATTCGTGGCCCCTGTCAAAAGACGAGAATGGCCGGGACAAGCCCGGCCATGACGTTGAGAGCGAGTGATTGCTCGAGGGCTGGTATCAGGTCTCAAAGATCGCGCCGCGCCGCAGCGTCGCGCCTCTGCCGGCGCTACTGGAACGAGCCCCAGCGACTGTCGAACGAGCCGGTCGGCACTGTCGGCTGGGCGCCGTTGAGCAGCCCGGCGCTGCTGGCGGGCCGGCGCTCCGGCGTGACCGCTTTGGCTTCCTGACCGGCGTCCTGCTTGACCTCTGACTTCGCCTCCTGCGGCGGAGCCTTGGCGGCGGCGGCCGGGCGGATCGCCCCCGCATTGGATGTCGTGGTGCTGGTCGTCGCAATTGCCGTGCTCTTGGGCGCCGGCTCGACCTTGGCCTTCGGCGCAGTCGCGGCGGTCTGCGTCGACTTTGGTTGCGACTTCTTCTTTTGCGCAGGCGTGGGCTCGGGTGCCGGGTCCGATCCCTTCAAGCCGACAAAGCGTGACACGCGATCGAGCATGCCCTCGGAGCTCGATGGCTCTGCGTTGTTCGATGCGAACAGACCTCCGAAGAGATTGCCGGACGAGCCGGCGGCATCGCCTGCCGACGCAACGCGGGCCGAGCCAGCGCTCCCGGTTGTTCCAGCCTCGGGGTCGCGTGGCGGCACGGCATGCGCCGGAATCGTGCCCGGCAGCGAAACCCCCGGCGATCGGATGACACCCGACGCGTCGGTGTAGGGTTTCTGGAAGGCGGCCATGAAGGTCGGATGCATGCCGCCGTCGGTGCGGGTTACAACCGGAACGGTCGGCGTGCCCTTGCTCACATACTCGGCCATCTGGCGCTCGTCGCGCTTGGTCTTTTCGGCGACGGCGGTGACCACGTCCGGGCTCACCTGATAGGGCGGGCACGCGCCCGCCGGCGTGAATTTGCCGTTGGTCTCGGCATCGAATACGTAGCGCTTGTCGCAGACGTCGACCTTCGGCTCGCGCCGCGTCACTTCGAAATGGTCGTTGCCCTGCTTGAGCATCTTCCAGAACGGCATGTGCGGCGAGTTGCGGTGCTTCGCCATGTTGAGCGCCGTCATCCGGAACGGATAGGCCTGGATCTGGAAGGAGCGCTGGCCGCCGAAGAATGATTCGCGCGCGAGCGCGTAGATCTCCGCGATCTGCTCGTCGGTCATGGCGTAGCAGCCGGCCGAGGAGCAGTCGCCATGGATCATCAGGAATGCGCCGGTGCGTCCGTTCGCCTTATCGTAGGCGTTCGGGAATCCCATGTTGATCGCGAGGTAGTAGCTTGAGTTCGGATTCATCAAGCCAGGCGTGATCGTGTAGAAGCCTTCCGGCGCCTGACGGTCGCCTTGTTTGACCTTCGGCCCCAGCTCGCCCGACCAGCGGCAGATCGGATAAGTCTTGAGCAGCTGGAACTTGCCGTCGCGGTCTTCCTTCCAGACCTCGAGCTCCGACTCTTCCTTGTAGAGCCGCACCAGGATGGGCGACTCCTTGCCCATGTTCAGTCTCTCGACCTCGGCGACCATCTGCGCAGAGAGCGGCTGCAGCGAGCGCAAGCTCGCTCCGGACGGGTTGTCCGTATCGCAGCCTGCAAGCAACAGTGCGGCCGCGATTGCGACGGACGCCAGCAGCGGGCGGATAAGAGGACGATAATTCAACCCGAAACTCCCCGACTGAAGGCCTTCCCCGGGCCTCTAATAGCTCAATCGTAATACTGATGGGGCCTTGGCCGCAAGACGATAGAGCCCCTCAGACTGCCGTTTGAGCATGCGATTAGTGAACGAAAGGTAAATAACGCTTACTGTTTCCTTAACTGTTCCGGCAAAGCCAATTGGCCGCTACCTCCCCAACCCGGGGAGAGAAACGCGACCCACTTACGAACTCGAATCTCACGCTAGGCCAAGACTTTGGAAACTTCGGGGCAGCCTAGTGCCCCGCTTCCGAAGTTCGTGTGTCGTCGCGGCAACCCCTGACACGAACTTCGGAAGCAAGGGGGCACTAGCAAGTCTATGATTCTAGTGCCGCTTTTCGATTTGCAGTTCCTAACCGAGTTGGCGGCAAGCGTTGTAGGAACTTCAAATCGGCGGCACTAGCCGCCGGTGGATAACTCTTCTCGTCCCCGCCGGGCCGGGAATCAGCCATTTTTCGGCCCGCCCCACGTGCCGCATTGCATTCATGAACGCGCTGTGCACCATTAAGGACAAACCCCTCGGGAAGGCACGAAACCTCGTGCGCCCGGCGTCAGGTCGCCCGAGGGTCTTGGGGAAGAGACGAAAGGAGCCTGGTAATGAACTCATCGAGACGATTCTGGTTGAGCACTGTGGCGGCGGTCGGCTTTGCCGCTCTGGTTGCAGCGCCTGCTCAATTGAGCGCTCAAAATACGGTTGCCATCGACAACGACGACATCGGCGGCGTAGTGACCGGCGCGAACGGGCCGGAAGCCGGCGTCTGGGTCATTGCGGAAACGCGCGACCTGCCCACCCGTTACGCCAAGATGGTAGTGACCGATGATCAGGGCCGTTACGTCGTGCCCGATCTTCCGAAGGGCAAATACAAGGTCTGGGTGCGCGGCTACGGGCTCGTTGATTCAGCCAAGGTCGATGCCGAGCCTGGCCAGCAGCTCAACTTGCGCGCGGTGGCGGCGCCGAACGAGAAGGAAGCGGCGAAATACTACCCGGCTGCCTACTGGTACTCGATGTTGAAGATTCCGGCCGCCGATCAGTTCGGTGGCAAGAGCGACATCCCCGCCAACATCAAGCAGATCGACTGGCTCAATCTGATGAAGAACAACGGCTGCGTCGGCTGTCATCAGCTCGGGCAGCTGTCGACGCGCACGTTCCCGCCCGGCCTCGGCGAGTTCTCCTCGCATGCCGAAGCCTGGGTGAAGCGCACGCAGTCCGGCCAGTCCGGTGTGCTGATGGTGAACATCCTGGCGGGCCAGCTCGCTGGCGCGCCGATCAAGTATTTCGCCGACTGGACCCAGCGGATCGAGAAGGGCGAGCTGCCGTCGCAGAAGCCGACCCGCCCGCAGGGCGTCGAGCGCAATATCGTGGTCACCACCTGGGATATGGGCGAGCCGGACCGCTACCTGCACGACCTGATCACGACCGACCGGCGCAATCCGACCGTCAATGGCTACGGCCCTATTCTCGGATCTCCGGAATACTCCACCGACACGCTGCCGCTCCTTGATCCGAAGACCCACAAGGTCACGATGTTCAAGGCGCCGGTGCGCGACGCGAACACGCCGGAAGGGCTTGGACCGGGCCACGCCGCGATGGACAAGATCCTCGGGCCTTCGCCCTATTGGGGCGAGCAGAAGATCTGGGACACCAAGATCAACAACCATAACGCCATGGTCGACGGCAAGGGTCGGTTCTGGCTGGCCGCGGCGATCCGCGACTCGAAGAACCCGGCCTTCTGCCAGAAGGGCTCGGACCATCCGTCGGCCAAGCTCACGCCGCTGGAGTCGACGCATCGTGCGCTGACGATCCTCGATCCGAAGACGATGAAGTACACCTTCGTCGACACCTGCTTCCAGACCCATCACCTGAACTTCGCCTACGACGCCAACGACACGTTGTGGACCTCGAGCGGTGGTGGCGGCGGCGTGGTCGGCTGGCTCAACACCAAGATGTTCGACGAGACCGGCGATGCGGCCAAGTCGCAGGGCTGGACTGCGTTGATCCTCGACACCAACGGCGACGGCAAGCGCGGTGAATACACCGAGCCGAACCAGCCGATGGATCCGAGCAAGGACCGGCGCATCGGCCAGGTGTTCTACGCGGTCATGGTGAGCCCGGCCGACGGCTCGGTCTGGGGCACGATCCGCAACAACCCCGGCTCGATCGTTCGCCTCAATCCGGGCAGCAACCCGCCGGAGACCGCGCTCGCCGAACAGTTCAATGTCCCGATGCCGGGCTTCGGACCGCGCGGCGGCGACATCGACTCGAAGGGCGTGGTGTGGGTCTCGCTGGCCAGCGGCCACATCGGCAGCTTCGACCGCAGCCTGTGCAAGGCCCCGCTCAACGGGCCGCAGGCCACCGGCAACCACTGCCCCGAGGGCTGGAAGTTCTACAAATATCCGGGCCCGGGCTTCGAAGGTCTCGGCGATAACAGTGTCGAGTCGAGCTACTACAGCTGGGTCGACCAGCACGACACGCTTGGGCTCGGCAAGGACGTTCCGATGTCGACCGCCAACTTGATGGACGGCATCGCGGCGCTCGGCAAGGACGGCAAGATGGTCTCGCTGAAAGTGCCGTATCCGCTCGGCTTCTTCGCCAAGGGGTTCGACGGCCGCATCGACGACCCCAACGCCGGCTGGAAAGGCCGCGGCCTCTGGGTGTCGAGCGGCGACCGCACGCCGTGGTTGCAGGAAGGTGGTAAGGGCATGTTGCCCATGGCCGTGCACTTCCAGCTCCGTCCTGACCCGCTCGCCAAATAGGGATCAGGTAAACGGAACGTGACGCCCCGTAGCCGCAGACAGCGGGGTCAAATTGGTGCATAAGAGCGGGACCTGCCCACCGGGCGGGTCCCG
>Ga0209683_10000392_pt1 | contig 17268 bp, 15 predicted proteins | sample DOMMetBare2Fresh_FD_187474 | JGI IMG/M metagenome (GOLD analysis project Ga0209683, IMG submission 187474) | Wetland sediment microbial communities from St. Louis River estuary, USA, under dissolved organic matter induced mercury methylation -... | ecosystem: Environmental > Aquatic >... | reverse complement strand
CTCGGGGGCTGTTTCGGCCGGGAGCAGATCGACATCGGGAGGCCGTTCGTCCGCGCCCTCGGGACCCTCGACGGTCTCCGGTTGGACGAAGGCGCCAAAATGGCGTCGAATCTGGTCGGCGACGTCTTCGTCGATCGAGCTGGAATGCGTCTTCTTCTCGGTGACGCCGAACTGCGGCAGGATCGCGATAATCTCACTGTTCGGTTGCTCGCATTCCCGCGCCAGCTCGTTAATACGGATTTTCTTCATACGTTCAATTTGCGGACACCTGGGGTTTCAGCGCCGCTCCCACCGGGGAGCCCGCCGCAGTCTGGCCCTCGTTCTGGCCGTTCGCTAGCCCTGGTTGTGCCAATTCGGAGACCTTTACCATCCTATCAAATCCAATGGAATCTATTCGTTTGTAGCTGCGTCCTCCGCCGGTGTCTCGGGCTCGGCCACAGCCGTTTCAGCCACATCCGGCGAGACGGCCGCTTGTTGGCTCTGTTCAGCCGCGAGCGCCGGCGCCTCTTCCGGAGCGGCCCCGGCGGCGGCGGCCTCAACCCGGGCCTCCTCGACCAGGGGGGCCTGCTCGCCCGCTTCCGCCACGGGTGTACCGCCTTCCTCGAACTGCGCGTAGTAGGCGTTGACCGCCACCTGGATCGTTTCGACAGTCTTCGGACCGATGCCGGGAATGGTCTCGAGGTCCTCCGGGGTCATGGCGCCAAGTTTCTCGACGGTTCCCACGCCGGCCTCGAGCAGCTTCTCGACCACCTTTTCACTCATGCCGTGGTCGATGAGAACCGACACCGGGGCGCCCGAGACCACCAGGGCCGCCATCTGCGATTCGACTTCCTGGCGCTTTTCCTCTTCGCTCTTGATATCAATGCGCCAGCCGAGCAGCTTGGCCGCCAGCCGCACATTCTGGCCTTTCTTGCCAATGGCGAGGGAAAGCTGTGAATCGTCGACGATCACTTCCATGTGCTTTTCCGCGGCGTCGACAACGGTGACGCGCCCGATTTTGGCAGGGCTCAGAGCGTGGGTGGCAAAGGCGACCGGATCGTCGGAGAACTCGATGATGTCGATCTTTTCGCCGCGCAGCTCGCGAATGATGGACTGCACCCGCATACCTTTCATGCCGACGCAGGCGCCGACGCTGTCGACGTCGCGGTCGCGGCTGTGCACGGCGATCTTGGTCCGCTCGCCCGCTTCCCGGGCGCACCCCTTGATGATCACGGTGCTGTCGTAAATCTCCGGCACTTCCTGCTCGAACAGGCGAACCACCAGCTCGGCTGCGGCGCGCGAAACAAGGACGCCGGGATTCTTACCCGCCTTTTCCACGCTGCGAATCACGCATCGCACGCGATCGCCCACACTGAAGCCCTCCAGCTTGGACTGCTCTTTCTTGGGCAGGCGCGCCTCGGTCTTCCCGATGTCGACCACCAGGTCCTGACCCTCGACGCGCTTCACCGAACAGTTCACCAGTTCGCCGACGCGGCCCGCGAACTCCTGATAGATCGTCTCGCGCTCGGCCTCCCGCACCTTTTGCAGAATCACCTGCTTGGCGGTTTGAGCCGAGATGCGGCCCAACAGGTCGGTCGGTTTCGGAAAACGGATCTCGGATCCCACCTCGGCTGTAGGATGGGAGCGGCGGGCTTCCTCGAGCGTGACTTGGTTCAGGGCGTCCTCGACCGTTTCGACTACCTTCTTCACCGCGAAAATCTGAATTGCGCCGGTCCGCTCTTCGAACTCCGCCACCAGGTCCTCCTCGGTGTGGTAGTGCTTCTTGGCGGCCACGAGCATGGCGTCCTTTACGGCGTCGATGACGATCTGCGGGTCGATACCCTTTTCTTTACTCAAGATCTCGATGGATTGGTAGATCGTTCCCAAAATATTCCTCTCTCAGACTGTCAGGAGATTACCAGTCGAATTTCAGGTTCGCTCGCGCGACCTGATGGAGGGCGAAACGGATGGTCTTGCCCGGCGACGCCTCCAGCGTCACCAGGTCGCCGGAAACCCCGGCCACTGCGCCTTCCCACTGCCGTTGGTCGTCGACCGGCTCGCGCAAAGTGACCCGAACTTTCTTGCCCAGGTTGCGCTCGAAGTCCCTTGGTTGAGTAAGCGGCCGGTCCAAGCCCGGCGAACTCACTTCGAGCGTGTAACGGCCGCCCGGAATCACGTCCTCCACATCGAGGATCGTCCCCACTTGCTGCGAGACAGTCTCGCAGTCAGCGTGGGAGACTCCGCCCGGCTTGTCGATGATGATTCTCAGCACCCGCCGTGTGCCCCCGCCAAGGAGCCGCGCCTCGACAATTTCAATCCCTTCCGATTGGCCGACACGTCCGGCGATCTCCGTCACTCTGGCGACCACCGCATCGTTCATGTTTTCCTGGCATCGGACGGCCAACAAAAAAGTGGGCTTTCGCCCACTTCGCGGCTCGACAACTGCCTATAATTATACACCCTGCGAAGCCCGGCGGTGGGGGTATTTAATGCGCCAAAGGAGGGGGGCGGGCGGATCGGCGGGAAAGCTGCCTCCCGGCATAAGAAACCTGGCCTGATTTCTTGACCCTGATCGGGGCCTGCCGTACCGTCGGAGGTGAAAGGAGGCTCCGGTGAGCAAACGGATAAGGCACATGGGTCTGACCATCACAAAAGAGGAGCATGAGCGCTGGCACAAAGAGCATCCCGAGTTGAGCGCCAAGCAGCATGAAGCGCTGATAAAGAGGCTTGGAGTGAGCGCGAAAGAGGACGCGGAGTGGCACAGGACACATCAGACGATGGAGGAACAGAGGGCGAAGGGGGTGAAGGCGGCCGATCCGGCGGCCATCAGCGGGGCGTTCCTGGCCTGGTGCACAAAACAGCGCTGGCTGGTTCAGCAGGGCAAGCAGTATTTCGCGACCAAAGAGGGCAAGCGCGAGCTGCACGAGCGTTTCGGAATCGCGGTCTAGAGCGCGGCAAGAGCGTATCCCTGTGCGGTGCGGCGCGGCCCGTAGGGTGTTCCTCTCCTGGTACGGTTGGATAAATCGTGCGACTTCCCGGCGGCTGCTGCGTTCTAATAGGCAGCCCATTGAGGGGGGGAGGGATGGGGTTGCGGCGACTCTCATGCATTCTTCTGCTGGCGCTGGGGATTTCCAGCGCGCAATCAGTGACTCCGAACGCCGCCAGGCGGTTCCTGGAGCAGGCGAGCTGGGGACCGACGGCCGACTCGGTCGCACACGTTCAGCAAGTCGGGTTTGACCAGTGGCTGGAAGAACAGTTCGCTGAGCTTCCGTCGGCGGCGCCGGATGTGCAACCGGGAACTTCGACGAACCTACGCCCGCTGCAGGAGGCGTTTTTCATCAACGCCCTCGGCGGGGCAGACCAACTCCGCCAACGCGTCGCATTCGCCCTGAGCGAGGTCTGGGTGGTCTCGGGCGTCAAGGTTGGGCGGCCGGAGGCCTTCGCGCCTTACCTGCGCATACTGGCAAACGGCGCGTTTGGGAACTACTACGACCTGATGCGCGACATCACGCTGAATCCGGCGATGGGCCACTACCTGGACATGGTGAACAACGACAAACCGGATCCGAAACGGGGCCGTTCCGCGAACGAGAACTACGCCCGGGAGCTGATGCAGTTGTTCACGGTGGGCGAGGCGCTGCTGAACCAGGATGGGACGCTGCAGCGGGACGCGGCAGGGCTGACGATTCCGGTGTACACGCAGGACACGGTCACGGCTCTGGCCCGCGCGCTCACAGGGTGGACGTATCCGCCGCAGCCGGGCCAGCCGTCGCACACGCACAACCCGGCGTATTGGCAGGGGCCTATGGTGGCGATGCCAAGCAATCATGACACGCAGCCGAAGACCCTGCTGGGATTGACGCTGGCCGCGGACCGCTCCCCCGAAGAAGACTTGGACTTCGCTCTCTGGGACATCTTCAGTCATCCGAACGTCGGTCCGTTTGTCGGGCGTCAGCTCATACAGCATCTGGTGATGAGCAATCCGAGTCCGGGATATGTGGGGCGGGTGTCGGCGGCGTTCCATGACAATGGCTCCGGGGTGCGCGGCGATCTGAAGGCGGTGATAAAGGCGATCCTGCTGGATCCGGAGGCGCGCGCGGAAGACGATTCCGGGACGCCGAACGCGGCCGGAGGACATCTGCGCGAACCGGCGCTGTTCATCACCTCGCTGCTTCGCGGCCTCCATGCGTCGGTGACGACAGGGAACAACCTCGCCGGCTTTGCCAGTCAAATGGGTCAGAACCTGTATTACGCGCCGAGCGTGTTCAACTACTTTCCGCCGGCGTATGCGGTAGCCGGCACGGAGCTGAACGGCCCGGAGTTCCAGATCTACTCAACATCGACCGCCATGGTCCGCGCGAACTTCGTCAACACGCTGGCGTTCGGGAGCCTGGGCGCTGGCGTAGCGGTGGATCTGTCTCCCCTTGTGGCTCTCGCCAGAACGGCACCGGATCTGGTCGACTTGCTGGGTGCGGCCTTCCTGCATGGCGCGCTGCCCGGGCCCATGCGCGACAGCATTCTGGCCGCGATGCAGAAAGCGACAAGCGACAAGCTGCGCGCACAAACTGCGCTGTATCTGGTGGGATCTTCGACGCTGTACCAGGTGCAACGCTGAAGGAGGCGGACATGTTTACACGCAGAGACATCCTCCGGGTTTCCTGCGGTTCGCTGGGAGCGGCGGGACTGGCGGCGCGGTTCACGCGCTTCGGACTCATGAGCGCGATGGCGCAGAGCGCACCCGATTACCGGGCGCTGGTGTGCATTTTCCTGTTCGGAGGAAACGACGGCAACAATCTGATCGTGCCGCTAAGCCAGGCGGGGTACGACGCCTATTCGAAGGCGCGCAGCGATCTGGCGCTGGCGGGGTCGACGCTGTTGCCGGTGGAGATGAAGTCGGGAGGCGCCTACGGACTGCATCCGAAGCTGAGCGAAGTGCAGCAGCTCTTCACGCAGGACCGGGTGGCGGCGTTGGCGAACGTAGGCACGCTGGTGGCGCCGCTGACGCGCGCGCAATACCGGGCGCAATCGTCTCCGGTTCCCGCCAATCTGTTCTCTCACTCCGACCAGCAGCTCCAGTGGCAGACCTCGATCCCGCAGGGCGCCTCCACCACGGGCTGGGGAGGCCGGGTCGCCGACGTGATCGAGCGGATGGGACTCAACAGCCCGTCGGCATTTCCCGCTTTTGTGTCTGTGGCCGGCAACGCGGCGCTCGGGTCGGGCGGCCGGACGCAGCCGGTGATCTTCACGCCCGGCGGGCCGCTCGGGTTGCAGGGCTTCAACAGCACTGCGGCGTCGCAGGCGCGCCTGCTCGCCGCGCAGGAGACGCTCGCCTTCGACAGCGGCGTCTCGCTGGTGCAGGCGGCGAGCGGCGTAGTGGCCAGAGGCGTCGACAACGCGGCGCTGCTTGCGAAAGCGATGGCCGGGGCTCAGCCGCTGAAGACGGTCTTTCCGAAGACGTCGCTCGGCGCGCAGGTCCAACAAGTCGCCCGGATCATTCAGGTTCGCGACGATCTCGGCATACGGCGTCAGATCTTCTTCTGCTCGCTCGGCGGGTTCGATACGCACTCCGCTCAGCTAGGCGATCAGCAGGCGCTGTTTGGCCAGCTCAGTCCAGCGATGGGCGCGCTGTACGACGCCACGCAGGAACTGGGCGTGGCGCGCTCGGTGGTGACGTTCACGGAGTCCGATTTCGGACGCACGCTGCAGGCGAACACGAACCACGGGACAGACCACGCGTGGGGCAGCCATCACCTGATCTTGGGAGACGCCGTGAAGGGAGGCGACCTGTACGGCGCGTTCCCGGATCCGACGCTGGGCGGGCCGGACGACGTGGACAACCGAGGCCGCTGGATCCCGACGACCGCTCTCGACCAATACGGCGCGACGCTGGCCTCCTGGTTCGGCGTGGGCGACGCGGACCTCCACACGGTGTTTCCGAATCTGAAGAATTTCTCCCCGGCAAAGCTGACTTTTCTCGGCTGATTCACGCACGCGCCAGTGGAATTGCTGTGGATTCCGCTGTTAATTGCCTGTGGAAAAAACTGAGATTTTTGGGCGCTCGTAACAACCCTATCTTCGTGTAAGCCGTTGAACTTCGCTACAGGTTACGGAAGGAGGGGACACTATCGTCTCGAAGCGCATCATAATAATCGTCAAATTGGGATTAATACCTGAAGCGACGAAATGAACCGGGCGCAGCCGGGCTGATGAGGCATGGACCCAAGGGCGCTCCCCCCGGGCGGGTAGTTCCAGATCGCACGGTGCGCGCAATCAATCGCCTCACCACGCCGTCCGCGTTCGGCTGATCTTCGCCGCGGCAGGAACTGGAATAATTCACGGAGCATCATGATACCGAACGCAATCGTCAGCGCCCTAGGGAACGCATATTCGTTTCCGTTCGGAGAGGCGTCGCGGCAGGATCGCGGGCTGTAGAAAGCGAGTCGGCAGGCACGTGAGGTACTAACCGCCAGGTCGTATTGAGATTCAGATGCGCCGGCAGCGCCGGCCATAGAGCAAGGAGAAGGCACATGTCAGCAGCCGTGGGAAACCTGAGGGATCAGCTATCAGGAACCAGGTTAAGTCTTAGGGATCAGTTGACGGATCTGTCCAAAGTGGACGGCGTTACGACGGTCGTGGTGGTCAGCCGGGACGGTTTTGTGATCGACGGCGTCACTGCGGGCGAGGACATTGACGTGGACGCCGTGGGGGCGATCATGTCTGCGGGCGTAGGTTCTTCCGAGGTGATGGGCCGCGAGCTCAACGTCGGCCAGATGACGCAGATCATGAGCGAGTACAAGGGCGGCGTGATTGTCGCGAGTTTCCTGGGAGAAGGAAGCATCCTCGTGATCGTGGCCGATCTGACGGCCAACCTGGGGAACATCCGGTACCAGGTGAAGAAACGGGCGCAGAGCATCGAGGCCGCTCTCTAGCTTTCCGTTCCATGGGCGCGGAGACGGCGCGCAGTGATTCGGCCGAGCGGCGCGAGGCGGCTGGTCCGCAGGCAGGCGAGACGTCTGCGTGAGGGCGCCGTTTCGTCAGAACGCGGTTCCATGCGCAGAACGAGAAAGGAGCGAAAGCTCGATGCAGACTGACGTCGAGAAATTCCAGAAGATCGCCCATTTCCTTGCGGCGCTCGCCCACGGCGCCGAGAACAACCTCGGCAAGGGCGTCAACTCCATGTGCACGCTGGCGGGAAAGAAGTTCGGCAGGGAAGCCGTCCAACAGGCGGTGGAAGCGCGCGAACCGGAGAAAGCGCTGGAGAGCCTGACGCGCGCGCTCGCCGAGCGGGGCCTGTTTTGGGAGATAGAGCCGTTCGCGGGCGGCGACGGCCAGCTCGTCCAGCAGGACGGCAAGGAAAAGAAGATGCGGCTGGTGTTCCGCACCTGCATGGTGCGCAACGCACTGTTCCTGTACGCCCACGAACAAAAGCAGTCGCTGTGCTACATGGCTCACGGGGTGTTCGCGGGCGCGATGGAGAAGATCATGCCGGGCTGCTCCGTGAAGCTCGAGATCATTCAGGCGTGCCCGAACGCCTGTTTGAAGGAAATGGTTTGGGAGGAGAAGGCATGAAAGCGAGGGTCTCCACCGAGTGGCTCTCGGGCTGCTCGGGATGCCACGTGGCGCTCGTCGATTTGCACGAGAAACTGCTGAACCTGGTTGACGAGGTCGAGTTCGTCCGGCTGCCGGTGCTCATGGACGAGAAGGGATATCCGCAGGCGGACATTGGGATCGTGGAGGGCGCGATCCGCAGCGATCACGACCGTCACTGCCTGATGAAGATGCGCGAGAGCGTGAAGACGCTCATCGCCTTCGGAACCTGCGCGGTGTTCGGCGGACCATCCGGCATCGGCTGGCTGTATGGCCAGGAAGCGGTGCTTTCGTCGGTGTTCGGTTCCGGACCGACGAACACGCCCGGGGACCGGCCCACAGGCGATGTTCCCGCGCTGGAGGAAAGCGTGGTTCCGATCGACCAGGCGGTGGCGATCGACTTCTACCTGCCAGGCTGCCCGCCGTCTCCTTTCTTTATCGCCGCGGCTCTCCGGCGGCTGTTGGACGGCGCGGCGCCGCCGCTGACAGACAAAACAGTCTGCGCGGACTGCCGGCGGAAAATGGAGCGGCGTTCGGGCGTCGCGCTGCGCAAGGGAGCGGTGACCGCCGCCGAGGACGAGATCTGTTTCCTGAGCCAGGGCGTGGTCTGCATGGGATCGGCCACGTTGAACCGGTGCCAGGCGCCGTGTCCGCAACGCGGCGTGGCGTGCACCGGGTGCGCCGGTCCGCGTCTGGAGATCATCCGCGAGCCGCACCTCGACCTGCGGACGACGATCGCCCGTAACATGAGCGTGCTGTGCGGAGCGGATGCGGCGGAGGTGGTGCACTACATCGAGGGCGACGCGAAAACCTACTACTCCTATGCGATGGCGTCGCCGGCCGTCTACAAGAAGCCCACGGTGGAGTTGCGTGAGTGGGCCGACGGCGCGTCCGCCTGACGGGAGAACGCAATGAGCCGCACAATCAAGATCGACCCAGTCACCCGAATCGAAGGGCACGCAAGAATCATCGTGAACGTGGACGACGCCGGCCAGGTGTCGTCGGCGCACCTGCAGGTTCTGGAGATCCGTGGGTTTGAGAAGCTCCTGGAGAAGACGGAGCTTTTCAAGATGCCGCTGATCACCGCACGGATTTGCGGAGTCTGCCCGGCGGCGCATCACCTGGCGGCGGTTCGCGCGATCGAGAACGGCCTGGGCGTGGAGGTTCCCGCCGAGGCGAAGCTGCTCCGCGAGCTGCTGTACATGGGGCACATATTGCACTCGCACGCCCTGAGTGTGTTCGTCCTTGCCGGTCCGGACGTACTCAGCAAGCCGGGCGCGGCGCCGGAAGAGCGCAGTATCTTCGGCCTGCTGCGAGTGGAGCCGGAGCTGGCGCGAAAGATCCTCCGTCTGAGAAGCATCGGGCAACGGACGGTGGAGATTGTCGGCGCGCGCGGGGTGCATCCGGTCTCGGCCGTGCCGGGCGGAATGGCGACCCGGCCGAGTAAAGAGGAACTGGCGGGAATCGCACGATCGGGATCCGAGGCGATTGTCATTCTCGAAGAGCTGGCGGCTGTCTTGCACGAGAGGGTGCAGGCGCTCGGGCTGCCGGAAGAGCGGCTGGAGACGGCGTTGCACCCGCTCGCGCTGTCGAAGGGCGGCGAAGTGTCGTTCCTCGAAGGGGATATCGTCATCGCCGACGGTGAAGGCAAGACGCTGGAGAGCTTCGCGGCGTCCGAGTATGACAAGCACTTGGTCGAGCACACGGCTCCGGGCTCGTATATGAAGCTGGTGCGCGTGCGCGGGGCGCAGGAACAGTCGTGTTTCGTGGGCGCGCTCGCGCGGCTGGTGGTGAATGGAACGGTTCCGACGCCCAAGGCGGCTGCGCTGCTCGCGGCCTTCCGCAACGGGAGGAAAGCGTACTTCTCCGCGACCGACTACATTGAGGCGCGCGTTGTCGAGATGATGATGGCGGCGGAGCGCATGGCCGCCATCGCCGGAGGGGCGTTTGCCGACGGTCCGCTCCGGACCGCGTGCGAGCCGAAGCCCGGCCGTTATGTGGGCGCGGTGGAGGCGCCGCGAGGGCTGCTCATCCACGACTACACGGCCGACCAGAATGGGCGGGTTTCCGCGGTCAACCTGATCGTCGCGACCCAGGCCAACTATGACGCCATCGACCACGCGATCACTGCCTCGGCGCGGCGGCGCCTGCCGGCGAAAAACGATCAGGCGCTGATGGACAGTCTCGAGTTCACTCTGCGGTGTTTCGATCCGTGTTTATCCTGCGCCACCCACGCGTCTGGCAGGATGCCGATGGAGGTGGTCGTGGCCGCGGGCGGCGAAATCCAGCGCGTAATTCAGCGGAGGTCCTCGTGATCGAGATCCAGATCGACGAAAGGGCATGCAGGGGGTGCGCAATTTGCGCCGACGCCTGCCCGACCAAGGTCTTCGTCTTCGATGAATCCTGGCGGTTGCCTGAGGTGAAGAATGCGGGGGCGTGCTTCGGCTGCCTGGCTTGCGCCGAGCAGTGCCCGGCGAACGCCATACGGCACAGTGGAGTTCCGGGCGCCATCAATTTCTACCACGATCCGTACGCCCTGCACATCGTGTCGCGGCTGACGGGAGACGGAGGCGCGCTCCCGGCAGACGCCGACGGCGACGCCATCCGGAAGGGCATCGACGACCTGGGCGTGCGCCTGCTGTCGCTGTCGGCGGTTCTGCGATCGACGCTGAGTTCCGGGCTGCCTGCGGTCGGAACCTTCGCCGGCCGGACGCTCGCCGGGCAACTGCCGCGCTACCAGGTCCCGCAGACGCTGGATGAAGCGCTTGCGCTGGCCAGACAGCAGTTCGCTCCGGCGTGGGACCTGGACTTCCAGCAGGAGGGCGACGCGCTGCATATCGGGGTGAAGACGTGCTTCCTGCGCGAGCTTTGCGCCAGCGAGAAGGTGGAGTTGGGCGGGGATCTCTGCGTCCTGTTCTTCAACTACCTGGCCGGATACCTGCATCGGATGGGCAAGGTAAGACTCCGGCTGGGGTCGGCAGACCGGGGGGCCGACCACTGCTCGTACGAGACGAGAATCTACGCGTGAGCGAGGCTGCCTGCAGGAGAATCGCGGTCGTAGGAATTGGCAATGATCTCGCCGGCGACGACGGCGCGGGGATTGCAGCGATCCGGCGCCTCGAGCCGGCGTGGAGCCAGGACGAGCGCGTTCTGCTGCGCCAGCTCGATGGGGATCTGTTCGCGGCGGCGGATCTGCTACCGCTCGCGGAGGAGTTTCTCTTCGTGGACGCGGTGGCGGGCGATGTCCCCGGAGAGCTGATCCGTTCCGCCCGCGCCAGCCGCGCGTTCGCACCTTCACTGCACCAGACCGATATCGGATCCGTGATGCAAAGCCTCGAGGCGCTGCGGGTGGTTGAGCCGTTCCCTCACTGGGAGCTGTGGGGCGTCACGATCCTGCCGCCGCGGGAACTTCACTCCAGCCTCAGCCTGCCGGTCGAAAGAGGAGTGCGTTATCTTACGTTGGCGCTGGACAGACGTTTGCGCGACGCCCTGGGCATGAACGGACACGGGCGCCGGCCGGCGAGCTTGATCGCTCGGGCCGATTGGCGGAGTCTGGATCTGGCGTTTCGGTAAGAGACATGGACGAATTGGCGAAGAACCTCCAGCTTCTGCTCACGCCGGTGATTCCCGGGATGACCACGTACGGCACGGTGAGACTGCTGGCGGCGCTGAAGGTCAGCCGGATCGACGGCGCGCTGCGAGCCATCGCCGCGTTCGCAGCCGCGGACCTGGCTTCCGCGATCTTCGGGCCGATCAACACCGCGAGCATCATCGATGTGATCGGGATTGATCTGAAGGCCAGGAAGAGGGTGGCGGTTTCGTGATCGTCGGGTTCAGGCGGGTCAACAGATACGGCAGGAAGGGATAGCCAAAAAACCCAAGCGCTGCCACCGAGAAGACGACAGGGCGCAGATATGACGCTTGCGTCTTTCCGATCGGAAACGAAGCCGTGCGACTGGAAACGTCGGTATTGGCGCCGTCGCCGCCCGGCTTGTTATCCGCGCCGAGTGATACGACGTCGCAAGAACCGTCCGGCAGGATTCTGTAGATGTACGGTCTGCCCCAGGGATCCTTCGGAATGTCGGAGTCCAGATAGGGGCCGCTCCACCCCGCTACGCCGGGATCGGTTCTGAGCGCCTGCAACCCTTCTGCCGCCGCCGGGGCGCTACCGACATCACGTCTGTAGAGATCGAGCGCGGCGTTGAAACACCTGATCTGGACTCTGACCGCGACCTGCCGATTGAAGCCTGCCGAGCGCACAGTAGCATTCCCTTGCAGGCTGGTCATCATGAGCGCGAGACACAGCGGCTGCAGGGTGACGGCCACAACCCAGCCGAAGACGTCGCTGGTGCGCATACTCACTACGCAGACGTTCCGGCGGCCGGGAAAGACGGAACCTACTTCCGCAGCCCTTCCACCCACACCATGCGACTAATCGACTTGGTTTCGGAGCCAAAGAGCAGATACCGCTCGTCCGCCGAAAGTTGGAGGCCGTTCAGATCACGTTCGATTTTCGCAATCTCCCGCGACTCGCCAGTCTTCAGGTCGATTCTGCGAAGGCTGCGCGGGTCCCGGATCTCATCTGCCGGCGCCAGGCAGTAAATACTGTGTGCGCCGACGGCGAAGTTCGACCATTCAGAGACGCTCTGCTCGACGAGCAACCTCTCTGCTCCGCCCTCCACGGGAACGGTGCGCACCTCCGATCCGTACTTCTCGTTGATGAAGTAGAAGAGCTTCCCATCCGCTGACTCCTGCCCCGCAATGCCGCCCTGGCGTGTGATCCTCTTGATCTCGCCGTCGCTCAACCGTAGTTTCCAGATCTGTGAAACCTTATCGGTTTCCGGGCGCGCGAAATAGAGAGACGCGCTATCCCTGGACCAGGAGACCGCGCTGACCCGGTCGATCTCCGGCAGGAGCCGCCGGGGTTCTCCGCCAGCCGCTGGCAAAAGATAGAGCAGTTCCCGCTCGTCCGAGATCCGCGTCGATGTGATGGCCGTAAATGCGATGAAACGTCCGTCAGGCGACCACCACAAACGGAGAGGAAATGGCCCATCCATACTGAGGATTCTCCGTGCGCCGCTGCCGTCCAGCTTCGCAATCCAGATGCCGATGGTTCCCGAGCGGGTTGACGTGAAAGCGATCCTCTGGCCATCGGGAGAAAGAACTGGCCCAGTGTCCTTTCCACAGAGGACTCCGATTCTCTCAGGCCGCCGTTGATCCGAACCGAGATCGATTCTCCAGAGCAGGAGCTCCGATTTCAGTTCGACGCCCAGGAATGCGTCGCCGCCCGGCGCCGGGGCAAGGTTCCAAACCTGCGACTCCAAATCGTTGATCTCGTCCCACATCTGCGATCTGGAGCCGGCTTTGGCGGTGATCCGGCGCCATGCAATGCCTGCCGGTCCCGTTTCCTCGTACAGGATTTCTCGTCCGCCTGCAATCCACACGGAATGGGACAACCTGCCAGCTTCTTTGGCGAGCAGCATCGGCGGCCCGGCTGCCCGCATGTCGGCGGTCAAGGGCAACAGGCGCAACTCGTGGCGGTCCGTGAACGCTAGGACGCTGCCGTCTGGCGACAGAGCCGGTGAGGCTCCACGCGGGACCAAATCCCGGACGACCTCGCCCGTGTCTCGCGAGATGACGGTCAGGGCGCAACCGTCCCAATCCAGGGCGTCAGGTCCAGGCCGCCGGACCGCTGCAACAAAAGCGCGGCCATCAAGGCTCCAGGTGAACCCAGTGGGGCAAACCAGCCCAAGCGACTTCTCGGCTCCTCCAGTCGCGGATTTCACGAAGAGCTGTGCGTCGTGACTGATGCTCGCGCCCCTGTAGTATGCGATCCACTTTCCGTCCCGGGACCACTGCGGAGAGACCGGCGAAGGATCGCCGCCCGCCACCAGGACGGGATCACCGCCACGCACCGGCCGCGTGTAGACACCTCGCTTTTCCGGCTGCGGCGTATCCCAAAAGAAGGCGAGTGTTTTCCCATCGGGCGATATCGCGGCGCCGCTGGCTTCACCTGGAAGGTCGAGAGCCGGCCGCAATCGAACCTGAGCCAGCGCCGCTGCCACACCGAGTACAAGCCATAAGAGAAAGCGTACAAGCGGGGTTTCGAGTCTGATCACGAACCTACGTTAACACCGGACGTCGGGCGACATGGCGCCGCAGCCGGTTTCCCGCGGAATCACACGGCCGCCGCCACGGTCTCGAGCACGGAGTCTAGTTCGGCGGTGCGGATCGGCTTGCTCAGGTGACCGTCCATCCCGGCGTCCAAGCACTCCCGGACATCGTGAGTCATCGCCCGCGCCGTCATCGCGTACACCGGCATGTGCGCCGCGCCGTTCTCTCTCCGCCGCAGGATCCGGGTCGCCTCCAGCCCATCCATCTCCGGCATCTGGACGTCCATCAGAATCAGGTCGAACGGCTGGCGCGCCACAAGATCCAGCGCCTCCCGCCCGTTGGCGGCCCACTGCACCTGGTGACCACGCTTCTCGAGCAGCTTCACCGCCACCCGCTGGTTGACCGCGTTGTCCTCCACCAGCAGAATCCGCAGGCTCCGCGCCGGCGCCGGCGGCTGGACCTGGTTCGGAGCGGCCGGCGCGTGCGTCAAGGCGCACACCATCGCTTCGGCCAGTTGCGTCGACAGCACCGGTTTGGTCAGACACGCCGCCAGCCCCAGGCTCGCCACGCGCGTCTCCATCCCCAAGTCGCCCGCCGAGGATAGCAGCAGAATGGCGCAGCATCGCTCGGGATCGGCGGCCCGCAGCCCTTCCGCCACATCCAGCCCGTTCATCCCGGGCATGTGGTAGTCCAGCAGCGCGAAGTCGAACCCCTGCCCTCGTTCCTTCGCGGCGCGGAACGCCGCCACCCCCGCCGCCCCCGTTTCGCAGCTCTCGGCCTCCACTCCCCAGCGCCGCAGGTTCTCCCCGAGAATCTCCCGGTTCGTCCGGTTGTCGTCCACTACCAGCACCCGCTTGCCCGCAAAGCTCGCCCCCGCCACCAAGGCGACCGGCAGGGAGGCGTCCTCCGCCAACGGAAACTGCGCTGCGAAGTGGAAGTCGCTGCCCTGCCCTACCTCGCTATCGACCGACAGCCTCCCGCCCATCAACCGCACTAGCCGCGAACTGATGGCCAGCCCCAGCCCGGTCCCCCCGTATTTCCGGGTGGTGGAGGCGTCGGCTTGCGTGAACGATTCGAAGATGCTGTTCAACTTGTCCGGCGGTATCCCCACCCCCGTGTCGCGCACCGAGAAGTGCAGCCGCACCCAATCGGGTCCGCGTTCTTCCTCCCCGATGGTGACGGCCACCTCGCCGCCGCGCTCGGTGAATTTGATGGCGTTCCCCACCAGGTTGATGAGCACCTGCCGCAGCCGGCCCGCATCCCCGGCCAGCGTGTCCGCCGCCCCGGGATCGATGCGGCACAGCAGCTCTAGCCCTTTCTCGTGCGCCCGGAAGGCGAGCATGCGCATCGCCAGCCCGACCTGGCGCCGCAACTGAAATGGCGCCGTGTCCAGCTTCATCTTGCCCGCCTCGACCTTCGACAAGTCGAGAATGTCGTTGATCACCTGCAACAGCGAATCGGCCGACAGCTTCACCGTCTCCAGGTACTCGCGCTGCTCCGGGTCGAGCTTCGTATTCAGGGCCAGCTCGGCCATCCCCATGATGCCGTTCATGGGGGTCCGGATCTCGTGACTCATGTTGGCCAGAAACTCGCTCTTGGCCCGGCTGGCCGCCTCGGCTGCCTGCTTCAGCGTCGCCTCCCGCTCCATCTGGTTCTGGATGATGGCGTTCTGCTTTAACACGCGCCGGCGTAGAACCGCGTTCCAGGCCAGTCCAATCATCGCGGCCGCGGTCATGATTGCCAGCACCCAGAACGTATGCTCCAGGTCCCACCACGAGGCCGGCCGGGTGACCTGTACATCCGCCGGGCTCCGCAGCAGCAATTGGAACGTGCCCAGCGCGCCGCCGGTCGCCGAACGGCTCTGACACACGCCGGTCACCGCCACCACGCTGCCACGGCGGATGGTCTGCGCTATCTGTGCGCCGGGGGTGAACTCCAGACGCGCATTGAACAGGAGCTTCCCGTCTTGCAGCATCAGCACCTGCTCGCCCCATCCGATGCGGCGATCGATCAGCACGCCTTCGGTGCGTATCAGGGCATTGTGGAGTCCTCCATCGAGCGCCTCCTCGGGCCGGACCGAGATCGCCGCCGGCGCCGATCCCGCACCGGTCTTGCGCACCAGGGCGTCCTCCAACACCGGTTGCGCGCCGTTGGGCGGCAGGAAGCCCACCGCCTCGACGCGGTCGCCGGGCTTGAGTTCCACGTTGGCGGCGCCAGCGTTGATCTGCAGGCCCTCGCCTTCGTTCGCGAGGTAGACCTCTGCGGGCCGGGACAGTGAGACCACGCCGGCGACTTTCACACGGTGGCGCGGCAGGCCGTCCATGCGAAACCGCAGCAGATCACCAGGGCCCAGCGCCGGCAGCGCGAACGGATCCTTCACACCGGGCCGCATCATTCGGACGCCAGCCGCTCCCAACGTCAGGATCTGCGAGCCAGCCAATTGCCGCGCCCGGTTGTAGAGCGGGCTCCATACGCCGCGGGCGCGGATCTCTGCATCCACCCAGCTCTGCCAGTCGGCTTCGGGAGTGATCGGGATCACGATTCGGGTACGCGTCACGCCGCTCACCGCTTCCAGTTCGTACCAACGGGCGTACTTGCGGACCGCCCGCACGATCCCCTCCACCTCGACCCAGGCGTTCTCGAACCGCGCCGTCTGGAAATCGACGTCCCGCAGGAGGGGGACCGCATCCTGCCGCGCCGGCCCGAGCACCTGCACCTTCAAACCCCAGATCATTCCCGAGAACAAGCTGCGATCGCTCAGTCCCTCGACCACCGCCCGGCTGAGGTCCGGTGCGTTCCATTCCTTGGCCCAGTCCGGCTTCAGGAACATGCCGGCGGTGCCGTCCTGGATAAACCACAGGCCGCGCGCTTTGGTCAGCGTGCCGGTTACCCGGAGAGGATAGCGGCGCGCGGACTCCTCGTGGCTGAGTGACTTCACGGCCGCCACGGTGGTTAGCAGCGGCAGCGCGCCCGGCCGGACGTGGCGCTGTTCGACCAGGTCCGCCAGCGTTCCGTTTTTCGGCGCGATATCCGCGCTGGTGGCGATGTAAAAATGAACCCGTTGGGGCTTGCCCGCCTCATCGTAAACCGCATGCGGCACGCCGTTCAGCGCCACCTCGGCTCCCGTCAGGCGAAGCCGGTCGCCAGGATGCGCCAGGATGGTGGCGTCGATCTTTCTGCCGCCGCTCAGCATCTCCAGCCGCTGGGTTTGCAGCGAGCCGGAGACCTGGGAGAGAATCTTTCCCTCGATGCGCACCCACTGGTCGTCCAGTCTACCCGACAGGATCTCGCCGGCCGTAACCGGCCGCGGCGTCGGAGCGCCATCCGGGCCGGTCACCCGGATGCGCGGCTGCAGCACAACGTAGGCGAAACCCTCCCAGCCAGTGCGGCCCTCCACTTCGATCTCGGGCCCGCGCCCCAGAACGAAGGGCGGGGACGCCGTATCGAGCGCGATCCCGCCGGTGCGATCCTGCATGATGAGCAGGCGCCAGCTCGGGTAACACATCGTGACGTAGCCACGGAGGCGCACCGGGTAGCCAAGCTGCGCACGCGCCGGCGGCAAGTTGCGCACTTCGGCGACCGTGGTTA
>Ga0209683_10000391_pt1 | contig 17289 bp, 14 predicted proteins | sample DOMMetBare2Fresh_FD_187474 | JGI IMG/M metagenome (GOLD analysis project Ga0209683, IMG submission 187474) | Wetland sediment microbial communities from St. Louis River estuary, USA, under dissolved organic matter induced mercury methylation -... | ecosystem: Environmental > Aquatic >... | reverse complement strand
CCAGGTAAATAAGGACCTGGTCGCGGCGCACCCCGCCTGCCGCCAGCAGACCAAGCACCAGGCCGAGCCCCATCTCCATCAAATAAGCAAAGTGGTTCTTGTTTATGAATTGCCCGTAGCCCTGTTCAGGCAGAAGCATTGGCAAACCAAACCCCAGGCCATGCTGCATAGTTTGTCGCAACATCCCAAAAACGGCGCTCGCCACTGAAACCGCTATGATGAGGTGGATCAGCCGTCGCAAACGCCGTTCCGGACTGGCATAGCGCAGCAGCATTCCAGTAAACAACATTAATGCCAGCAACTGCAGCGCAAATATCCTGGTTTCATAAGGGTCGGCACTGATGGAATTCCAAAACTGGAGTTCAATTCCCGAGCCGGGGGGAGCAGCAGTTGATAAAGGCAACGTTTGCAGGTAGGCAAAAACGATCAGAACCAGAACGGGAAGCAATATTCCTATTCCGGCAGGCTTCGGATAATTGCTGAGTGTGATTTCAAAGACCGCAAGGATGCTTACAGCAAGAATCGCCGTCGTAAAAACAGCTTTCCACAAGGGATCTGCTCCACCGTAGGCAATCGTTGCGAGAGTAATCAGTAGCAGGAGCGTGGCGTAGATCGCACGACCGAGGATACGTGCTATGCCCGAAAGCGTATTGCTGGGGGTGGGGACCTCCGCAGTTTCAGAGCTGGCTGACTGAAATTTCAATTGATCAGCTTTCCCGCGCCGACACTCAGACTCATTTTGGGCACAGCGTTGCGAGGCTCGGTGTTGGTCAGGACTCGTTCGGTCGCCTGAGATAACTCGCGCCGGAAGAGGTCAGATAAATAATTCATATCGACCAAAAGCGGCGCGCTGGAGATTTCCCGATAGAGATTGATCCACCCCCATTCGCCTTTGCTGGTGCCAAGCGGCAGACGGACTGACCAGCAACGGCGCGAGCCAAGTGCCCGCTCCCTCTCGATGCCATCTCGTCCCCAGGACCAGGTGATGCCGTCATCGCAAAGCGCCGCACGTTTCATTGCCCGGTGATTGCCTGCTAATGTGAACGCGGCGCTATTCTCAGCGGCATTGCTGGGGTGCCCAAATCTCATTTCGGCGTAGACAAACTCACCAAACTCGAGCAATTGGCTGACGGCTTGAAACAACTCACCGAGGTTCGTAGCTTTTGACAGTGATAGGCTGGCCCGTCGCACGCGAATGTTGTTGGCCACGCGAATTCGTCGCTCGCCAACATTGCGTTTAACCCCCGCTTTGATTTCATCTATTTCGTGGTAACGCAAATGGCCCACCGCAAAGATCACCGCTACAACAATCACAAACAGAACAAACCCCATCACAGGTGAGGATGTTCTGGTAAAGATCATGGCCAGCAGACCGAAAGCGGCGCAAACAGCGTAGAGTGCCAAAGCGGCCTGCCTCTGCGACCAGCCTCGGGCCAGTAACATATGGTGGATGTGTTCGCTGTCACCTTGAAAGACAGGCCTTCCGCTGATCAAGCGCCGCGCAAGGGTGACGCTGGTATCTACTACCGGCAAGCCAAAAGCCAGGATCGGAGTAATTACCGCTACCGCGGTACTGGCTTTGTGCGTCCCGACAACCGATAGCGATGCGAGGGTGAAGCCGACAAAGAGTGCCCCGGAATCACCGAGAAAGATCGACGCAGGATTAAAGTTGTAGCGAAGAAAGCCAGAGAGTGCGCCACAAAGTACGAGCGCAAACACAATCATCAAAGGACTCTCACCCGCCAGCGATACCACCAAAATCACCAGCGAAGCGAAAAGTGCGGCTCCCGCAGCCAAGCCGTCCATGCCGTCGATTAAATTAAACGCGTTGGCGATTCCTACCAGCCACAGCACCGTGACGAGGAACGACAGGGTCGGAGGCAGATGAACGGGTCCGATCAGGGGAATCGAAAATGCCTCAATCCGGCCACCCATCACAAAAAAGAGAGCCGCAATCAAACCCAGCACCGCGAACTTCAGTGGGGCGCTGGCACCACGCAGGTCGTCATATATTCCGAGACACAGGACGAGCGTCGCCGGAATCAGAATCATAAGAAAATCTGTCTTATAGGCATGCAAAGACTGGGTAAACAGATTGTCAACCAGCGGCAGTGTCGAGAAGGCCAGCATCACCGAAAGATAGATGCCAACCCCACCCAATCGTGGGATGGCCCTTGTGTGTACTCTTCGCTCATCCAGGGGTACGTCGAGCAAACGGAAGCGTTCGCAGGCGCGGCGCACCAGCGGTGTGATCACCAGTGAGGCGAACACAGAAATCAGAAACAGGGCGAAATACGTATTCAAAAAAGACCTCTAACTGAGCCCGGACTGTTAAATTTTGGGGGACTCCGGCGTTTGCTTCAGGAGCCCGGCGAGTGACTAAGCGCTTGCTTCATGCAGGGCGGGGGTTCGATCCTGAAGCATGGCGGCAATCCATTTATAAGTGATTGCCAACCCGTCTTCAAGGGAAACCTGTGGTTCCCATCCCAGTACCTGCTTGAGACGTGTGTTGTCGCTGTTTCGTCCTCTGACTCCCTGTGGCTTGGTTAAATCGTAACGCTTCGCAATCTTCTTGCCGGCGATCCGGGCGACAATATCCACCAGCTCATTAATTGAAAGCATGCGATCCTGGCCCAGGTTGAGCGGCTCGCGATAGTCGCTTTTCATCAATCGATAAATACCTTCGACACAGTCACTGATGTAGCAGTAGGAGCGCGTTTGCTCACCATCGCCCCATACTTCGATTTCATCTACATCTCTGGCCAGGGCGACTTTGCGACAGATAGCAGCGGGCGATTTTTCACGTCCGCCATCATAGGTACCCAGCGGACCAAAAATGTTGTGGAATCTCACGACCCTCGTATCCAGGCCAAAGTCCTCTGAGTAATGGCGGCAGACGCGCTCCATGTAAAGCTTTTCCCAGCCGTAACCATCTTCAGCAGCCGCGGGATAAGCGTCCTCTTCTTTGAGCGGCGCAATGTCGGTTTGATTCTGTAAATACCCCGGATAAATGCAGGCACTCGAAGTGTAAAGGTATCGCTTCACTCCGTTTATCCGCGACGCTTCAATCGTCTGCAGATTGATCAGCGTATTGTCCCGAACAATGACAGCCTTGTTGCTCTCTATGAAGCCGATGCCACCCATATTCGCGGCCAGTCCGTAGACCTCATCAATGTCCTCGGTTGCGGTTAAGCAGTTTTCGCGCCGGGAAAGATCAAGTAACTTGAACTCATCAGCCTCAGTAGCTTCGAATTCAGGCTCCTTGATATCGACTCCGCGTACCCAATACCCGCGCTCTTTCAGATAACGTGTTAAATGATGTCCAATAAAACCGCCCGCTCCAGTCACGAGGACACGTTTTTGTTTGTTCATGTTCATCTTGACGATTTCCTACTCTAAATTTATTGCACCAGCGAATGCTTGTTTGCTTTAGCAAGACCAGCTGCGACTGCGGCAGAATCAGCGGGCACGCATTCTATGACTCTCAGCATCTGCGGCAGCAAAGTTTCTTTGGAAAAGCTCGCAGCTAATTGGCTTGCTGACCTTGCGCATGGCGCCAGGGTCGACTGCCGAAGGATAAACTGGGTCACTGCTTCGACATCGCCATGACGCGCGCCAAAGGCGCTCGGCTGCTCGTCCAGATCCGCCATCAGATCCGCAACATGGCTGCCGGCAGGCCCAATATAAAGGAACGGGGCTCCCACTTCGAGAATGTTATAGACCTTGCACGGGTGGACAATTCCCGCGAACGAATCACCCATAACTACGACCTGAAGGTCGGCTGCCGATAGTGAGCCAGCCAGTCTTTCCAACGGTTGATAGGGAAAACAAAAAACGTTGGTCAGTCTCTGCTGTTGTGCATGTTCCCGTACCTTGATTTGCTCACTGCCGCCGCCAACGAAACAGAATGCAATTCGGGCATTGTCCGCCAGCCGGTCGGCCGCCTGTAACAGAGTGTCCAGCGGATGACAGGGACTGTGATTGCCGGAATACATTACAACGAACTTTTCCGAAAGGCCATGCGCTGCGCGGAAGGCGTCCCTCCCTTCCGCGTCATATCTGACGTCGTCAGAATGTGACCAGGGAGCGATCGTAAACAGTTTTGTTTCGGAGATTCCCTTCTGCACTATGCGCTCTTTCATGAAGCGATCAAGCACGACGATGTGCTCGGCATGCTTTAGACTGTAGTGAAGCAGCCACTGCAGAATTCCCGCCATCAGTGAATGTTCCCTGAGCCAGCCTGCCGCGATGGCTTCATCCGGGTTGAGGTCCATGACCCAGAACAGCAGCCGGCCTCCCTTTAATTTAACGAAGAGCGATCCCAAAAAAGAGATCAAAGGGGGCGAGGTTAGCGATACAACCACATCGAACCGCGGGAGTAGCAGGAGTCTCAGCGCGCAGTTCGCGAGGAAACTGGCGAAATTGATCGCCCGGCGCCACTTCGCTTGCTTACCGAGCGCCAGCGAAGGAACGCGAATTATCCTGATGCCCTTCCATGTTTCGCGTCGCGGAAAACGATTAGCAGGCTTGTCATAGCCCCGGTCACTGGCGATCACTGTAACTTCGTGTCCGTTGCGCGCTAGCGCAGTCGCCAGATCTGTGAGGTGCTGCGCTGTCGAGACAACATCAGGATAGAAGCACTGATTGAGAAGCAGAATCTTCAAACGGGAATACTCTTTGGTCTTTGGTCTTTGGTCTTTGCCCCTTGCTCTTCGCCCTTTGCCCTCAGCCCTTAGCCCCTTCGGTTATTCGCTGGCGAAAAAAAGCCACCGTCTTTTCCAGTCCTTCGCGTAATGGAATCGTTGGGTTCCAACCGAGCAGTTCCTGGGCACGCCGGATATCGGGTTTGCGCTGACGGGGATCGTCCTGTGGCAGGGTCATGTAGCTTACGCCCGATGCGGACCCGCAGATGCGTACGACTTCTTCAGCCAACTGTTTGATTGTGAACTCTCCCGGATTACCCAGGTTAACCGGCTCATGCAAAGCCTCCGCATTCATCAACCGCTTCAACGCCTCTACCAGATCATCTACATAGCAGAAAGACCTGGTCTGGTCACCGGCTCCATAAAGCGTCAGCGCTTCGCCCCGCAGGGCCTGCACCACAAAGTTTGAAACCACCCGGCCGTCGTTCTCCAGCATGCGTGGTCCGTAGGTATTAAAGATGCGGGCAATGCGCGTGTCCACCTGATTCTGCCGGTGGTAATCCATCATCAGAGTCTCGGCGATACGCTTGCCTTCGTCGTAACAGGAGCGCAGCCCGATGGGATTCACGTTGCCCCAGTATTCTTCAGGCTGAGGATGGACCAGCGGATCGCCGTAGACCTCCGAAGTTGACGCCTGTAGAATACGCGCCCGCACCCGTTTAGCCAGCCCGAGCATGTTGATCATGCCCATCACGCTTGTCTTGACTGTCTTAACGGGATTGTACTGGTAATGAATTGGGGAAGCCGGACAGGCGAGGTTATAGATCTGGTCAACCTCGAGCAGGATGGGCTCGATCACATCGTGTCGCAGTAGTTCAAAACGGTGGTTGTCCAGCAACGGCAGAATATTCTCGCGGCGGCCAGTGAAGAAGTTATCCAGACAAATTACTTCATGGCCTTCGCCAAGAAGGCTTTCGCACAAGTGGGAGCCTATGAAGCCCGCACCGCCGGTTACCAGAATACGCATTTCGTTAGTCTTCTCCTGTTTTGCAAGCTTCTCTTAGAGACGACAGACCATTGACGATAGACGATGGCAAAGCTGGTCTTCTATCTTCCATCCCGTCTTACGGCATGATTTCCCAAATACAAGACATCCATCCGCGTCTTTAAGAAACAGTTGATCGCCTCTTTCGGAGTGCAAACGATCGGCTCGTTCTCGTTGAATGAAGTATTAAGCACCACCGGCACGCCGGTGAGTTTGTAGAAATCCGATATCAACTGGTAATAGCGTGGATTAAGGCTGGGCGAAACCGTTTGCAATCGTCCCGATCCGTCGACATGGGTCACAGCAGGAATTTCCGCCTGTCGCTCGGGTTTGATTTGATAAACCATCAGCATGGTGGGCGCCGGATGCGTCTGTTCGAAATAGGTACCGGTGTGCTCTTCCAGCACCGACGGCGCAAATGGGCGAAAGGGTTCGCGCTTTTTGATGCGGTCGTTGAGAATCTCTTTCATCTCAGCCCGGCGTGGATCCACCACGATCGAGCGATTGCCGAGTGCGCGTGGTCCAAATTCCATGCGGCCCTGAAACCAACCAATCACCAGGCCCTCAGCAATGTCTCTAGCGGCGCGTTGGGTCAGTTCGCTGTCCGAGTAAGTTTCAAAAACCAGATCGGCGCTGCGCAACTCCGTCTGTATCAGTTCGTTGGAAAACTCCGGTCCGGTATAAGCGCCCTCCATTACCTCGCCACGATTTTGTTTCAGGAGGCCGTTGTAAATCTGATAACAGACACCCAGCGCCGTGCCGCTGTCCCCCGCGGCGGGCTGGACGTACACCCGTCGGAAAGGTGTGTTAAGCAGAATCTTTCCATTCATTACGGAGTTATACGCCACCCCGCCCGAGAGTCCGAGATCTGTCAATCCAGTCCGTTCGTGCAGGTGATTCAGGAGGTGAAAACCGACCTCTTCCAAACGCAGCTGCAAACTGGCGGCAATGTCTCGTTCACGATCGGTAAGCTGCCCACCAGGTTGCCGCGGCGGTCCAAAAGTCCGCGCAAACTCGTCTGAGAAAATGCGACCAATGACTGGTGAGCCTTCGTCCCAGGTCATGTCGACACCTTCAGCATGGTGGCGAAAGTAATCAAGGTTCAGTCGAAATTGCCCATCGTCAGCGGTGCGAATAATATCGCGAAACTCTTCCATGAAGCGGGGCTTGCCGTAAGGAGCCAGGCCCATGACTTTACCTTCATCTCCGTAGTGGGGGAAGCCGATGAACTGTGTCGTAGCGGTGTAGACAATGCCGGTAGAGTGCGGATATTCAACCTGTCCGAGCACCTCAATAGAGTTGCCTGAGCCTTCGGCCCACATCGTGGAAATAAAGTCGCCAAACCCGTCGATGGATAGCAGGGCCGCACGCTCGAATGGCGAGACAAAGAACGAACTGGCGAGATGAGCACGATGGTGTTCGATGTTATGAAACTGTGCGCCAATGTTTTTCCGCGCCATGCCTAGCGCCGCTGCCAATTCGTCTCTCAGGTCGCGCACTTTTGCGGCGTTGGCGAGCCTGTCTTTGATCTGGCTAAAGATTCCACCGCCGTTCGCAGGAATTGCGGATTGCGGATTGCTGATTGCGGAATCAAGCTGGCCTGAAACGTCAACATTTTCAGTTGACGCCAGCGCGGCAATACTTTGGTCGGCGAGCACCTCCGCATGCCGCAACTTAAGATCCGCACTTCCCTTCCTTCCGGTCACTTGTTTCGCCGCCCGCGTCGCCGCGAACAGGACCTTCTTGTGCAAGTGGGCTGAAGGGTCGCGGGAGATTCCGATGTGGTCGACCGCCTCGATTCCAATGCCTGCTGCGCGCAAACAGTAGCGAATTGATTCCGTGGGAAAGCCCGCGCAGTGTTTGAAACGATTGAATCGTTCCTCTTCGACCGCGGCCATTAGTTTGCCATCGCGGATAATTGCCGCTGCGGCGTCTCCGTGATATGCGTTAATTCCGAGAATGATCATTTAGAGTAATAACGCTCTATCTAATCCAGGTCGATTAGACTAAAAGCAAAATCGTTTCGTAAATTTTGCGAGTTCAAGTTAGAAGCGCCAGTGGAAATCATTCCTGTCGGGTCCCCAGAGGGGCTGGGTGTTTAGCCGTTGCACTTGAAGTTGAACTTTCCAGTCCCAAGCTTCGCGTAGTTAGATCTGGCGAACGTCCGTTAGGCGAACCTTCATCCGTTCAAACTGAGCTCTTTACCTTCAACCCTCTCAATCGCCGCCAAATCCGACTGAACCATCTCCTTGACCAATTGTGCAAACGTATACTCGGGCTGCCAGCCCAACTGCGTGCGAATTTTCGTCGAGTCGCCGACCAGCTGATCCACTTCGGCGGGGCGATAAAATCTCTCATCGACTACCACGTACTTTTCGTAATCGAGCCCCACTTCGCCGAAAGCCCGCTCACAAAATTCACGCACGCTGTGCGACTCGCCGCTCGCCACTACATAGTCGTCAGGCTCCGGCTGTTGCATCATCAAATGCATCGCCCGAGTGTAGTCTTTGGCGTGGCCCCAATCGCGCCGCGCATCCAGATTACCCAGACGCAGCTCCGACGCCAGGCCGAGTTTAATGCGCGCCACCGTGGCGCTGATCTTGCGCGTCACAAATTCGAAACCGCGGCGCGGCCCTTCGTGGTTGAAAAGGATTCCGCTCACGCAATACATGTCGTACGCTTCGCGATAGTTTCTGGTCAACTCAAAGCCGGCCACCTTGCTGATCCCATAGGGACTGCGCGGATAGAAAGCGGTCGATTCCTTCTGCGGCGTTTCGCGCACTTTGCCGAACATCTCGCTCGAGCCCGCGAAATAGAAGCGACACTTTGGTCGCAACTCGCGCAGGGCCGCCAGCATGTAATGCGTGCCGTTGATGTTGATGTTCATGGTCGAGAAACCATCACGAAAACTCTCCGCCACGAAACTCTGCGCCGCCAGGTGATAGCATTCGTCGAAGTCATGCTGACTGATTAAATGAAAGATGCTTGGATAACTTTCCATACTTGCCGGGTGCAGGCTGACGCGGTCGAGCAAATGAGCAATACGCTCCGTGCGGTGTTCCGGCATTTCCAGCGCCACCCGCCGCACCAGGCCATGCACTTCGTAGCCCAGCTCGAGCAGTCGTTCCGCCAGGTAGCTGCCGTCCTGGCCGGTTATTCCGGTGATCAGTGCTTTCTTACGATTCATCTTTGGTTGACTCTCACGCTCCCACTGCGCCGCGATTCTGCTGCTCATTTTGCTCGAGTTTGTCCACAATCATGTTCAGTACGCGCACTGCTTCTCTGCCCTCTGCGGCGCTGACTGGCGACGGTCTGCCCTGAGCAATTGCATCCACAAAGCGGCTGACAATGATGTCGTGCGTATTGTCATATTTTCCCGCGGCCAACTTCATCCCCTTGGCCACCAGGTTGTGCACAATCTGTCCCGACTCGCTGAGAATGGAAAGCGCCACCGGCATCGGTTTCAAGGTCGGGCGGCGGCTATTGACCAGGTACATGGCTTCGAGATCGAGCGTCAGGATTCCTTTGCTGCCCATCAGGTCAACCCGCGCGGCCCATTGGTCCGTGGTGTAGGAAAGGGTCACCGAACAGGCTGCCTTGTCACCGATCAGGTTGATGCGATAGTCGTCGTATTTGGACCAGGGAAAGTCCAGCAGCTTCAAAGCATCGACACTGACACGACGCACGGGATTGATGAAAGCCAGCGTCATGTAGACTATGTGCGGGCCGCTCTCGCCGATGACGCCGCCCGGTAGTTTGTGGGCCCAGTGGTCTTCGCGCGATGTCATGTAGTCGGTCGGGGTGGAAAGAAAAATGCGCATACCGCGCAGTTCACCGATCGTCCCTTTTGCCACCAGCTCGCGCGCTTCCATGAACGGATAATAGAAAAGATCGCTGTGTCCCACGCACACCTTGACTTTGTATTGCTGCTCCGCGGCGACAATTTGATCGCATTCGGCGACAGTCAAGGCCATGGGCTTTTCGATGAGTACGTTGCAGCCACGCTTCATTGCTTCAATGGCCAGACGCACGTGCGTTTGCGGCGGTGTGCAAATGTCGACCAGCTCGGGTTTTTCTTTCTCAATCATCTCGCCGATGTCTGCATACACGCGCGGAATACCAAACTGCGTCGCCAGTTTTTGCGCGCCTTCCTGGTTGAGATCGCAGAGCGCAACCAGTTCAACTTTGCTTTTGTGTTTGATAAACGCCGGGATATGTTTCTTGCCGGCAATCAAACCGGCCCCGACGATGGCTGCTTTTACTCTGTTCACTAAACCTCCGAGTTTGGGCTTTGGTCTTTGGTCTTTGGTCTTTGGTTTTAGGTCTTTGTGCTTTGGGTTTCACTGAGGATGCTGGCCAAATCACAGAATCCTAAGACCAAAATCCAAAGACCAAAGACCCAAGACCAAAAACCTATTTTTCGCCGCTTGCCACCAGAAACCATCCTAACTGGTGCGGAACCAGATGACGCAACCACGAGGGCAAAAACGATCTGCGCCCCACACGCAAATCGTAGCGCGTAACAATCGTCTGCATGCGGATATCCTTGACGCCATTGAACAACTCCCGAGCTTCGCTGGCCGAGTAGACTTTGGTACCCGGACTTTCCAGGCGCTCCGCGATGATTGCGCTGGGACGAAGCAAAGGCCTGCCGCGCAACAGGCCGTAGTAGAGCCAGGCTTGTAATGCCAACAGAGAGCGCCGGTGATAAAGCATCACAAGGATGCGCCCGCCCGGCTTGCACACCCGCACGATCTCTCTGGCCGCGGCTTCCGTATTGGGAGTGTGATGAATAACTCCCCATGAATAGACGAGATCAAAGTAATCGCTGTCGAACGGCAGACGCTCTGAATCACCGACAGAGATTCGGCCCCGCAATCCATACAGCTCAAGACGCCTGCGAGTGAGACCGGCTCCCTTCTCAGTTAGATCGATGCCGTAGACTTCGGCGCCCCCGCGCGCGAACTGTAACAGGTCTGTGCCCAGGCCGCAGCCCACCTCAAGGACTTTCTTGCCGGCCCATTGATCGAAGCCCACGACCTCATGCATGAAGGCGTCACCCGTGTAGCGCTGCCGCTCGACCTCTTCAAAGAAGGCCAGCGAACCTTCTGCGACGGAGCTGCCTTCCTTGGCATCTACCGATCCGCACGGGGCCGCCTCCCAAAATTCTTTTACCTGCTCTTTAAGTGGATCAAGCAAAGCTAAACTCCCGTCCGCCCGCGCCTGGAACGGACCTGCGATGCAAAACATCGGATAACCCCTGGGGTCAAATCACGCTGGTCCTAATTTGGCGAGCAACGAAACTACGGAGTCCTCCGCAACCCGCTCGAGCGGCACGCCGAGGATCATCCAGACTGCGGCTCCGGGAAAGAGCACCTGCCCAGTGTCCAGATCCCAAACCTTGTATCCATGGTCATAAAGGAACTCCGTGGCCTGCGCGGGCCGGTTGGCAAGGCCGCCGGCATTGTCGTTCCACGAACTCATTTCTGAAACTACTAACGGGCGGTGCCGGTCCAGCAGCCTCGGACCCCCACGCAGCACATCAAACTCACCGCCTTCAATGTCCAACTTTAGCAGCGCCGGCGGCGAATGACTCTCCATCTCTTCGTCAAGCGTATTTGTTTTGACCTTGAGTGTAACTTGATCGCCATTGCCGAAAAGCGAGTCAGCATAGGTAGGTCCGGGACCAAGATGACCTGTTGATCCCGTAAAGCGATCGACGCTGAAGGACGCCTCGCCGGCTGTGTTGCCAAGTGCAATGTCGCGCACGACGACGTTTCCGCACCGATTAACTTCCAGATTTTTCCGCAGCAGCGAGAGATTGTGCGGATCGGGTTCAAAAGCCACTACCCTGCCCTGGGGACCCACCCATCTTGAAAAGAGAACTGAATAAAAGCCAATGTTGGCGCCAATGTCGAAAACCGCATCGCCGGGTCTGATTAATGCGCGCAGAGCAGCCACGTAGTTAGCTTCATAGGAGCGGCAGCCCCGCGTGACGAACCCCAGATGCTCGCGCAAACGGACCTGCAAAAACACTCCCGGCTCCACATGCCGGAGGCGAAGTCCGATATTGGGCACCCAGGGACGCAAGTGTTGTTTGAGAGTTCTGGTCATAATCGCACGAGAGTTCAGCCGGCGCCGTTGCGACTGGTAGAATTCTGCCTTCGTTCCAGCTTCGTATTCATTACCCGCATGGCCAACAGACTTTCACAAACGGCTCGTTCATAAGCATAGCGAGCAGCAGCCGCGCCATAAAATGGTCCACCGGCTCGCACGTAGGCCAGCAAACCCACCAACGGGGGCATCAATCCTGCCTTGCGCAAAAATCCCTTAACCGGACTATAGCGATTGGCCCAAAGCGTTTTTTCATTCAGGATCTGATAGCGAAGTTGAGATTCAACCCAGCGCTCAAGGGGTTTTCGATCGTCGTGAATCAAACGGTTGCGAAAGGAATAGACCTTCCCGTTAACCTCGAAGCTCTGAGTGTGGTCCAGTTGCGCTACGCGTACCGCATCGCGCCGAAATAAACGCAGCTGCGGGGGGCACAGTGAGCTTGCGAGACCTTGGCCGAAGTAACGATATTCGAAGGGTAGCAGACCGCCGCTAAAGTCGCCGGCAAGGAACTTGATTTCGATCTCGCGGACAAGTTCTTCCGGGACCTGCATATCTGCATCGAGCGCCAGCACGAAGTCTGTGGTGATTCCACTCTCCTGAATTCCGTACAGCCACTGCGTCTGATGATTGTCAAAAGCTCGGACGAACCAGGAAACGTTGTCGTAGCCACGGGCGATGCTTTGAGTCCCATCAGTTGACCCGGAATCGACGATTACCACACGCCGGGCCCAGCGAAGCGAATCAAGGGTTCGAGCGATATTCGGTTCCTCGTTGAACGTCAGGACCAGCGGCGTGACGCTTGCAGCCAAGTCTGGCATCAGGCTGCCTCGCGTCTGCGCAGCGAAGGCTTTGCGGCGCCCAGCAATTTGTAGGCCTCATGCATTTGCGCAGCTACGGTTTGCCAGGAATATTCGCGCTGCATCCACGCTCTGCCGCGTTGACCCATTTCCGCCAGCGGCATCGCGCCAACCAGATCAATTGCCTGGGCCAATGCCTCTGGTTGATTACTCACCCACAGCCCGCATCCCCTGGCCGTCAACTGTTGCCAGGGTGTGCCTTCGCTGGCAATGACCGGTACCGACCGAGCCAATGCTTCAGCGACCACCATGCAGAAGTTCTCCTTGAAGGACGGCACGACGCAGAGATCGGCCGAAGCGAACTGTTGCTCTTTCATCGCGCCGTCAACACGGCCACAAAACTCAACTCGTTCCCATAGTGAAAGGTCACGCGCCAGCGTTTTCAGGCTGCGTGTGTATTCAGCATCGCCTTCCCCGCATAGCGACAGCCGGACGGGTGTCTTGATCAGGGTCAAGGCGCGCAAAAGATTCTCAATCCCTTTGATGGGGTGCAGGCGGCCCATGAAGAGCAGGTTCAAAGTGCTTCCCGGCGCTCGCTCGCGATTGCCATTCAGGCCTGGAAAATCGATGCCGTTGGGAATGATTGTCGCGCTCGCGCGCGTCATGATCGCCAGGCTTTCGGCCTTTTCGGCTTCGCTGGTGACGTGCAACTGAACTCGCCCCGGCTCACAGAGCAGATTGCATACCTTGTCCCACCAGTTCTTGACCCCTGTACGCGTCGAGCCCCCCCAACGTTGTAGGCCTCCTCTGGGTGACCATATCAACGGCTTGCGCAGCAGCTTGCTCATCAGGAGCGCCGGAAGCGTGGGCGGCGAATAGACTGCAGTCAGATGCACGACGTCGGCCCAGCGCATCATGGGCCATAACAAGGCAAACATTCTTGGCGAAATATCTGCGCCAAACCTACGGCGGCAATAATAGACGTCGTAACCCTGGGGCAAACGGGTGGGAAAGTCGCTGGCCTTTATCCTTCTATCTCCGGTTGGTCCATCGCTGTCCGTCGTCAAGACGCGCAATTGCAGGTCCGGAATTTGCGCCAGTGCATTACACAGCGCGTAGCCTGAGTAGATGGTCCCTCCATATTGCGATGCGGGAAAAAACGATGGCGAAATATGCAGAACGTTCAAACCTGATCCTTGTCAGGTTTTAGGCCCGACTTCCAACTGAGAGGCTCAAGCTTTATCTGAGCAGTCAGGAAGGAGACCCTCTCCCCGATTCAGCTTACCCGGCGAGCACGCAGCAAGTTTGCTCCACCTTCCGGAAAATACTCTTTTTGCTTCATCATGAGCTGGTATCAGCTTGAGCGGGGATAGGGTCCCCTTCCCGACTGCCTTAATCGCCATGGAAACGTTTTGAATCGGCGTAGGTGAAAACAATTTACTGCACGCCACAAACACCTGGCTCCTGGCGAACCAGGGATTGTGCTCGCGCGGTCCCTGTCACCTGATCGGTGCCGTAGTTGCGAACCCTCCCGTCGAACATCCGCCGCATCACTTCATGCAGGACGAACAACGACCAGGGACGCGTCCAGGAGGTACGGCCAGCCAGAAAAGACTGCCACACAGCGGCAACTGCTTCCTGCTGCATTACGCCCGCAAGGGCTGTTGGCTGATCGGCCAGTGACGCTTCAACTTGTTTGCGCAGCGCTCCTGTAAGCCACTTCTGATATGGCAACACGAAGCCACGCTTCGGTCCTGACGTCACCGTTCGGGGCAGCGGCCGTGGCAATGATGAAACCAGCAAAGGTTTGCCGGTCTTGCCGTGGAACTTTCTCGCACCCGGCACGCGCAAGACCTGCTCAACGAGAATGTGGTCGAGTAACGGCACGCGCACCTCGAGCGAATGGGCCATGCTCATCACGTCAGTATCGCGCAGTAGAGTGTTGGCGAGGTACGTCTTTAACTCCAGATAGGAGAGTCTGGTAATTGCATCGAAGCAGCGCGATCTCTTGACAATTGTCCTCATGCGCGCGCCCCAATCGCCATAGTCAATTCTGGTAACGGCATCAGGCGTCAACAGCCCGGCGATCTGGTCCGGCAGAAAAAGCGTGCGTGACAGGAAGTAAGGATGCGGAAAGCCATACTCCGCGAGTACCAGAGCGCGCAGTTTTGCATTCCGATCGTTGCCATTGCGCGGGATCAGAGACGATGCCGCCCGCCGCAGCATGAAAGGCGCAGCCGACCATCTCTCCAGCCACCGCTCGCGCCGGGGTATCGTGCGAAAGTGTTCATAGCCGCAAAAAACTTCATCGCCGCCAAGCCCCGAAAGCGCTACCGTCATGCCCGCTTGCTTGACCGCGCGCGAGACGTGAAAGGTATTGACACCGTCGATGCTTGGTTGGTCCAGAGCTGCGATAGCCTCCTCATACGAGCTGAGCATCCCGGCCCCGGTGAGCAGTATGGGACGGTGCTCGACTCCTAGTTCTCGGGCCGTCTGCTTGGCCTGCGCCCCTTCGTCAAAGGCTGCTTCCTCGAAACCGATGGTAAAAGTCTTCACTGGATCCGTTGATCCGGCCTGGGCCAGCATGGCAATCGCACTGGAATCGATGCCGCCGCTGAGGAACACACCGAGCGGCACATCGCTGATAAGTCGCAAGCGCACAGCAGCGGCGAGAGTGTCAGAAAGTTGCTCTTTGAAATCAGACGCACCCGTTGACGCAGCTGTTGCTGACACGTCACCGGCTAAAAGCTCTTCCCGCACTTCCCAGTACTCGTGCAGTTCGATGGCGCCGTTTGCTTTGAAGGTCAGCGTATGCCCAGCCGGCAGTGATTTTATGCCCTCGATAATCGTCAGCGGATCCTGCACAGCGCCAAACATCAGAAAAGTATCTAGCCCCGTGATGTTCAACTGCGGTTCGATCAATCCGGTCGCCAGAATTGCTCGCAACTCCGACCCGAAAACAAAAGAATTGCGAATTTCGGATTGCGAATTGCGAAATTGCCCATAATAGAGTGGCTTGATGCCGAGGCGATCGCGGACGAGGAAAATTTCCTTGCGCTGCTCGTCCCAGATGGCCAGTGCAAACATCCCGCGCCAGCGCTTAACGCATTCTTTACCCCAGACGCGATAGGACTGCAGCAGCACCTCAGTGTCGGAGTGCGAACGAAAGGTGCAACCCTGCGCTTCCAGTTCGCGTCGCAATTCTTTGAAGTTGTAAACCTCTCCGTTATAACTAATCCAATTTCCCGTCTGCGGATCGAGCATGGGCTGGTGACCGGCAGCCGAAAGATCAATGATGGAGAGTCGCTGATGACCAAGTACTACCTGCTGGTCATCGGCGCCACCGGCAACGGCAATCAATCCACTATCATCCGGCCCGCGGTGCGTGATGGTGGCCAGCCCGCGTTGGACCGCCTCGATCGCCTCCTCGCGCCGGCCAATAAAACTAAGTCCTAAAATGCCGCACATGGTTTAGAATTGCGAATTTCGGATTGCGAATTTCGGATTGCGAATTTCGGATTGCGAATTTCGGATTGCGAATTTCGGATTGCGAATTGCAGAGGGGCGGACTACTCACTCAATAGTCTCTTTTGCGCCAACAAGAGGCTTTCGACATCGACCAGGTCCTGTGACCGTCCCACCAGGCGTTTATTGATGAGGAGATCCTGCAGTGAAAGAAATTGCGTGGGCACGTCGCCGTAGGTCGACGCAATGCGGTCTTTCCAACTCGCTTCGAACTCAAGTCCCTTTAGTCCCATTAAGACGTCAACGCGCGCGGGTGGGTGGCCCATGTGGTACACAAGCTCACGATTAGTGAAGTCAGCAACGGTGATGTTCGTCAACGGCGCGCCAAACGCTTTCAACGCGGCATAAGTTCGCTCGGCGTTCTCCCTGTCCACACTGATCCAGATGTCCAGGTCTTTCGTATAGCGCGGCTCCGTGTGCTCAATGACGGCGTACCCGCCGACCACCAAATACCTAACTTGCGCTTCGTTCAATAGACTCAATAGTTCTTTGAAGTCTGAGTTCTGACTCATCCTGTCCTTTTCGTTGATGTGCGAAAACGACCAACTCCCAGGCTGCACTGAATCGAGCGTTTGAGTCCTGGCGCTGCCAGAACTCAATATCAAAGGAACGATCCTGTTCGTCAACGCGGCCGAGACGTTCCATTACGAAGTTACTACGATCCGTGTCGGTCTCTGTCCTCTTTTCCATAGAATCTCTCGGATTAATGTCGTATGTTCAGTCGAATTCTGTTGAGATTATACGCTAACAGCAAGATGCTGAAGAACGGCGTGCTTCGAATCCGCAATTCGAAATCCGCAATTCTTAATTCTTCGTCACGCTCCAGGTGACATTCGAGTTGCTGGTTCGATTGCTGGAAACGACTTGAAAGCCCTCGTCTGTTTTATATGCAAAGTGCAGCCGCTCGTCGGCGTCGCTCGCCAGTGAGATGGAATAGTTTGCACTGCGCCGCCGTACGAGTTTGACCCTAAGGACTCCGCTGGCCAGCCGCCCCTGGCCCGAGACCGCATCAGGGACGAGGTTGGGCCAAACCACTTCGCCCCTGATTCCTTCAATTAGCGTAGTCAGTCCATCAACGGCATTGTTGTCAGGCCGAACCTGGAACAGTTTGCCACGCACGATGTTACTGGTGGCCACAAACTCATAGTCCTTGCCGGCGCCGCCG
>Ga0209683_10000390_pt1 | contig 17356 bp, 14 predicted proteins | sample DOMMetBare2Fresh_FD_187474 | JGI IMG/M metagenome (GOLD analysis project Ga0209683, IMG submission 187474) | Wetland sediment microbial communities from St. Louis River estuary, USA, under dissolved organic matter induced mercury methylation -... | ecosystem: Environmental > Aquatic >... | reverse complement strand
GATCCTCACGCCGAGGCCGTGGCCGAAGGTCCGGCCAGCCTCGCCGGCGCCTACGCCACCGGCTCGGTGCAGACGCTGCGGTATGAGCCGCGCACCGTACTCTTGGAGGTCGACGTCCCCGCGCCCGCGTTTCTCGCCACCTCGGAAGCGCACTACCCCGGCTGGCGCGCCTTCATGGACGGCCGCGAAGTTCCCCTCTACTACACGAACGTCGGTTTCCGCGGCCTGCGCGTGCCGGCTGGAAAACGCCAGATCTTGATGCGCTTCGCTCCACCGCTGCTGAAGCGCGCCGCCGCGCTGAGCGCCGTTGCCTGGGCGGGCGTCCTCGCCGCGGCGCTCCTATCAGTTCGCCGCAAGCGAGCGTAACCGCTGTTTCCCGGGCGCGCGCAGCGCTCATTCGGGAAGCCCCGCCGCCCGAACCGCGGCGCGAAGGCGCTCCTCGTCCCGGGATCCGGAGAAGAACCGCACGACGATTCCTTCCCTGTCGATGAGGAAGATCGAAGGGATCGAACGGACGCGATACAGCCGGTGCGCTTTCTGGCCGCCGTCGTCCAACGCCGGAAAAGAGACGCCCGCTTTCTTCACGAACTCACGCGCCGCCCACGGATCCTCGTCGTCCACCCCCAGCACAACCAGCCCGCGCTCTTTGAACTGCTCATGCAGTTTCACCAGAGCGGGCAATTCCCGCCGGCAGGGGCCGCACCAGCTCGCCCAGAAGCTCAGCAGCACCATCCGGCCTCGCAGATCCGCCAGCCGCACTCGCTGCTTTCCGTCGATGGTCTTGAGGTCGAAATCCGGCGCCGGTTTGTTCAGCAGGAACGATCCGGTCTGCCCGGGGATCGGCACGGCGTCCACCAGCTTGGCGTTCTGGGGCGGCTCGAAGGTGAAGGTCGATTCGGGCAGGCTCTCGTTCGCACGGAACGCGCTGAAGTCCACCTCGAGGCTGATGAGCGTCTTCACCGCGTCCCTGTAGCCGACGTGATTCCATGTGAGGCGCCCGATGCGCAGCGTGGGCGGGTCCAGCGTCAGTTCGGTCATCTCCCGCTCTCCGGCTGCATTCTTGCGCGAAACCACACGCAGGACGGGCCACTCCGCTTTCTTGCCTTCGAACTTCACCGTGGCGGTCTTGCTCATATCCGCGGCTTCCGCTCTCTGACGAAGGGTCGCCAGAATCGGGACGACCGTGCGTGCGAACGTCTCCGACGGGTCGCGCTCGGCTCCGGCGCCGTCCTCATCGTGCCCGGTTTCGTCATTCCCGGCGCGCGCTCCCTCCTCTTCCGTGTACTGCTTGAGCGCCGGCACATACGCCCAGTTTTTCTGACCGCTCGAGACGAGCATGTAGTCGTCTTTACCGGCGGGCGCCAGATGCAGGAAATACCTGCCTTCCGGCCCCACCGCCAGCTTCACCCTGGCCTTGGCCGCCAACCTGCCGGGGGCCTCTCCGCGTTGAACCGAGAGCGTCAACTCGCCTTCGTAGGAATACTCTTTGGCCTCGGAGAACCTGGTCGAGATCGCCCCGATCAGTTTCGTGATTTCACCTGCCGACTGAGCCCACACCGGAATGGCAAGAGCTGCCATCAGCGCCAAGCGCATCACGCGCCTTTCCTTTGCGACGCCGAGAGTATCTTCTTCCGCAGGCGGATGGATTGCGGAGTCACTTCCACGTATTCGTCGTCGCGAATGAATTCGATCGCCTGCTCGAGATTCAGGACGCGGGGCGGCACCAGCCGGATTGCGTCGTCCGAAGTGGACGCGCGCATGTTCGTCAGCTTCTTCTCCTTGACGATGTTCACGGTCATGTCCGAATCGCGGGCGTTCTCGCCCACCACCATGCCCTCGTAGATCTCCATATTCGGCGTGACGAAGATCACGCCGCGCTCCTGCAGGTTGAAGATGGCGTAGGCGGTGGCGCGGCCCGCCCGGTCCGCCACCAGCGACCCCGTCGGCCGCGTCGGTATCTCGCCCTGCCACTCGATATAGCCGGCGAACAGCGAATTCATGACCGCCGTCCCGCGCGTGTCGGTGAGGATCTGGCTGCGCAATCCGATCAACCCGCGAGACGGCGCTTTGAATTCCATGCGCACGCGGCCCGAGCCGTGGTTCACCATCTTGCCAAGCTTGCCTTTGCGCTGGCCGAGCTGATCCATCACAACGCCGACGAAGGCCTCCGCGCAATCGATCGTGAGCAGTTCGATCGGCTCGTGCAACGCTCCGTTGACGCGCTTCGTCAGGATCTCCGGCTTTCCCACCGCCAGCTCGTAGCCTTCCCGCCGCATCATCTCGATCAGGATCGCCAGTTGCAGTTCTCCGCGCCCCATCACCTTGAAGGCGTCGGGCCCGCCGGCTTCCTCTACCCGGATCGAGACGTTGGTGAGCAACTCCTTGTCGAGCCGGTCGCGCAGGTGGCGCGACGTGACGTACGCCCCATCCCGCCCGGCGAACGGCGACGTGTTTACGGTGAACGTCATCGCGATCGTCGGCTCGTCTATCGGAACCAGCGGCAACGGCGCCGGCGTCTCAGCATGCGTCACCGTCTCCCCGATGGTGATTCCTTCCACTCCCGCGATGGCCAGAATGTCCCCCGGCCGCGCGATGGTTTCCTCCACGCGCTTCAAACCTTCGAACGAGTACATCTTCGTGATTCGCGTTTTTTGCAGCGAACCGTCCAGCTTGGCGATGCCGACTTCATCACCCAGCCGCAGCGTTCCCTCGAAGACGCGCCCGATCGCGAGCCGGCCCAGATAGTCGCTGTAGTCCAGGTTGGCGACCAGCACTTGCAGCGTGGCTTCGGGATCGCCGGCCGGCCCGGGGATGCATCCCACGATCGTTTCGAACAGCGGCAGCAGATCCTCGGAATCGTCCTCGGGCGCGCGCTTGGCAATGCCCGCCCTGGCGTTCGCGTAGATGATCGGGAATTCGAGTTGGTCCTCGGTGGCGTCGAGATCGATAAACAGATCGTAGATTTCGTTCAGCACTTCTGGAATACGCGCATCCGGCCGGTCGATCTTGTTGATCACGACGATCTGCGGCAGCCGCGCTTCCAGGGCCTTCATCAGTACGTAGCGCGTTTGCGGCAGCGGGCCTTCGCTTGCGTCCACCAGCAGCATGACGCCGTCCACCATCTTCAGTGCGCGTTCCACTTCGCCGCCGAAATCGCTGTGGCCCGGCGTGTCCACGATGTTGATCTTGACACCGCCGAAGCGGATGCCGGTCGTCTTGGCAAGAATCGTGATGCCGCGCTCACGCTCGAGCGCGTTGGAATCCATCACGCGATCCACCACCGCTTCGTTCGCGCGGAAGATGCCGCTCTGCTGCAGCATGGCATCCACGAGCGTGGTCTTACCGTGATCCACGTGCGCAATGATTGCAATATTCCGGACCGTGTCTATACTGGATCTCACCCTCCTATGTTGACACGACCCGCCAGGTTCACGGGGTCTTTTTCTGGAACAGCAGCGGAGCAAGATCGGAAAGGTTGCGCCGCCACACCATCCAAGTGTGCGCGCCGGGCGACTCCACCCACGTGCGCTGGATGCCCCTGGAGTTCAGCCACTGCACCAGCGTCTGGTTGGACTGGAGCAGCCGGTCTTCTTTGCCGCAACCGATCCACAGCAGCCGTAGGCGCGCGTTCGCTTTGGCGTCCAATCCGGGGAACGCTTGCTCGAGGTCCTGCCGCAGCATGCCGGCGCTGAACGCGCCCACCCAGGCGAACAGGTTCAGGTTGTTCAGCCCGGTGTAGAGCGATTCGGCGCCGCCCATCGAGAGACCGACGATCGCGCGCGATTCCCGGTCCGCCGCGACACGGTACGCCTTCTCAACCTGCGGGATCACCTCCGTGCGCAGCGCCTCGCTGAATTTCTCGATGTTGCGCTGGCCCAGATCGCGCGCGGCGCCTGGAGTGCGCGCCACAATCTCCGGGGCGCCGTAGCCGAGCGGCATGACAACGAGCATCGGCCGCGCTTTGCCCTGGGCGATCAGGTTGTCCAGGATCACATGCGCGCGCCCGGTGGCCACCCAGGCGCTCGCATCGTCGCTGAACCCGTGCAGCAGGTAGAGGACCGGGAAGCGTTCTCTGCGGCTCGGATCGTAACCCGGCGGCGTGTAGACGTAGAAGTCGCGTTGGTCGCCGACCACCGTAGAACGATAGAAGTGCCGGTGAATCGCACCGCGGGGGACGTCGTTGATCTCCCACGGCGTCGAGGCAGGGCCGGGCACATGCACGATGTTCTCGGACTGGCGAAGGTTCCCCTTCAGCAGCGGATTCGCCGGATCGAGCACGCGCGCACCATCCACCGTCACTGTGTACGCGTACAAGTCCGGCTCCAGCGGCGGCGTGGTAAAGCTCCAAACGCCTTGCGCGTCTTTCTGCATAGCCGCCTTCGGCGCGCCCTCCAGATTCAGGGCGACATCCTTGGCGTTGGGGGCGAGAAAACGGAACGTCACCGTCCGGTCGGGGTGGACCTCGGGCGAATTCAGCGACTGCGCCAGCATCGGCAGAGCAGCCGCGGCGAGCAGCAAAAGGGCGCGATTCATAGTAGCGACCAATATACCTCGATAGGAGCCAGGATTGCGGCGACCAAACCGATTCTGCCTTTCCTGCTTCCGGCCGCCGCCGCCCAGGCCCGGCGGGCGATCCGGTCTCCCAACGCACCCATTTCTGCGACCGCTTTCTGCCGATCCCGGATACTCGCGCTCGCTCAGTGGGCCGCTGGCAGCGGCCTTCCGGCTTTCCAGCGCGCCGCACCCGGAATGTGCTAAATTAGCCTCTCTTTGTTCGGTTGGGCGGTACCAGCAGGTCCTCAACTGTTTCAAACCCCAGAAGGAGGGAATATGCCCCTGCGAATCATTGTGCTTGCCAAGCAGGTGCCGGATACCAAGAACGTCACCGGCGAAGTCATGAAGCCGGACGGCACGGTGAACCGGAACGCCCTGGCGGCGATCTTCAATCCCGAGGATCTGAACGCTCTGGAGATGGGGCTTGAACTCAAGGAACGGTACGGCGGCGAGGTCATCGTGATCACGATGGGTCCGCCGCGCGCCGCCGACATCCTGAAGGACTCCCTCTGCCGCGGCGCGGACCGCGTGATCCTGCTGAGCGACCGCCGCTTCGCCGCTTCCGACACGCTGGCCACTTCCTACACCGTCGCCATGGCCATTCAAACGCACCTGATGCCGTACGACATGGTGATCTGCGGCCGCCAAGCCATCGACGGCGACACCGCGCAAGTCGGTCCGCAGGTCGCCGAGAAGCTCGGGATTTGCCAGGTGACTTTCGCCGACGCTGTGCTCGAAGTCGCACCGGGCAACCGGTTCCGCATTCGCCGCGACTTGGGCCGCGCGCAGGAAGTCGTCGTGGCGCAAGGTCCGGTGCTGCTCACCGTGCCCAAATCGGCCAACTCCCCGCGCTGGCCAAACGCGAAGCTGCTGCTCAAGTACCGCCGCGCGCGCTCAGGCTTCGAGGTCGAGGCCGAGGCCAAGCGGCAGGGCCTCACCGTGGACCAGGTCGTGACGGACCTCAGAAAGAAGGGCCTGTTCATCGAAACCTGGGGCGCGGAGGATATCGGTGCGGACCTGGCCCGCATCGGCATCTCCGGTTCGCCCACCAAGGTGAAGAAAGTGGAGAACGTGGTCCTGGCGGGCCGCGACTTGAAGCTGTACAAGAACGACGACGACGGCGTCCGCGCCCTGGTCTCCGAACTCGTCGAGGAGAGGACGTTCGGATAATGTCACAACACGGAGAAGTCTGGGTTTTCGCGGAAGTCGACGCCGGCAGGGTCGCCGACGTTTCTCTCGAGCTGCTCGGAAAAGGGCGGGAACTGGCCGGCATCCTGGGCGTCAAGCTTGGCGCGGCGCTGCTGGGGACGGACGTGAAGCCCCTGGCGGAGCGCCTGTTCGCCCACGGGGCCGATGTCGTCTATCTCGGACAGGACGCCCGCCTGGCGCGCTACACCACACTCCCCTACGCCCGCGTGCTGACGGATCTGATTCGCGACAAGAAGCCCGAGATCGTCCTCTACGGCGCCTCGCCGCAGGGGCGCGACCTCGCTCCCCGCGTCGCCTCCGCGCTCAAGACGGGCCTCACCGCCGATTGCACCGATCTCCAGATCGGCTCCTACGAATCCGCCGGCCGGCTCTACCAGCAGAAGCTGCTGCAGGTCCGCCCGGCTTGGGGCGGCAACATCATCGCTACGATCGTCAGCCCGGACGTGCTGCCGGAGATGGCCACGGTTCGCGAGGGCGTGATGCACATCCCCGAGCCGGTGGAAGGCCGGACGGGCGAGATCGTCGAGGTCCCCGTCAAGCTCGATTCCGAGTGCGACCTGGTGAAGGTGCTCGAGCGCCACACGCAACCGCGGCGCGTCGATCTCAAGGCCGCGCAGATCATCATCTCCGGCGGATATGGCATGGGCAGCAAGGAAGGCTTCGCGCTCATCCACGAGCTCGCGTCGACGTTGGGCGCGGCCATCGGCGCTTCCCGCGCCGCCGTGGACGCCGGCTTCATACACGCCGATCACCAGGTCGGCCAGACCGGCACCACCGTGCGCCCCAAGCTCTACGTCGCCTGCGGCATTTCCGGCGCCGTGCAGCACCGCGCCGGCATGGAAGAGTCGGCGAAGATCCTCGCAATCAACAGCGACCCCGAAGCGCCCATTTTTGGCGTGGCCCACTACGGCGTCGTCGGCGATGTGCGCGACGTGCTACCGAAGCTCATCAAGGCGCTGAAGGGAAAACTCTAGGGAGGCGGACGTGGACAATTTCTTTACCGACAACCCCGACATACAGTGGCACTTCAACCACCTCGACTCCGAAGAAGTCGTCGCCAGCCTCGAGGAGAACTACACGCAAGCCCAGCAGTGGGACGAAGCGCCGCTTTCCTATGAGGACGCGCTCGAAGGCTACCGCACGGTCCTCGATATGATGGGCGCGATCACCGCCCGCGAGATCGCCCCGCTCGCTCCCGAAGTCGATCGCGAAGGCGCGCACTTTGAGGATGGCAAGGTCTCCTACGCCAAGGGCACGCAGAAGGCGATGAGCATTCTGGCGAAGTCCGGCTTGATGGGTTTCACGATTCCCCGGCGCTTCGGCGGGTTGAATTTCCCCAGCGCGCTCTACTCCATCGCCATCGAGATGGTCGCGCAGGCCGACGCCAGCCTGATGAACCTCTTCAGCCTGCAGGACATCGCCGAGACGATCTACGAATTCGCCGACGACAACCAGAAGGACAAATACCTGCCGCTGTTCACGAGCGGCAAAGTCACCGGCGCTATGATCCTCACCGAGCCGGACGCGGGCAGCGACCTACAATCGGTCCGGTTGAAGGCCGTCCCGCAGGAGGACGGAACCTGGAAGCTGTACGGCGTGAAGCGGTTCATCACCAATGGCTGCGCCGACGTCAGTCTGGTGCTGGCGCGCTCGGAAGAGGGCAGCGTCGACGGCCGCGGCCTCTCGATGTTCCTGTGCGAGAAGGGACCCGAAGTGGTGATCCGCCGCATCGAGCACAAGCTCGGCATCCACGGATCGCCCACTTGCGAACTGCAGTTCAATGGCGCCCCGGCGCAGTTGGTTGGCCAGCGCCGCATGGGCCTGATCCGTTACGTGATGGCGCTGATGAACGGCGCGCGGGTGGCGGTGGCCGGCCAGGCGATCGGAATCGCCCAGGCCGCCTATAATGAGGCGCGGAAGTACGCCGCCAAGCGCGTCCAATTCAAGCGCCCGATCATCGAAATGCCGCAGGTCTACGATCTTCTGGCGCGCATGAGATCGATGATTCAGGTGGCGCGCGCGATTGCGTACGACGCCGCGCGGCTGGTGGACACCCGCCGCATGCTCGAGGCCCAGACCGAGCATTCGAAGGACGCGGCGCTCAAAGCGCGGCTCAAGGAAGTCTCGGTCCACGCCTCCATCCTCACGCCCATCGCCAAGGCGTACGCCTCGGAGATGGCGGTGCAGGTGACCTACGACGCCATACAGATTCACGGCGGAACGGGTTACATGCGGGAATTCAACGTCGAGCGGCTGTCGCGCGACGCGCGCATCACCACGATCTACGAGGGCACCACGCAGCTTCAGGTAATCGGCGCCGCGGTCGGCGTCACCAGCGGCGCGCTTGGTAACTATCTGGCGCACCTGGGCGAGCGGCAGTTCCGCCCCGAACTCATGAAGATGGCCTCCATGGCGCGCGAAGCGCGGGAGAAGGTCGCCTATTGCGTGCAGTTCCTCAAGACTTTCAACGACCGCACCTACAGCGATCTGGTGGCCCGCCGCCTGGTCGACATGGCCTGCGACGCCCTGGGCGGACATCTGCTGCTCCTCCAGGCCGAGCGCGACCCGGCGCGTGAGATCGTGGCCGACAAGTTCCTGCGCGATGCGCTTCCACGTATTCGCATGCAGGCCGACTACATCACCAGCGGCGACAAGCTGCTCATCGAGAGACGCGAAGAGCTGGTCTGAACCGCCGGAGTTCGATGGCGCTTCTCGAATCGGGGCTATCGGCATGCGCCTCGCGCGGGCAAGCAGTAGCCCCTCCAAGTACGGTATCTTGACCTCTATGAAGCGACTGATTGCAGCTCTTGGACTCCTTATCCCCGGCGCGGCGCTCTGCCAGGACCCACAGCCCTACGCCGATCCGGGCATGAAGAAGATCGCGCAGGTGGCGATCGTGTGCAAAGACGTCGAAGCGTGCCGCGCGCGCTGGGCCGCCCTCCTCGGGATGAAGCCCGAGGCCATCCGCACAACCCGGCCTGGCAGCGAAGTCAAAATGGTCGTTCGCGGCAAACCTTCGAACGCGCAAACCAAGCTGACTTTCTTCAATACAGGCGACGCGATCCTCGAACTCATGCAGCCGCTGGGCGGGGACAGCGAGTGGCAGCGGCATTTGGACAAGCACGGCGAGGGCGTGCAGCACCTTGGCTTCCAGGTGGTCGATCTGGAGAAGACGGTCAAGAGCCTGGAGCAGCAAGGCATGGCGGTAATCCACCGCGGTCGTTACGACACCGACAACGGGGATTACGTCTACATGGACAGCCAGTCCAAGCTAGGCGTCACCGTCGAGCTGCTGCACTCGGACAAACCAAAACAGTAGCGGAACTGGGCGCCGCCGCTTGCCGCGCCGGCGCCCGCGCGCCTATTTTTCGAGGTCGACTTTCACGGTCCGTGAGCTCTGGCTGATCGCCGCGAGCTTGCCGTCCACAAACCGAAGCGAACTCGGGAACCCGGTCGTAGCGCTCGTCACCTTCCCCCAGCTTCCCAACGCGCCGGTGTCCTGGCGGGGAATCCACGCTTCGACCTTCCTGCCGCCGTCCTCGCTCTTCTCGATCCCGACCGGCGTGCCGACGACAGCGAACGCCTGCTCCTTCGTCATGCCCTCGATCACCCTGCGCTCGCCGACGGCCTTCCGGATGTCCGCCGGCCAGTCCGGATGCTCATCTTGTATGGACTTCTGCGACAGAACCAGGTCGTAGGCCTTTTTGAAATCGTCGCGCGAGCTAATATTGACGAAGCGGATCCACATCTCCACCTCTTTCGGCTTCACGCCCTCGGCCCACAGCTCCACCACACCATTGCCCTTGAAGTAGAGTTTCGCGTACCGGATCACGTCGTTCGGACCGAAGCCCCAGTAGATCGTGTCAACGCCGCGGCGCTTCTTTCCGCTTGCCTTCTCTTCAATCGCCTTGAGGTTCTTGTCCCAATCCACGCCAGCGGGCGAAACCTCCGTAACCACCTCGGCGCCGATGCCGAAGCCTCCGGACCTGAACCGGCACGGCACGTTGTTGCGCAGGTACAGGTCGCCTTTTGTCATTTCCTTGATGACTTCACGATCCTGGTTGTTCAATTCCGCCAGCAAAGCCGGCATCTGGAACAGACCCAGGATCGTTGCTACCGCTATGTATCTCATCATTGTTTTGTATTACTCCCGCTTAACCTTGTGTGTAAGTAGCCTGCGACGTCCATCACGGAACCTTAACTGGTTCGGCGGCCTGCCCGATTGCGGCCAGCTTACCGTCGACAAACCGCAGAACAGCCGGAAATCCAGTCTTATCGTTCGGCGCTTGGCGCACGCCCATATCCGAACCGCAGGTGTCCTGACGGGGATGCCACGTTTCAACCTTCTTCCCGCCTTCCTCGCTCGCTTCGACTTTGAGCGGCGTCCCCACCACCGCGAACGCCTGCTCCTTTGTCATCTCCTCGACGACCCGCCGCTCGCGGATCGCCGTCCTGATGGCGGCTGGCCACTGCGGATGCGCATCCTGGAGCGGCGTTCGCGACAACACGTGGTCGAACGCCTTCTGGAAATCTTCCAGGCCGCTGATTCCGACAAAGCGGATGCCAAGCTCATACTCCTTCGGCTTCACCCCTTCCACCCACAGTTCCACGGCGCCGTCGCCCTTGAAGTCCAACTTCCCAAACTGGACCGGGTCGTTCGGACCGAAGCCCCAGTAAATGAAGTTATGCACGCGGCGTACGAGTTTCTTACCTCTCTGCTTTTCCTCGATGAGTTTCAGGTTCTTGTCCCACTCCACGCCAGTGGGCGAAACCTCCGTCGCAAGCTCAGTGCGCATGCCGTAGTTTCCAGAATAGAGGCGGCACGGCACATTGTTGCGAAGGTACAGAGCGCCCTCTATCATCTTCTTCAGGGCGGCGCGGTCTTGGGTATTCAATTCCGCCTTGGCGGCCGGCATGTAGCAGAGCGCCAGAACTGCTGCGCCGATTGCGTATCTCATTGTTGAGTTTACTCCCGCCTGTACTTGGGCTTGAGGTGCACGGGACCTACAGAGTCTATCACGGCGCGACCGGAGGCGGCGCCGTCAAGGGACGTATACGCGAAGGAGTCGCACTGCGTCGCGAGCGTCGAACCGGAACGGCCCAGCCGAGGCGGGAATAAGCCAGCACTGGCCAGCCTGGAACGGCCGGCCGGCCAACTCGCCCGCGCCTTCGAGGAACACTAGCGTCTCCAACCGTCCCGCCTTCGGCGCGTAACTTGCCGAGCCGCGCCACTCCACCTCTTCGGTAACGAAATAGGGGCAGCGCGCCAGTAACTTACATCCTTCGCCGCAATCCTGAGGGGTACTCGGGCCCGGATGCGGCCCCAGGTCCGAGACCGCCACGCCTTTCTCCAGATGCAGCTCGCGCGGGCGTCCGTAATCGTAGAGCCGGTAGGTAACATCGGAGTTCTGCTGAATTTCGCAAAGCGCCAGCCCGGCGCCGATCGCGTGAACCGCGCCCGCGGGAGTGAACAGGACCTCGCCGCCGCGCACCGGGAACCAGCGCACCAGCCGCTCAATCTCGCCCGAAAGCGCCGCTTCGCGCAACCGCTCGCGCGTAATCCCGGCGACGAAACCGAGCGCGACAGCGGACTCAGGTCCGCCGCGCAGCACCCGCCACATCTCGGTTTTGCCCGGCGAATTCTCCCAGGCGCGCGCCCGCTCATCGTCGGGATGCACCTGGATCGAGAGCCGCTCGCTCGTGAAGATGAACTTTATGAGGAAGGGGAACGACTCCCCCGCCCACGTTCCCACGAGCGCTGGGCCGTACTCGCGCAGGAGCGCCGCCACGGTGCGCCCGTCCTCGGCGCAATTATCGTCGGCGGTGAGCCACACCTCGCCAATCTTGGCCGAGCCGTCGGCGAACCACGGCGCCAGGTGCGTCGAGCCCCAGATCTTCTCGCGGAAAGAAGGTAACAGTCGAATCGGAGATAGTGTCATCGGATCAGGCTGGTGACGAACTTGTCGATGCGGTCCAGGCCGCGCTCCAACTCCTGCATCGAGGCGGCGTAGGAAATGCGAATGTGGGACTCCGTGCCGAACGCTTCCCCGGGCACCACAGCCACGCGTTCCCGTCCCAACAGGCGCTCGGCGAACTGCATCGTGTTCTCAACGCCGCCGGGCCGCAGCGCCGCGCTCACGTTCGGATAGGCGTAGAACGCGCCCTTCGGTTCGGCGCACGTCACGCCGGGAATCCGGCGCAGACGGCTCACCACAAAGTCGCGCCGGCGCCGGTATTCCGCCAGCATCGCGCTCACGGAATCCTGTGGCCCGCGCACCGCCTCGAGCGCCGCCTTCTGCGCCACCGACGTCGGGTTCGACGTCGAATGGCTTTGCAGCTTCGCCATCGCGTCGATCAACGGCGCAGGGCCGAGCGCGAACCCGATGCGCCAGCCCGTCATCGCGTAGGTCTTCGAGACCGATCCCGCCACCACGATGCGGTCTTTCATTCCGGCCGCGGCGGCTATCGAGTAGGGCGATCCCCCGTAGACGAAGTGGCAATAGCACTCGTCGCTCAGCAGGTAAGCCCCGCGCCGCACCACCAGGTGCAGGATGCGCTCGTATTCCTCGGGATCGATCACCGCGCCACTCGGGTTGCACGGCGAGTTCACGATCACCACCTTGGTGCGATTGCTCAGCCACGGCTCCAAAGCGGCCGCGGTGAGCTGAAACCCGTTCTGCTCGTCGGTTGGCGCGAACACGCAGCGCCCGCCCGCGTAGTTCACCACGTCCTTGAAGGTGACCCAATACGGCGTCGGAATCACCACCTCGTCGCCGGGGTCGACCAGCGCCTGAATGGTGTTGAACACCACGTGCTTGCCGCCCACTGAGATCACGCAGTTCTGCGGCCCATAGTCCGTGCCGAAATCCGCCGCATGCCGCTCGCAAACGGCCTGCCGCAGGTCGAGCGCGCCGCCGGCCGCCGTGTACCGGGTGAAATTGCTTTCGATCGCACGGATCCCAGCCTGTTTGATGTTGTCCGGCGTGGGAAAGTCGGGCTCGCCCGCGCCAAAATCCACAACGTCCTCGCCGTTCCGCCGCAGCCGCTCCGCTTCCGCGGCCACGCGCATCGTCGAAGACACGGTAATCCGGGAAATTCGTTCCGCCAAACCGCCGGTTTCTGTCATGCTGTTGTTTAGAAGCCCCTCAATACGCGATTCTTCAGCCGCACCTCGACTGGCGAAGGCACCAGCCCCGAAATGTCGCCGCCCAGCCGGATCACCTCTTTCACGACGCGCGAGCTCAGGAACGAGTACGCCTCGCCGGCCATCAGAAAAACCGTCTCGACGCCCGGACAGAGCCGCCGGTTCATCAACGCCATTTGCAACTCGTATTCGTAATCGGAGATCGCGCGGATGCCGCGGATCAGCACGGTGGCGCCGCGCCGTTGCGCGTAGTCCACCAGCAGGCCGTCGAAGGAATCCACCTCGGCGTTCGGGTAGTCGCAGATCACTTCGCGCAGCATCTCCATGCGCTCTTCCACGCTGAACAGCGGCTGCTTCGCCTCGTTGCGCAGCACGGCTACAACGAGCCGGTCGCACAGCCGGGCGCCCCGCTCGATCAGGTCCAGGTGGCCGTTCGTTATCGGATCGAACGACCCCGGATATATTGCGACAAGACTACGGAGCTTCTCCACCAACGGTGTATGCGCCTTTCGCGTCGAAGGACGGGTTTCAATACGATTCTAGCGAAAAACGTTTGGAAGGATAAACCCGTCGCGAGCCGTCGCCGCATTTGCTGCTAGCCTACTGCTTATGGTCCCCTCGCTCGACTCGATTCTGGACTCCGGAGACGACAGCCTGTTCAACGCCGCCGTGCGCGGTCCCGGTCCGAAGGGCGCGCTCCCGCTCACCGGCGAGCTTCTGCGCACGCGGCCCTCGGGCGACCTGTTCGGCTGGACGCAGGACGCAGGAATGGGCTGGGATCCCGAATCGCTCGGCGCCCGCGAAGTCCTCATTCTGAGCACGCACGGCGGATTGCGCGCGCCCGGCGGCTCGCCTGTCGCGTTGGGCTATCACACCGGCCATTGGGAGGTGAACCTCCTCGTCGAAGCGGCGGCGTGCGAGATCAAGACGCTCGGCGCGATCCCCTTCGCCGGCTATTGCACCGATCCCTGCGACGGCCGCACACAGGGCACGCCTGGCATGATGGACAGCCTGCCCTATCGAAACGACGCCGCCATCGTCCTGCGGCGGCTCATCCGCTCACTGCCCACCCGGCGCGCCGTCATCGGCGTGGCCACCTGCGACAAAGGTTTGCCCGCCATGTTGATGGCGCTCGCCGGTTCGCCCGGCCTTCCCTGCGCGCTCGTGCCGGGCGGCGTCACGCTGCTTCCGGAGCAGGGCGAGGACCTCGGCGCCGTGCAATCCATCGGAGCGCGCTACGCGCACGGCGCCATCACGCTCGAACAGGCCTCCAGCGTGGGTTGCCGCGCCTGCGGCTCTCCCGGCGGAGGCTGCCAGTTCCTCGGCACGGCAGCCAGTTCTCAGGTTGTGGCCGAAGCTCTCGGGCTGGCGCTGCCACACGCGGCGCTGGCGCCCTCCGGCCATCCCATCTGGCTCGATATGGCTCGCCGTTCGGCCCGCGCCGTGCTCGCGCTCGAACAACGCGGCGTCGCAACAAAGGACATCCTCACCGAAGCCGCGCTGAAGAACGCGATGACGACCCACGCGGCCTTTGGAGGCTCCACCAACCTGTTGCTGCACCTCCCGGCCATTGCGCACGCCGCAGGCCTTCGCCCTCCCACGGTAGACGACTGGATCGCGGTGAACCGCCGCACACCCCGCCTGGTGGATGCGCTGCCCAACGGTCCCCGCAACCATCCCACCATTGCCGTGTTCCTGGCCGGAGGCGTTCCCGAAGTGATGCTCCACCTCCGGCGCGCCGGTCTGCTCGAGCTGGGCGCACTCACCGTCGCGGGCGTTACTTTGGGCGAGACGCTCGACTGGTGGGAACGCTCCGAGCGCCGCCGCCGGCTCCGCGCGCAGCTCAAGGAACGCGAGGACGTCGATCCGGACGACATGATCATGGATCCGGAAGCGGCGCGCCGCAACGGGATCACCTCTACCGTTACCTTCCCCAAGGGCAACCTGGCGCCTGGAGGCGCGGTGGTGAAGAGCACCGCGATCGACCCGAGCGTCGTTGGCGCCGGCGGCGTCTACCGAAAACTCGGCCCGGCGCGCGTCTTCACCACCGAGCCCGCTGCCATTGCGGCCATCAAGAGCGGGCGCATCGTCCCCGGAGACGTGCTCGTGCTCGCCGGCCGCGGCCCCTTGGGCGCCGCCATGGAGGAAACCTACCAGCTTACCTCGGCGCTCAAGCACCTGGACTTTGGCAAACACGTCGCCGTACTCACCGACGCCCGCTTCAGCGGCGTCTCCACCGGCGCCTGCATCGGGCACGTCTCGCCGGAAGCGCTGGCCGGCGGACCCATCGGCAAGCTCCAGGACGGCGATCTGATCGAGATCGTGATCGACCGCACACGGCTCGAAGGCTCGGTGAACCTCGTCGGCGCGGGCGGCGTTCGTTTCACCGCCGAGGAGGGTGCGCGCAGGCTGGCTGAGCGCCCCACGCGCCCGGACATCGCGCCCGATCCCGCGCTCCCCGCCGACTCGCGCCTTTGGGCTGCGCTGCAGCAGGCCAGCGGGGGTCCCTGGGGCGGCGCCATCTACGATACCGACGCCATCCTGCGACTGCTCGAAGCCGGAAAACGCGCGCTCGAACGCTGACCGCGCGCCTGCGCGAAAATAGACCTGGCAGCAGTTCATGCAACTCATCAGCGCCAGCCGCCGGACTGACATCGCGGCCTTCTACGCTCCGTGGTTCATGAACCGCGTGCGCGCGGGCTACTGCGAGTGGAAAAATCCCTTTGGCGGCCAAACCTACCGCGTTTCGCTCGCGCCGGAGGAAACCGCAGGCATCGTATTCTGGACGCGGTACCCGGCGCCGCTTCTTCCCTTCCTCCCGGAGTTGCGGGCCCGCGGCCACCGCTTCTATTTCCACGTTACGATTAACGGCTACGAGAAGGCGCTCGAATCGCGCAACCCCGAACTGAACAGGGCCATTGCCGTGTTTCACGAGCTTTCGGACGCGGTCTCGCCCAAGCTGGTCAACTGGCGGTACGATCCGATTATCCTCTCCGGCCGCACCCCGCCCGATTACCACATGAAGAACTTCGCCGCGCTCGCCAAGCGCCTGGAAGGCCGCACCGAGCGCTGCATCTTCTCGTTCGTCGACTATTACGGGAAGACGAAGCGAAATCTGGCCCGGATCGCGCGAACCATAGGAACGCAGTTCACCGATCCCGATGCAGAGGTCAAGATCGCGCTCGCAACGGAACTGAGCCGCATCGGCGCAACTCACGGGATCTCCCTGTTTGCCTGCTGCGAGGACGTGGCCGTCCGAGGCGGCGTGCAAAAGGCGCACTGCGTGGACAGCGAGTTACTCGATCCGAATCTTCGTCTGAAATCCCGCCCCAGCCGCGCCGAGTGCGGCTGCCGCGAGAGCGTCGACATCGGCGCGTACGACACCTGCCGCTTCGGGTGCACTTACTGCTACGCCACAGCTACCTGGGAGGCGGCCAGCAACCGGGCGCGCCTGCACAGCCCGGACGCCCCCGGCCTGCTCGCGCTCTGAACGCGGTCAAACCGCCACGCCCGCGCCGGCTGCGCCGGTTGTACAATCCTCAGCATGGCCGATCACCGATTGACCCGCCGCAGTTACCTCGCCACGCTAGCCGCCGCCCCCGTCGTTTCCGCGTTGCCCGGCGACGATACGCGCGCCCGCCGCATGAAATGGTGGCGCGACGCCCGGTTCGGCATGTTTATCCATTGGGGCCTGTACAGCATCCTCGGCCGCCACGAGTGGGCCATGGAGATGGAAGGTATTCCCGTGCCCGAATACGAGCGCCTGGCGGACCGGTTCACCCCCAAGCCGAACGCCGCCCGCGACTGGGCCCGCCTGGCAAAGAAAGCCGGGCAGAAATACATGGTGATGACCACCAAACACCATGAGGGCTTCTGCCTGTTCGACACCAAACTCACCGATTACTGTGCGCCGAAGCGCGCCTGTGGCCGCGATCTGGTCAGAGAATACGTCGAGGCCGCGCGAGCCGAGGGCCTGCGCGTCGGCTTCTACTACTCGCTCATGGACTGGCATCACCCGGACGGCGCACGTTGCGCGCAGGACGAGGCCGCCCGCCGCCGCTTCGTCGACTACATCCACGGCCAGATCCGCGAGCTGCTCACTCACTACGGCAAAATCGACGTGCTCTGGTACGACGTTTCCTGGCCGCTCGACGCCGCCGGCTGGGAGTCCGAACGAATGAACGAGATGGTCTTTCAGCTTCAGCCCGAAATCATCGTCAACAACCGAAACAAGCTCGACGGCGACTTCTCCACACCCGAGCAGCGCATACAAGCGGAAAAAGGCGATCGCGCCTGGGAAGCCTGCATGACAATGAACGATAGCTGGGGCTACCACGCGGCCGACGACAATTGGAAATCGCCAAAGACTACCGTGCGCAATCTGATCACGTGCGCGCACGGCGGCGGCAACTACTTGTCCCCCGGCCCGGAATTTCGTTGGACAGTGCA
>Ga0209683_10000386_pt1 | contig 17366 bp, 11 predicted proteins | sample DOMMetBare2Fresh_FD_187474 | JGI IMG/M metagenome (GOLD analysis project Ga0209683, IMG submission 187474) | Wetland sediment microbial communities from St. Louis River estuary, USA, under dissolved organic matter induced mercury methylation -... | ecosystem: Environmental > Aquatic >... | reverse complement strand
CACCATCTCCAGTGCCGAGGCCAAAGCCCTGATCAGGGGAATGCCCCCGGCGCCGGGGACGCCCCCTCTCCCCCCACCGTTCGGAAGGCATCGCCGTGCCTTCGTTTACGACAACCACTACTTTGAACTGGACGACATGGACACCGACCACCTGGTCATGCAAGTCGAAGCTTCGGCCCCTGACGCGCGTGTCCCACTCCCTGAGTGGCTGGCTCCTGCCGTCATTCACGAGTTCACTGTTCAGTACCAGCCCAACTACAACTTGTTCACTGCACGGGAGTGAGCGTGCGCGGCGCGCGCTCACTCACACACACACACACACACACAACAACGGAAATTGAAACTCAAGACAAATTACCAATGAGAACAGAGAGATTCATGACCCAGAGTTGAGCCCTGGTGGACGAGGGTGGGGTCAGATAACCAGTGGGGGCGAGGAGTTGGGCCACTTCAGCCCGACCCAGACAATGGACGGCTAAACACCGAAAGGCAGCACAGGAGAGCTCCGTCGGTTGTTGGTTCTCAAACGAGTTGGCGAGGAAGTCCAGCAGACTGTCATAGACATGGGGTTTGTGAAGAGGAACCCCGCTCAACACGTCCGCGATGTTCCGGGAAGTGCTGGCAATGTAGTGGGCTTCTAACACCAAACGAAGTGCCGTGCTGCTCGTCTCGAGGTACAACCATTCATCGGGACGCATCAGGGCTTGTTCGCTGGTTGTGGCAGCAAGCATCGCAAGTTGGTGATGGAAATCCTCCACAGGCCGGCACCTCACCACCGTGGTGGGACGGGTCTCCTTCAGGACGTTAGCAGCGCGCCGATGGAGCTCCCCGACCGCGAGAGCAGCAGGGTCAAGTGGCTGAGCATCACTCCGAAACGCGGGCACCGGCACGAAACGCCAATGTCGTAAAAGGTAAGAGTGCCAGTCCCCTGTCATGCAATGGTGATGAGTGGTATTGAAAGAGAGAGAAGTGTACCCGAATCTTTTTATCTCTTATTACGCGAGACCCCGACTCATGGCAGGATGTGGTATCCCAGAGGATCGCGTTCCCTACGCACAGCCAGCGTATAGCGCACGCGCTCTTGCTCGTCGGGGCTGAAACAGATCAGACGTCCCCTGTGGCGCCAGGGTGACAGCAAAACGACGCCCCCAGTCGCCTCGTACTTCTTCTGGAGCGTCTTGATCGCCATGGCTTTGGCCCACGAGAAGTCAGGGACGCCCGGCGCCATGTAAGCAGTCAGACACGACACGAGCACGTTCGAACTGATCTCCCCGATTACGACACAGGGAACACCGCGCATTATGAAGTAGATACAATGTACGCGCCCCTTGCGCCCATACCACGCATACCCAGCGTCGCTCTTCGGCTCCGGGCCCTCCCCCGCCGGCCTGATCTCGTAGAGCATGTCACGGACCACGAGCTCGAGCCAAACGGACTGGGGAGTGGTAGCGATACTGCCGTTCATCTGTGTCTGACTGTGATTGTGTGATGAATGGCAAATGAAATGTCGAATTGTTCTTTTTGGATCAAAAAGATTCGTGACATCTCTCGGTCCACACAATTTCACTTGGGCTTCCCGATGGCGTGCTGGGGGTGCTCGGAGAGATGGACAAATAACTTGTTGCGAGACGCGAACGTTTCATGACATTGGCCGCATGTCCTTGACGTTATCACAGCGAGGCAGGCACGACACACCCACTCCACGTCCTCGCAGCCGACGACTTCCCACCCGTAAACGCGGAGTCTCGGCCCAGCCATGCTCTGCTCCATGTCGCTGGGATCGGGACCACATCCACACAGCGGGCATGAATCGTGCACTGAGTCTCCATGATATGGGTCGTACGCGCCAGATGCAACAACTTTCCATTCACCCACGCTGGTGTAAGGAGGATATTGTAACAACGACTCCTCGGGCATGTTGAAGGGAATGGGGAAGGGACAAGCAGGCGAAAATGCGGACGAAGATGCCGACGACACCGTCACCAACACTTGCGTTTCCCAGGCATCATACGGGGGCACGTCCGTGAGACCCAATCGCGCCGCCTCGATGTAAAGAATGGTTTTCGCAGCCTGCAACTGCGAAGGGCGAGAGAAGAGCGCGAGAACTTGTGTCGGGTGATGCACGTACGCGTAAGGTCCATCCCGGAGCAGATAGAGACGCTTCTCGTCATCCGGTGCATCGCTCAACGCTTTCAGCATCTCTTTCCAGATGCCCTCAAAGCATATCGCCATCAACGTCGATTTCCCAGCCCCATGGCTCGCCAAGCGCAGCAGCGACTCTTCCTGATGCGATGGGGCGTCCGACATTCTTCTTCTTCAAAAACTGGCAAAGAATCTATTTGAGCAAATATCAATCACAACCAACCACCAAATTTCACATGTTGAACAGGCTCCATCACGCTATTCGCCACGACCCTGACGGCGCGGTCCGAATGGTGTATGCCCTGGGAGCTGATGCCGTGCAACCGTCACCAACCAGCAACACCGCCCTGTACGTCGCCAGTGGGCTCGGCCGAACCAGCGTCGTGCATGCGCTCCTCAAAGTCGGCGCGGACGTCAACACAGAAAACGCAAACCACGAAACGGCTCTCCACCTGGCATGTGAACACGGACACCTTGACACAGTCATTGTCTTGATCCAAGCGGGCAGCAACATCAACGCGTTGGACGCGTGGGGGGAAACGCCGCTCTACCACGCTTGCCTGAACGGTCACGCCGACGTTGTAGACGCGCTCCTGTCCGCAGGAGCGTTCAAGGACACGCTGGACATCTCAGGTCGGTCAGCGTTTCATCGGGCTTGCACCGCGAGAGACGGGGCGTCCGTCGAACGACTCACGAAAGTCGGGCTCCACGTCGACATGCGAGACATAATCGGACGCACGGTCTTGCACCACGCATGCGCCGGCGGACACCTCGATGTCGTCACGCGGCTGCTGGCCTTGGGCGCAAACCCAAACGCGCAAGATCACGACGGAAGAGCCCCCATGCATGCGGCCAGTCGCTCCGGCAGCGTACCAGTGATCAGGGCCCTCCTCCGGGCAGGGGGTGACCCCCATCTCTGCTCCAAGAACGGATGGGCCAGTCTCCACTACGCTGCCTCAAACGGCCACCTGGACGCGGTCCGACTCTTCACGTTACTGGATTGTGACATCGATCGCAAAACGCGCGACGGAGAGGATGCCTACGCACTCGCCCTGGCCCGCTCCCATTGCATCGTCGCCGCCTTTTTGATCCGGATCGGGGTCACGCCCGATAGCCCCGACCCCTACTACCACACAGAAACAGACACACAACTTTGATCCAAACAGGTGGGCGAGGGGGGGAGCTCTTTTAATTTGTGGATCACTTCCAAATGACCTTACCAGCGAGATCGTTTGCGATCGCGGCGATCTCTGGGAGCCACTTCGGGGGCAATTCGATCTCCTCGGCACGGAACACGCGTTCGGTGCGTTGTTGGCACAGGGGGCACGGCTTGTCCAAAACGACGAGCTCCAACTTCCCGGGATCGAGCCACTCCTGACCGTTGGCGTCGCGCGTCACCCTGTCGCGGAGCCGGACGCCAGCCCAAGCGGCAAACAGATCATAGCACGGGTTCACGCAAGCGGCGTGTCCACACGGCACGAAGACCGCTACCTCGGTGTGCCCGCACCTGCAAGACGTGCCTATGATCTTGTCCGTGTGGCACATGGCGCACCCATTCTTGTAGTCGCGCTTGATGCCGACTGAGAGCAAGAACTCAGCATTGGTCAACGTTGAAGAGTCCTCGGTCTCGGTGAGTGCGCTCGCTTTGCGAGTCACGAACTCAACGGCCATCCGCCTGAGGGTGGCGTCGGCGCGGCCAAAACTGTAAATCCGCGTGTTCTGCCCTTCAGCGCGGCACACCGTCGCGGCGGGCGTGAGGCCGTGATTATAGGTGAACACCCGCCGATCACCGAGCTCTTCGCACTTCTCACGGACTCTGGCAAACTCTTGCACCGCCCACACAGCATACCGACCGAGGTGATCCGCAATGGCGCGGGCCGGCTGATAGACCACCGTCTTTCTCCCACACGGCGCTGTGTACTCCCCGGTCCCGTCCTCACGCCACACGACCGTCCCGCCCTCTTCGTAATACCGGGCTATGAACTCATTCAACGGGATGCTCATTGTGTTGTTGTTGTTGCTGCTGTATGGCAAAATTTGGTCTAAAAGGTTTCGACCTTCTCCCCCTCCTTCTCATCAGTTTTGATCACGAGTTTCACAAAAACTGGCGCCATGCAATACACCAAGAACAAAGTGGACCAACGCTCGAAGACTAGGAGAGCTGAACACGCCAGGCAGGCGGACGTGGTCTTTACCCCTGCGAAGGTTGTGGACAACTGTTTGCCTATGGTGCCCGTCATCGACAACGACCTCTGGTTGGACCCTTTTGAAGGCGAGGGCGCTTTCGTGAGATCCTATCCTAAAGAGGTGCGCGTCGAGTCCGGCGATATCATCACCGGAAAGGACTTCTTTGACCGAGAAGCCTTGAGCGCCGATTGGATCGTCTCGAACCCGCCATTTAGCATATTCGATAAGGTGCTGGCGCACACCTGCGAAGTTGCGCGAAAGGGGTTTGCATATCTCATCACATTCAAAAAGCTCACAGTCAACAGGCTCAAGAGGTGCCGCGAAAGGGGCTTTAACGTAACCAAGCTTGCTCTCTTCCAAATTAAAGCAGCCGGATGGCAGAACTTCTTGCAGGCGTTCGTGGTCTTCGAGAGGCAGGCATCCGTATGGCTGGTGCCCCCTTTCAAAATCGCCCTTACTGTGGCCACTCACACCAAGGACCGAGATACCAGAGGTCAGGTCATGTTCCCTTCCGCTTTGGTGGCAGCGAACATCCCCTTTGCGTCCATCTTTAAAACAGATCAGGTGGAGGAGATCAAGAAAGTCGAACACTCGCTCCTCGATTCTTCCTCTTCCTCGGGGACGTGCGCTCTCATCAACTCCGCCACGATCGGTATGCCCGACATCACAGCGCACTTTCGCAGGTGCGCCAAACAGAACAAGGCAACCATCGCCCTGATCATAGATTCGAACAGGCTCTCTGTCTCTTTGTTCAACCTGGCAGTCAGTCTCGGCTACAGTATCACAGCCACGGCCATCTTCGAGGCTTTAGATACGGGTGGCTACCTTTGGCACTTGCTGGTATTCGGCCTCAACAGTTCACCCCTTCTCCCATTTGAACCGACGACGTTCAGTTGAAACATCAATTTAAGTCTCTCACTACAATTGTGATCTCAACCAGGGCAAGCGAGGCGGGTGGTTTGGCGAAACGTGAGGGTGTGAGGTTTGAGAGGCTAAAACGCCACCCCGCCCCTCCCCACCTCCTCACCCCACGCACCCCCGCTTCTTCGGAGATCGGGGGATGATGAGGGAGGTGAGAGTAGGTGGGTTCGATTCGCTTTTTCATTCTGATCAAGTTAACGCGCCCGGTAGAAGTGTTTGGGAGGGTTTTGAAATGCCCGCTCACCCCCGGCGAGATGAGGGGTTAGGAACGCGTACCAGACCACTTTAATGGGATGTTTGGTTTTGTACGAGTTGAGCCCGTCAAACGCTTAAGGACGACGTTTGGTGGGACGTGAGGGTGTGAGGTATGGAGGGCTGAAACGCCGCCCCGCCCCCTCCCACCCCCTCACCCCACACACTCCCACTTCTTCGGGGATTGAGGGAGTGAGAGGGAGATGGGAGTAGGTGGGTTCGATTCGTCTCGTGATTCTGAACACATTTCCGCGCCCGGTAGAAGTGTTAGGGAGGTTTTTGAAATGCCAACTCACCCCCGGAGAGATGGGCGGTTGGGAAGCTCAGGGAGGTACCATCCCTCCCCGGTGAGATGGATGGTTAAGGACGCGTATCAGGGTATGTTGAGGGACAACTGGTTCGAATGCGAGATGGACTCGCCAAACGCTGTCGGCTGACGTTTCAGTGGGACGCGAGCCTACGCGTCCTGGAAGGCTGAAACGCAAAAATGGGTTTGGCTGTCAAATATAATTATTAAGGGCGATGAGTCATAAAAATGTTGATCATACTTGGGATAGAACGTGTGGGGAGTTGATGTTTTTAAGAACCTAGCAGTTATGTTTGAGATATTGTGCGATTTTTAGGTGGGGTGCTGATGGGCGTTGACATAAGCTGTCTTGAGCTGCTGGGGTGTGGTGTTGTAGAGTGTCGCAAGGGCTCCTAGTTCGGTTTTAGTTGGGGAACGGCCTGGATGCTCTCGGATCCACGCCCGCATTATGGATAACAGGGATGGTTTTGGATGCAAACCGGCGAGTAGCTGTTCGGCTGAAATTGTTGGTTGTACGATTACCGTGCGTTCGGGGGCACGCGGACGGTTCTGGACCGTTTCACATATAGCCGCGAGCTGCACTGATGTGAATGGACCTATCATCTCCTCGTGTTGTGGTGGTGCGAGTGTCTCGAAGCCGGGCATGATTCGGTAGGGAACGCCAGCGGTGCCCGGCAGGAATATGATCGTTTCTGGTGGGACCTTTTGTGTGGTCCGAGCTTGCGCTTCGTTTGTCAGGGAGTCGAGGCATGTGACTTGTTGGGCTTTCGTGAGTTTCAGGAATTCGGAATCTGGGCCAAAGAGAGCCGCTGCACGGGCATCGAGCGTGTAGTGTGGGCCATCTGAAGGAGCGGGGAGACGTGCGCCGAGCATGCCGCGTCCGGCCTTGTAGAACCTCGGAAGCGTCAGGGGCACCTCTTCGATGCGTTGGTCGCTTTCTGGGTCTGAGTCTTCTTCGCTGTCCTCGGCGTCGAGTTCTGCAATCGATGGTTCAGGGCGCGCGACTGCAGTAGGGGCTATTGGTTCCATGATGCTGTCGTATATTTCAGATTCCTCTTCGTCTTCCATCCGTGACGGGGTGGCAGGCCGGGCCACGGGCGCGACCGGCTTTTCGAGGGATAATGTGATGGCGGCTTCCGTTTCCTCGTCCACGTCGCTGGTTTCCCCCTCACTCTCTTCATCGTCGTTGATCGTGATGACTGCAGGGGGGCGGTGGAATGGTCCGGGACCAAAGTCAAAGATCGGGACCGGGGATACTGATGTGTCTGCTTTTGTCTCAGCCTCGGCTGCGGCTGCGGCTGCTTCTTCTTCCTCCTCTTCCATCTCCTCCTTGGTTGGAACGTCGGGCCCGTACTGAATACCGACCGACAAGGCAATGAACTTGATCACTGTTATGAAGTCTTCCTCTGTGGTTGTCATCCCCGCGTCCACTACCGCGGGTGTGGTAGGATGAGAGATCGACCATCTCTTGCGACTGGCGTTGCTGGCGACTACCCGGGGATCGGCGATGCGGCATTGATTAGCCACCTCCTGGAGTGCTGTGGGATTGATAGTCCGCCGGTCGATTCGACTCCGGGTCAGTACGTGGGCGCCTATGTTGAGAACTTCGGCTACTCTCTTTAGCAATGACACCAACTGGGTTCCTGTGCACGTAGCATGGTTGCTGATGACGGCAGCGCCGCAATAGCTGAGCAAGGCGTTGGTGTCCTTGTCGTTGAGCGTTGCGCTGTTGATGATGCAGTGGCAGAGACCGATCTTCTTGAGGATGGATCTGTTGTAAGACCCCTTTCCGCACACCATCGTGGCCATCAGGGCGATCGCTTTGTCCACGTCGGATCGGCCGCTCCCGACGTTGGATAATGGAGTCCCAAACCGGTTGAGGCAGACTGAGAGGACGTGCAGTCGGTGGGGAGTGTTGTCTCCCTTGCCGACTTTGAGTGCGAAGCACGGACAATTCGTTTGGGTATGCACTGCACTGCACAGTTCGGTGACATTTGGGAGCGGGGCATGAAGCGTGAGTCGCTTGATCTCAGTGAAGGCCCGTCCCATCGCTTGTGCGCGTGGTTCAGTCGTGGTGTCGATTGTATCCGTGATGCCGTGCATGATGTAGCTGGCGCGGGCTGCGCTCTTGTAGAACGCCCAGGTCAGGTGTTTGGCCGTTTCTTTGGTACGGACGATGCGAGCTATGTCCATCACGCGCGCCATGGCGCTGAAGCACGTTCCGTCGTTGATGGCGGCTATTTCTGGCGCTGCCTCGAACGGCTCTGTGATGCTGGCCAGCTGGGCTTCTGTCTCCCGCACCAGCGTGATGATGGGGTCCTCTTCGTCCTCACCTATGCCCCCGATGCGGTTGCAGACGATCCGGCCGAAGTCGGGGTACGATCGGATGCGGCCGAGATGCTGTATGTGGGAGTTTATTGAAGCGGCCTTGCTGGTCACGTATGAGCCCTCCAACGTGATGCCCTCGGCGTGGCTGTCCACCCCCATTCCGATGGTGCACGACCCGATGATCGCGGACACATCTGGCTGGTTCCAGACGGCGTCTGGGTGCGTCATGTCGGCGTTTGCCGCGCGGTCGAACGGGTTGTTGTGGTATTCTGTGGTCTTGGGCGGGTCGGCGACGTGACACACCGCAATTTCCCCGACCAGGTCGAACACTGTGGCGATGGGCACTGCGACGCCCTTGGACATGGACGCCGCGAAGACTCCGTGCCGCTGGGCGGCGGTGGTCGGGTTCGGGGTTTCTTCTTTGCCCTCGAGGACGGCCCCGAGGAGCTCGGCTACCATTCCCCCGGTTTGGTTGAACTCGTATATGTACTTCGGGGCGTGCATGTACGCGTTCATCATGAAGGACAACGTCTTGTCTCCGGCCCTCGCCGCCATGATGGCGAAGGCCACCCCCAGGTAGGACGGACAGGCCTCGGTCATGATGATCGTGTGGGCGAGCGCGCATGTTTGGATGGCGTTGGTCAGACAGTTGGAGAGACACCGCTGGTTGATCTCGATGTTGGTGTACATCTCGGCGTCCGTCTCGAACTCGTCGAAGAAGACGGTGGTGTCTCTGAGATGGCCTGGGGCGACGGGCGGTGTTATTCCATCGAAGCCCATCAGGCCGTAGGTGATGGGGGACATGATGACCACCTCGCTCTGGCGCATCGCGTCGCGCAGGCGGGACTTGTCGGCCGTGTTGTCGTAGACGTTGAGGTAGCTGAGGATCTTGGGCATGCGGTCCCACTTGCCGAGCGTGCCCGTGATGCGCTTCTCCTCCATGAGGGCCTTGAGCTGCACGACGATGACCTCGCTCTCGGACTCGGTGAGGCGCACTCTGGGGAGGAAGAGGATGCAGAAGCAGTTCGCTGGCCCGAGGGCGGCGAAGCGCGCTCCCATCGCGCGTGCGATGGCCCACGACTTGCCGGTCCCGGTGCGGCTGGAGATGACGAAGGTGCGGCCGTCGGAGAGGACGGGGCGGTTCAGCCGCTGTAGGACGTTGTCCCTGTACCAGGGGGAGTCGGAGATGTAGCGGTCGTGGGTCCACTCGAACCAGACCTGGGGAGCGAGGATGCGGCGGACGGGGGTGGTTGGCGGTAGTTCCATCAGCAGCGACGCGTTCGTTGTTTTGAGGAGGAGGGCCATGATGGGGGCGGTCCACGTCTCGTTCATGCAGAGCGGGATGTAGGCCGTGATCTCTGGGGCGGCCTGAGAGATGCCGGCTGCCGTGGCCCGGGTGCTTGGGTGGTCGGTGTACTGGCGTCGGAGAGTCTCGAACCAGGCGAGCGACAAGCACGGAGCCATGAATATAATCGAGAAGACTTCGACGATCTGCGACACGGCCCGCGTGCACCACTCTCCCGGACGGGCTGGCGCCCGTCCGGGACCCAACTCCCCGTACCAGTCTTGGGGGGCGTCGTGCCAGATGAGGTATTCGTCGTGGTAGTACGACGGGGGAGGAGCTGCCGCGGCAGCGGCAGCTGCACCTGCCGCAGCCGCTGCGCGTTTGGCGTCTCGCAGACGATCGCACCGTTTGCAGCCGACAAAGTAGGCGTATCTCTTATTCGCGGCCGGCCCCAGCCTCTTTCGGCGGATGTAGAGGGCGTCTGCGGCGCTGATGGGATGGGCCATCCCGCAGAGGCCGCAGTGGCGCTGGCCGGGCGGGGACCGGGCGAGCGGAGTCGCAGTCAGGAAGACGCAGCTGTTGGTCTTGCTGAAGCTCCCCCACTTGCCCGGCACGGCGCTGAATGCGACCGTGTACTGGCGCGCCTCGACGAATCTGAAGCTGAGGAAGCCTATTTCCGGCACCCTGATGCCTTCTCCGGCTCGGAAGGGTTGGAGAACGTCGATGCCGGCCGGGGAGTTGATCACCTCGAGACAGGACTGGAGTGCGTACTCGGGAGACCGTCTGTGAGCCGCGAACGAGAGCTTTCGATGCTTGGGGGCGGGCGGAGCGGGGCTGTGGGGGTCAATGGGTACAACTCGTTTGTGGGGTGCCACATCTGATGGCTGAGTGTTACTCATACTGACCCCACAGGCCAGCCCGTATGTATCAGTGATAACACCACGCGCTGATGCGCTTGTGGTTCGGGGTGGTTGTTTACGTGCGCTTCCTCCTTTCTCCCTCGCTCTCTCTTTCTGCAACATAAACAAAACCGTTTGCTCTGTCAGTGATATGAAAATCTATTCAGTTTTATTGTGCTTGGATGTGCTTGATCCGTTCCGTGAATGCGGAGAGGGTGGGATTGGTGTTGGCGATCCTGCAGAGCATTCGAGGGAGGAAGTTGGGGTCGGCGGCGTCGCCGCGGCTCAGGTTGGCCCAGTGGAGGCTGAAGAGAACGTTGCCGACCGTGTGTCCCCGTGTGTTGTCGATGCGATCGAGCGACGGGGCCATAGTCTCGTTCCCGGGCCACATGGGCAACCCAGTCATGTAGCAGACGCCGCCCTGTGCCTCGAACAGCCGGCAGATCGCCGCGATGTCGTATGTTGCTCGGATCTGGGGATGGTTGCGTACTCTCTCGAAATACGGATTGGCGCTGTTCTGCGTCATTGGCCAAATGTGGGGAGGAGGCACATCGAGTTGTTGGGCACACTCGATGACGCTGGCGTGCGTGCTCCACCGCAGCGCGGCCCACTGTTTACAGCAGGCGACCCGCGTCCAGTCGGAGTGTGCGCCACAGAAGTCGACGAAGCGCTTGGTTTCAATAGCCAAGCTGACCACATTGTTTAGGGAGGCGGTGCGGACGGCAGCAGTAGTGATCCATTTGGCGACAGGGAGGACGTTGTTTACGACGAATCGGCCGGTGGTCACTAGCCGGGTGATGCCGAACTCGGACTCGTCGCTATCACTCGCCGGAATGACGTTGCCCATGCCAGAGTCACACACCAGGCGGACCCCTGACAACGGACATCTGGATCCCAATCTCTGATAAAGAGAGAAGAGGTGCGAGGCGAGCGCGGGATCAAGCAGATCTTGCAGCTCGTAAGCGCTGGTTGCTCGCCTAATCATGAGCCGGCGTTTGATGCAACTGAAGATGTCAGTTTTCCATGCGTTCCCCAAGGCCTCGCGCTCGATCTTGCGCTGCCCTTCGAGCACGGTGTATGGGTTTTGTGCGACGTGTGCAACGCGTTTCCTTGGACGAAAGTTCGCCTGCGGGTGGTGGTAGTTGTGTGATTGTTGGGAATCCATCGGCGCCGCTCCGTATGTATGTGTTGCTGTCTCTGCCATCTCGTGCTGGCTTGTTTCTCGTGTGTTTAGAAAAAGGGTCTGGCGGTTGGCAGCGCTCTCTTTCTCTCTCTTTTTACTTCCGCCCCCGAATAAACGAAATTTTCGAATACGTCACAGATTTAAATCTCAGAGGATCGGGAGTTATTGTCCAAACACAGCAGCAACCAACAACGATGGGCTCGATGCTTTCAACCCTCGGAGACCAGCTTTTTGATCACGAAGCAAAGACGGATGCCCAGCTGATCTCGCGCATCAAGGTCGTCTTGCCGCGCCCAGCCGAGACCAGTCTCGGCACCAAGGTTTCCGCCATCGTCGTCATCATGCAGGGCAGCTCCGTCAAAATCATGTCGGAGAGCGGATTGGAGGGCGAGTCGTTGATCACACACACATGGACGCCCCGGACCGACATGCAAGACTACGAAATATACACGGAGACGAAACGCAACGTAGAGATCGGGGAGGGCATTGGGGTCATCTATTGTGAGCCTTCGCAGACGTACATCAAGCTTGTGTACGACGAAGCGAAGCGCAATGGCGTGGACCTGATTGAATGCGTGGATGTGGCCAGTGCAGGCGTGACAGCGACCAAGGCGGAGGTGGCGAAGAGCCTGGGGGTGGGCTATGAGCTACTTTATATCACAACCACTGCGTCCAAGTGCATTCGCGAGCCGGCCGAGGTCCTCAAAAGACGCAAGAGGATCGTCGTCGAGTGCAAACCCGACCGCCCCGAGGATGATGACAACGGCGACGACCGGGAACTCCGCGAGCCGGCGAAGAAAACACTGAAGATCACTGTCACAGAGACGCTTGCACCACCCCAGAACTAAACCACAAATTCGCTGTAATTCTGAGGTTGTGAATCGGGGAGGCGCGATGGGAGGAGGGGGTGGGTGAGAGATCACTTGGACAGCCCTTTCATGAGCGCCGCGTACTTGGATTCTGTGGACGGCCTGAACGACACGCCGATGGCTTGGAGCTGTTTGGCGATGTCTGCTCTGACAGTGGTGACGTGCTCCTGTGTCGGGACCTCCACCTCGAGCTCGTAGCGGTCGCCGCCCCACGGGAATGTGGTGAGGTCGAGCTCCAGCTTCAATTTGGCGTCCACTCCGTCAACCTGGTAAGGGAAGATCACTCTGTGCGTCTTGTAGTCTCCGATGCACACGAGTCCGCCGTTCTGCAGGGCGGCGAGAGGGACTGCTTTGGTGACGATGCAGTACGCCAAGGTGGACAGCTTCGGGAGCAGGGCCGCCCTGTTAGGATCGACGATGAACTCGCTGGCAATGGATGCCGGGACGCGCTCTTCTGTTTCCTTGGAGGTGCTCAGCCCGTTCACGACGCCTGCAGCGCTCCTTTCCTTAACTGTGACGCAGCCCATGTCGCGGCCAGAGGTCAGCCTCAACCGCAGCTCTAATTTGGCGGCTGCAAGATGCCTTTCCTTGGTGTCGAAGAAGAAGTTGCCCTGGTCTTCAGATTGGTTGGCACCAGTCTGACAGAGGGCCTCCAACACTTTCATGTAGTCGGAGAACGTGGGCAATGTTATCTTTATTTCGATCTCAGTCATGCTGTTGCTGCTGCTGCTGCTGCTGCCGCAGTGGGGGGTGAGTGTGAGGTGAGGGTGGTGGTGGTGGTGGGAGTGGTTTATGGAACTCTCCTCTCCCTCCGCCTCCCCTCTTTATTTGAATTGTTTAAATCGAATGTTCTATTTTACGTGTGACGTGTCGGGCGCCAGAGCAGCCAAAAACGAGTTTTTACAACACACAACAAAACAGCAGCAACAAGACACCGACAGCAAGAAATTTTAAATGGAGAGGAAAGAAACAACTGATCAATGGGTGGCCATCTGTTTGAACGTGACCACCCAGCACGAGTCCCCGCGCCCCTACGATCCTGTGGCGTCGGCCGTTCACTTCCGCGACTACTACTCCGTCGGGAAGAACCGTGTTTTGAAGTTCAACGAGGCGCTGCGCATGGTCCCCATCTGGGACCCGTCTGGGATGATCGCTGCTCCCCAGGGCGGTATGCTCAAGAAGGGCTGTGATCCCAACAAGCGCGAGTCGTGGATTCTGAACGCGGAGTGGGCGTCTCCTGTGGGAGCTTCCCGGACCATCTCCGCCGAGGACGGGGACGTGCCTTACGTTCGGTGTGATCCGGCCGGCCGGGACCGTGCAATCACATTGGTTGCGCCCACCCGGATCTGGCATCTGAACAGTATCCATGAAGACGTCGATTTCGTGTTTCGCGTGGCGACCTGTGACTGGGTTCCAAACAGCGCTGCTGCGGTGATGATAGCTGCGCTCAGTCCCCGCGTCAATGAAGCGATCGACAAGTGCCTCACCGTCATCAGGTCCGGGAAGCCTTATGCGCATGACATCTTTCTCGACGTGCTGAGAACTGAAGCTGGACAACAGGGACCACCCAACATCTCTGAGATCACCCTCCGGCAGTTCGGGGCGAGCTTCAAACGCGCTGCGGCCGCTGCCAGCGAAGCTGTGATCGTCGGTGCCCTGTCGTACCTGATGACCCCTGTACGTTTGGACACTCTCTGCACCCTCGAGGCGATCGGCGTCCGTCCGCCGTTTGGGCTGATCCACGTGCAGCTCGCTCCGCACAAGGCGTTGGAATGGACTCCCCCACCGCCAGAAGGCGGGAGCGGGAAGGCGGAGGATCTCGACATCGCCCTCGACCCGGTGATGGCGTGCTGTTTCATCATCTCACATCACATCAAGTCCAGTGTGGAGTGGTGGCAGTCGTTCCATTCGCACAGCCGCTTCATCCAAGCCGCCCATATCCCCAACAAGGCTGCCCGTGGGGCCTTTGGGCAGCGGAACATGGCGGCTATCGCTTGCAAGGAGTACTTCATGACCGTCGGCATCGACAAAACATGCGTCTGGCACGATGTTCCCGACGAGACCCCTGAGACAGTCATCAAGAGGCGCATCAACTTCTTTCCCTCCCCGAGAACATAAATGAAGTGAAGTTGTGTTTATTCAGCTATCGTGATCTCAGTGTAGACCTTGACTTTAGGTTTGCGTTTGGTGCTCGCCTTGCGCTTGCGCGAGTGCACGGGGAACGGGTTGGGTTTGCGGAGCGCGGCCGGTTTCTTGGGCCGTTTCGGGGGCTTCCATGGCTCGGGTTTGGGCCTCGAAGCCATGGACGGATCGTTGGTGTCAATGGACTCGGGCGCGACGTAAACGACGGGGCGCTTCATGTCCCGGGCCAGCTCCTGAAGTCTGTTGGTGGTCATGATGCGGGCGAACGTCATGGGACACTCGTCGTTGACGCAGCTCTTGATGGTGTCCTCGATGTCGGCGGCGGTGGTGGCGGCAGTGGATCGCTGTTTGACGCACGCCGTGCAGTGTTTGTTGATCTCGGCGAGCCTTCTGTCGTGCTCGGTCTTGCGCTCGGCGAGAAGGGTCTTCAGGGCGCCCTCTTTGTCGAAGCAAGCCGCGCACAATGCTGGAAACTCCTCCGGAGACTCTGGGAGCGCTTTGACGATGGCAGTCTTGCACAACAGACAGTGTTTGGTGAGCACGGCCAGGAAGTTGCCGATACTCCCTGGGGCGGAGGAGGGAACTTTGGAGGCTGCGTGCTCCAAAGTAGGGCGCGCCGTCAGCGCCAGTCTGTTGTACTTGCCGGCGAGGGCTTGTTCGATGGGAACGTTGTGATCGAAGACCGCGTCGACGTTGTCAGGCACCAGACACTCGAAGATGCGCCGGAGGGGTTTGATGATCTGCTTCTGGGTGTAGAACGGAATGTCCAGCAGGACGCTGTGCTGGGCGGCGTAGTAGGGGTCCTCGCCCTTCTCGAACGTCTTGGCCTTCTTGTCCTTGTGTGCGATCACCATGCGCACGCGATCGCCGAGGTTGTAGCGCGGGTCTCCCCTCCGCCTGAGGGAGTCTGCCAACTCAACGTGGGCCTGTTTAGTGGAGAACTCGGTCTTGGCCTTGCTCAGGGCCTTGGTGATGATGAACTTGTCCATGGGAAAGTCCAGTTTGGCTATCCCCGCGAGGACCTGGCGGGTCGTGGCCACGGCGCGCTTGGGGTCGTGTGCAATGAGGATGTCATAGAGTGCCTTTGTCAGCACCTCGCGTTGCAGGGGGCACCCGTCGCGTCGGGACGTCTCGATGCCCATGGTGGAGACAGAGTCTGGCGGCTTGATGACGCCCCTGATCTCGACGAACTTCACGCCCGCGTACCTCTTCTTGGCACCGAGCAGGAAGCGCCCAAACACTTTCTCGAACTCGATGTTGAGCGGCGGAGGGAGGCGCGAGGAGACCATTTTGCACGCCTCCTTGCCGTAAATGGCGGCGCGGTTGACGACCAGCAGATCGATGGCGTTTCTGGCTGCGGTGGTGGCGTTGGTGCGGATTGTCTGATTGGCGGCTGCCCTGGCGATGTCTGGATCCGAGCTGTGGGCCAGAATGTCCAAGAGCGCCTCCACGCATTTATCCGAGCACGCGTCGGCCTCTGCCATGACTTCTGTTGGTGTTGAGACCTTGGGGATCGTTTTGCGGACCCAGGCAGACCGTGCTGACGTCCGAGCGGGCGCGTCTGTCGCAAGGGGTGTGGGTGTGGGTGGGGGTTGGGGTTGTGCCGGCGACGCAGTCGCCGGCACAACCCCAAACTCTTCGGTGAGGTGCTGGGCGGCAGCGTCAGCCACCGAGATCTTGATGGCCGTCTGGAGTTCGGCTGCGCGGACAGGATCCGTGGTAACTGGGATGACGGGCTGGCTGCAGCGGCAACGCCAGCCGCATTCCACGAACTTCTTCAGACAGTCCGAGGGCTTGACTGGCTCTGCGGCCGTCGGGTTGGTCAGGGCGGTCACGAGGGTGGCGGCGGTGGTGGTCACGGCTATGCTAGCGGCCTCGGCTCCCACCGGGATCTCGGGGCGGAACGTGACCATGACCGAGTCCGTGTCTCCGTAGATCACTTTGGCGTCAGCGGGGTAGCCGTTCTCGCATCGGAAGTGCGACTCCACGATCTGTTTGGTGAACTCGATCAGCTCGCGGCCCTTGGACGTGACCGAGGCGGCGATGCGCCACTCGGGGGCCAGTCCATACTTGGTGCCAGTGAACCCGTAGATGCTGTTGGCCACCAGCTTGAGCGCCAGCTGCCGACCGTCGTACACGGCCTTGCGGACGGGGTCCGATTCGGCGTTCATGAGCTTCTTGGTGGCGCTGCGGCGGGACAGCAGTCCCATGAGGATGTTGGGCAGCAGACCGAGACGCTTCTCTGAATCGACGACGATGCTCTGTGCTGCCGATGGGGTCGGCGTCGGGATGAGAGTGCCCGGGGGAGTGGGTGTTGCGGGCGCGGCCGCGCCCGCAACAGCGCCCGCAACAGTGTAGTCTGAACCGATCTTGAGCTTGAGAGTCTCGGCGACACTGAAAGGCAGGACACTGCCCGGTGCGATGGACACCGAACCGTCAGGATTCGTGATGAGGGCGGCCTTGGGAACGCCGGCTTTGATGGCGTCGTCGGGCTTGTAGCGGGGCGGGGCGCGCAGGAAGTAGATGCCGATTGGGGACTTGTACAAGTTGTCGGGGTGATACAGGTGGATCTGGTCCGGCTCGACGATAGTCGTGTAATCGTAATTGTGCGAGATCATGATGGACGGGTACAGGCTGTTGAAGTCCAACGTGACGACCGTCTCGTCGTGGAGTCCCTTTTTCGGGTCGAGCACTGTCGCGCCTTCGTATTTGGCGGCCTGGTTGGCCACGGACGTCTTGGAGTCGCGCGAAGCCGAGCTGTCCACCACGCGGAACGAGAGAGCGGCGTCGTTGAGGAGAAGGGAGAGCGCGCGGATCTGCTGGCCGCGCGCGAGCTCGTAGGCCATGGGAG
>Ga0209683_10000385_pt1 | contig 17375 bp, 14 predicted proteins | sample DOMMetBare2Fresh_FD_187474 | JGI IMG/M metagenome (GOLD analysis project Ga0209683, IMG submission 187474) | Wetland sediment microbial communities from St. Louis River estuary, USA, under dissolved organic matter induced mercury methylation -... | ecosystem: Environmental > Aquatic >... | reverse complement strand
GCGCCCGGGTACGACCACATCACGTCGGCGATTGGCGCGGCGATGATCGGGTGGTACGGCGCCTCGATGCTTTGCTACGTGACTCCGAAGGAGCACCTGGGGCTGCCGAACCGTGAGGACGTGAAACAGGGAATCATCGCGTACAAGATCGCGGCGCACGCGGCGGACATTGCGCGGCACAGGCCGGGCGTTCGCGAGCGCGACGATGAGCTTTCGCGGGCGCGTTACCGGTTCGACTGGAAGCGGCAGTTCGAGCTTTCGCTCGACCCGGAAACGGCGCGCGCGATGCATGATGAGACGCTGCCGGACGCGGGATTCAAAGACGCGCACTTCTGCTCGATGTGCGGGCCGAAGTTCTGCTCGATGAACATCTCGGCGAAGGTGGAAGCGTTCACGCCGGGCGACGCTGCGGCGGTGCTGGCCAAGGATGAGTTGGTGAAGACAGAGTAGGGGGGGCGGGGGCTCTGGGAAGGAACTTTTGAGGCGGCGCCGGTGTCTGGACCGTTGTGCCCGATCTTATTGGAGTCTCCCCACTCGTGAATGCGATTGCCGTGGCGTGCGCCCTGGGAGCGCTCCCGTGGTTCGCTGGGCTGCGGTGGAAGACGCTTGCGGACAAGAACAATCTTGCCGGAGCATTCCTGCTCAGCCTCGCGGTGTTCCTGCACGGGGGCTTCGGGACGCTCTTGAAATGCAGTCCGACGGCGGTCTTTACCGGGTGCAATCTCCTGCAATCGAACGATGAGGCGGTTGACGCTTACGTTTTGATTGCCGCTCCCCGCAGTCCGTCGGCTCAACGGTTCCATATCCGGTGGTCGCCCGCCAACCGGTTGCCGACCTCGTTCTGGGACCCCGGGGCGCTTCTCAAGTGCAGGTATCGCGTCTGGGATCGGGAAATCACACATATTTCGGCTGTCCCGACTCGCCCAACGGCAGCAGACACCGCTTGGGAGTGGAACTCCAATTCGGGCAGCCTACTGTGGTGTTCGCTTGAGGGGATTGGCGGGCTTGCTCTCTTGCTGCTCTGTGCGCGCGCTTTCCGGAGGGCTAGCCGCCGGGCGCGGGAGGTTGTGACTGGGGGGAGCGCGCGGAGGTTCCCGAACCAATGCGTCAGAGTCGTTTACCCCATGCCGTTCGCCGTGGTGGGCGGGTGGGCCGCCTATGTGACTTGCTCCGACTGGCTCTTCGAGCGGAAAGCCGAGGCGTTGCTGGAACGGATACAGGCCCTTAGACTGCGGGAGAGCACATGGAAGGATGCTGAAGCGATCCGGAGGAACTTCGCCCGGGACGCTGATAAGCATCGAGCGTGTTCTCCCCCCGATTGCGAAGTCATGGTGACGCTGACGCACGAGCCGTTGGTCGAGGGAGCGCCTGGTGAGATCCTATCGAAAATGCTCCGCCTGGCAGGCGGAAGGTGGGGATATATCGAGGCGAGTGTGCGGGTTCGCAACGGCATTGTCTGGGGAAAGGACGTTCGGGTGGGAGCTGAAGCTCCCGGTGTTCGTCCCCCCTGGGGATTCAGTGCGGAGGCCGGGACTGTGCGGGGCTTCGATCTGAACCGTGATGAACCGGTGTTGCATCTCAACATCGAGTTTGGAGCGCGGGCTGGAGCCGGACACTTCAACAGACGGGTCCGCGTCACTCCGTACGCCAGCGCCGAGGAGATGCGGGAAGCATTCGCCTTCGATCTATGATGGCGTGACGATGGTCGCGACTGCAGTCGTATTGTTCGCCATCGCCAGCGTTTCCGGATTCCTGCCCGCGAGCCGAGCGTCGCGAATCGACCCGATCCGGGCCTTGCGCCACGAGTAGAACATCGCGGGTTTGAGAAGTACTGATTGGCGAAGTCAGCGATGCTCGACCTGCAACTCCTTGCCTGACTCGGAAGGTCTGGCAAGATTGAGCCGCATTACCCGCGGGAAACGACGAAGTGTTGATCCGGGGCACTCGGCGTTCGATCACGATTCCGAAGTGGGTTCGAGTCCTTGATGGGGGTAACTGATCCACCGGGCGGCTCCCCAGGGAAAACCTCTTGGGCGAGTGTAATGGAATCAGTCAGATAGCGGAGATCTGGACCAAGAACAACTGGCTCCCCGCCATGGATTCGAACCGACAACCCTTCGGTCTGGCGGCCAGAACAGGGCAGGCCGGACCGGATGCGCTGAGTATCAGTGGACGTGGCATGCGCCGGCCGAACTGCGGGCCACAGTGAGATGCTCTGGCCTCTTAAAACGCGCGGACGCGCATATCGGCGATCCTCCTTCGAAAGTCCCGGCGCCGCTCGAGATCTGCGTTGGCGGGAAAGCTCGGGTTGTTCGGTTAATTGACGCGCGGAGCGGCGGGCGTGGTCAGTTCGTCTTCGTCGAAGGCGAGAGGGCGGTCGAGGATCATTTCGACCGTTGTGCCTTTGGCTAGCGTGACGTCGGGGCCCCGGGTGAGGAGGACGCCGGCGAGTCCGGCTGCCGCTCCGGCGGCGCCGCCTACGCCCGCTCCCATGCCGGGATGTCCGGTGGCGGCGCCAGCGATGGTTCCCACCGAGGCTCCGGCGCCGGCGGCTTCTCCGATGGTGCGGACATCGCCGCTCTTGTTTCCGTCGCCGGTGACTTTGCCTTCGTCGCGGTCAAGCTGGCCGTGCGCGTCGCCATCGAGGCCGCCGAGGCGTGCGCGGAAGTCGCGGGTGACTCCGTTGGGGAGAGTCAGGGAATCGAAGCGCAGGTACAGCTCGCCGCGGCCGGCTACGCGGCCCGGGCGCGTCACGCGGGTCAGGGTTCCGGCTACATAGCTGCCCGGGGAAATCACGACGCGGCCCTGGGCCAGAACGGGAAATGCGGTTACGAGATAGATGCGATCGCCTTCCGCGGATTGCCTCGTGCTGACACTATTGAGCAGGCTGAGCGGGATGCGGACTCCCGCGGGCACGATGTAGCGGCGCACCGGTTTTGCAGGGACCGGGCCGGCGTTCTCCGGGGCGGGCTCGGGTGGCGGCCCGGGGCGTTCGTAGACCAGCGTAGATTCCGACGTTCCGCTGCGGCGGACGATCTCGCGTTGGATGATGAGGGTGGCGGCGCCGTTTGAGAGCTTCCAGCGGTCCATTTGGGTGAAGTCGCCCCGCGCGCCGCTGATCAGCATATTGACCAGAAGAGCGGAGCCCTCCCACTTGAGGGCTGTGCTCATCACGACGCCGGCCGAGACGCTCTTGACCGATTTGCCGTCGAGGGCAGCGGACCAGGTAACAGGCGATTCCACACAGCGCAGCTTGCCGGCGCGCTGATCGATTTCGAGGGTGGGCGCCGGAGGTGCGGGGAGCCAGCGGACGGAACTGCGTTCCGCGTTGAAGGTCCACGCACCGGAGAAGTCCGGGTCCGGCCGCGCGGCAGGCGCCAGGCAGACCAACGCCGCGGTCCCACACAGTAAGCGCACAATTCCGGCACGAAGCATTTGCTTAACTTCCAGTATCATGTGAATTATCTGGGAATGGCAAGAGTGGAGGTGCGTGGGAATGAGAATGAGCGTCTGGTTCTTGACACTGTCGCTGGCAGCCGGTCAGGTCATCGGGGTCAGCTCGCAGCCAGGGGCGCCGCGGATCGCGACGCAGCCGGAAGTGAAACCCGAGGATAGGTGCACGGTGGAGGGCGTAGTTGTGAATGCGGCGACGAAGGAGCCGCTGAAGAAGGCCCGGGTGACGCTGTACAGGTCGGACGCAGCGGGCGGCGCCCCAATCGGGACGACGACGGACGCGTCTGGGAAGTTCCGGCTTACGGATATCGATCCGGGCGAGTATCGGATCATGGCGGACCGGAACGGTTTCACCCACCAGTCCTCAAGTGCATGGATGCCGGACGGCGGGCCGCCGGCGCTGACGTTAGCGGCGAGGCAGTCGTTGAAGGATCTGAAGCTAGAACTGTCGCCGGCGGCGGCGATCAGTGGGCGGGTGGTGGATGAGGATGGCGAGCCGCTCGCTAACGTGCGGATTGCGACGCTTCGGTATCTGTTCGTGCAGGGGCGGCGGCAGCTCGTTCCGGCGGGCGGGAACGCGGGCACGGACGACCAGGGCGCATACCGGCTCTTCGGCCTCGAAGCGGGGCGGTACTACGTGAGCGCGACCTACTCGGACGCCGGGCGCGGCGGCGTTGTTTGGGGTTCCGCGATGACTGGAGGGATGGGCAGCGCGGCCGGCCTGCAGGAGGAGGGCTACGCGCCGGTGTATTATCCGGGCGCGCCGGAGTCGAGCCAAGCCGCTCCCATCGAACTTCGGGCGGGCGAAGAACGCAGAGCGGTTGATTTCCGGCTCACGCCGGTGCGCACGATCCGGATCACGGGGCGAGTCACGCCGGTTCCACCGCGGCCGCAGGAAGTGTTTCTGAATCTCATGCCGCGGAACGAGGGCATCGTCGGGTTCTTGAGCCAGCGCGGGCCTTCGCGCGTCGACGAGAAGGGAGCGTTCGAGATTCGCGGGGTGACGCCCGGCTCGTACACACTGATTGCGGTGACGAGCCACGACGGCGGCGCGCTCACGGCGCACCAGGCGATTGAGGCGGGCAACACAAACATCGAGAACGTGCAAATCACGTTGAAAACGGGAGTGGAGTTGAAGGGACGGCTGCTGGTGGAGGGCGACCCGAATCAGAGGATCAAAGGCGCGGAGATGCGAGTACTCCTGACTCCGACGCAACGCACGATGGGGTTTGGCGGGGTGCTGTCCGAGGAGCTTGGCGCCGATGGCGCGTTCACGCTGAAGAACGTGGGCGAGGGCGAGTACCGGGTGGGAGTGTTCTCCATACCGGAGGGCTGCTATCTGAAGGCGGTGAAGTATGGCAACGCCGACGCGCTGGCGAACGGGCTAAGCGTTGTGGACGCGGGCGGCAAGATCGAGGTGGTGATCAGCGCGCAGGCCGGCCAGGTGGAAGGGGCTGTGACGGACGACGACAAGCCGGCGCCTGGGGCGGTGGTGACGCTTGTGCCGGAGTCGGGCCGTGAGGACATGTTCGAGATGTCGCAGAGCGATCAGAATGGCCGGTTCAGTATCCACGGGGTCGCGCCGGGAGAGTATTCGGTCTACGCGTGGGACAGCGCCGAGGCGGCGAGCGCCAGCCAGGATGCGAAGTCGCTGGAGGGGTACAAGGACAAGGCGGCGAAGATCACGGTAGAGGAGAAGGGGCGGGCTACGGTGGATGTTGGATTGATTCATGCGAAGGCGGAGTGAGTAAAACCGGCGGACAGTCCGGTTCTGAGCCAAGTTCCGACCGCCGGAATGAAGGTGGGCGCGAGCCTGCATTGCCCGCCTTTTCATGGCCGGTATTTTGGGATAAGGTGAAATAGGCCTGGGGCGCCTCCGTCCACTTGCAACTCGACAGGAGGCGGTTAGACGTATAATCGATGCTGGCCAGGATGGTGAATAGTGGAAATCCTGGTTGAAATGGAATCGCGCTGTGACGTGAGCGGCTGGCGAAAATGCCTGATTCGCACCAGGAGTCTGGGGGTTATATGCAACGATTCGTGAGTAGGGCAGTCGTGTGTCTCTTCGTATCCGCAGCCTCAATTCCCGCACAGCGAGTGATGGAGAATCTGGGGCGAGGGGTCATCGCTGTTCGCTCGAACAGCACAGACGTGTACGTGGGCTGGCGCATGCTGGCGACGGACCCGTCGGACGCGGCCTTCAATCTCTATCGCTCTACCGGCGGCCTCCCGGCGGTGAAGTTGAACGCCGCGCCCCTATCCACGAGCGCCGACTTCGTGGACGCAACGGCGGATCCCCTGGAGGCCAACGCCTACTTCGTCCGCCCGCTGATCGCAGGGGTGGAACAAGCCGCCAGCGCTTCCTACACGCTGCCGGCCAACGCCCCCGTGCAACAGTACCTCCCGATCCCGCTGCAGCGGCCCGCCGGCGGCACCGCCACTTGCGGGACCAGTTCCTCCGCTTACACCTACAACGCCAACGACGGCAGCGCCGGGGATCTGGATGGCGACGGCCAGTTCGAAATCGTCTTGAAATGGGACCCTTCTAACTCGCAGGACAACGCGAATTCCGGATGTACCGGTCCGACAATTCTGGACGCATACAAGCTGGATGGCGCTCTGTTATGGAGGATCAATCTGGGCCCCAATATCCGCTCGGGCGCCCATTACACGCAGTTCATGGTCTATGACCTGGACGGCGACGGTAGGGCGGAAGTGGTCGTCAAGACCGCGGACGGCACAGTGGACGGCCTGGGGAACGTCATAGGGGACGGCACCGCACGGTGGGCCAGCAACGCCGGCTACATTTTGACCGGGCCGGAGTATCTTACGGTGTTCGACGGGAAGACCGGCGCTGCTCTGGCAACAACCGCCTACCTGCCCCCCAGAGGCGTCGTCAGCGCCTGGGGCGACAGCTACGGCAACCGCGTCGACCGGTTCCTGGCCGGCGTAGCGTACCTCGATGGCGTGCATCCGAGCGTGGTGATGGCTCGCGGCTACTACACGCGGGCCACGCTGGCGGCCTGGGACTGGCGGAACGGACAACTCACGCTGCGCTGGTTCTTCGACTCCAAAGATCCGGCCCATCCCGGCAACCTTGCTTACGAGGGACAGGGCTACCACGCTCTGTCGGTTGGCGACGCCGATGGAGACGGCAAAGACGAGATCCTATACGGGGCGGCGGTCATCGATCATGACGGGACCGGGCTGTTCTCCACGGGATTCGGCCATGGAGACGCGCTGCACGTCAGCCGCTTCGATCCGGACAATCCCGATTTATTGGTCTACGGGGTCCACGAACTCAATTGGATCACCCCGGCCACCTGCCTCACTTGGCCGCTCCCGCTGTATGGCACTACGCTGTACAACGCGCGAACTGGGGCGCTGGTCATGTCAACGGATAAGTGCGTCAAGCGGGACGCGGGCAGAGGCGTCGCGGCGGCTCTTGATCCCAACAACCCAGGGGCCAATTTCTGGGGCGGAACCCAGCCGGGAGGTTTGGTCGACCTGGCCGGGGCGAGAGTCGGCAACGCCCCGAATTCCACGAATTTTGCGATGTGGTGGGATGGCAGCCTGCTACGGAATCTCGAGGACGGCGTTTCCATCCGGAAGTACGACCTAGCCACTGCCACGAACACCACCCTGCTCAGTTGCGCGGAGTGCTCCTCCAACAACGGAACCAAGTCCACTCCGGTTCTCACCGCCGACCTGTTTGGCGACTGGCGGGAAGAGGTGGTCTGGCGCACCGCCGACAACCTGTCCCTGCGCATCTACACCACGACCATCCCGGCATCCAATCGCTTCTACACCTTCCTGCAAGACCCGCAGTACCGGCTGGCCCTGGTGTGGCAGAACGTGGCGTACAATCAGCCGCCGTGGCCCAGTTTCTACGTCGGGCCGGGCATGGCGCCTCCGCCCAAGCCCAACATCGTTTACCCGGCGACGATCTCCGGCAGCATCACTGCGAAGTCCGGGACTTCCAACGCCCGGGTTTGGACCATCGGCGTCACCAATACGGGGACAGCCCCAGCCAACGCCGCCCAGATCCAGAGCTTCAGTCTGATTCAGACGTTCGGCGCCGCCTGCACTCCGGTGGTGACAAGCCCCGCCGCTTTCCCGATTGCGCTGGGCGACATCGCTCCCGGCACCACCGCGACCGCCAGCGTCACCATCGATTTCAGCTCCTGCGCGAGCCTCGCCCGATTCAAGGCTACCGTTCCGTTGAGCGCCATGGATAGCGCCGCAACCAGCTTGCTGATCGCCAACAATCAGTACCGATAAGCCGGGAGAACAAACCTGTCATGAGGATTCATTGGATTCCGCTTGCCGCAGCGATCGCCGTTTTGTCCTGTGCTTCGCAGGCCACCACGGTGTTGACCCTCGATCCGCCGGGGGGAACTATCTTCGGCCAGCCGGGCCAGACGGTCGGTTGGGGATTCACGCTCGAAAACGACACAGGTTTCCTCGTCGTGTCCGATTCCGTGTTTGTGCCCGCCTCCTCGCTCGGCCAGTACCAGGATTTCATCGGTGCGTTCAACTTCATCGTGGTCGGCCCGCTGCCGGAATCAACTTCGGTGCAGCAGAGCTTCGATCCCGTTGCGCACACGGGGGTGGGCGCCATGATCATCGATCCGAACGCCCCGCTCTCTCAGTCCGTCGCGGGACAGATTGTGGTCCACTACGACCTGTTTTCGCGAAGCCCCAACGATCCCGGCTTCAATCCGGACACCGACCTGATTTCGTCAGGACAAACCCTCGCCGCCGAGGCCCGCGTCGAGATCGTCCCCGAGCCCACCAGTCTTTTCCTGGGCGGCTGCGGTCTGCTGGTGCTCGGCTACCGCCTGCGGCGCAGACGTTGGGGATGCGTCAGAAGGTGACCGTTCCGAGACATAGGTGACTGAACGTTCCGGAGACATGGGTTACACTCTTGGCCCCGCGTGGGGGCGGAAGTGGCATGCCATGGAAGGAGAGTTCTGTGATGGACGAACGGCGGTAACGAATACGTCGCTGAGGGCAGATATGTCGCGGACCACAGGTCGAGGTGGCCGGGATTGTTCCTGTGACCGGAACCTTGTTGCTTAACGGCTCGCTGGCAGATAGCGCACGCGTAGCCCATGAGGAACGTTCGCCAGTGTGGGAGTGAATTCAGCAGGAACCACAATTCCCCGCGAACCAAGGGCTGGCCTACAGCGCGTTCATAGATGGTCAACAAAACCAGAAGCGGTGGGAGTCGTCTCACAGTCCCCCTCGAGAGCGGTCCCCCAGATTATGCCACAGGCCTCGCTGCAACAGGGCGCCCTAGCGCCAACACCGTTTCCGCAACAGCGCTAACGCGCCCAGCCCTGAAAGAACCACCAACGCGCCCGTAGGCTCCGGAATCGCGGCTGCGGCGCCGGAAAGCTGAAAACCCAGTTCGTAGCCCCTGTTCGACGAAGGTAGCGTGGGGATCCCATCCATTTTCGCGTTGCCCGTAACCCCCGCGCGTGTGAGCCAAAACACGGAAGCTCCATCGCGGGTTGTCAATGTGAATCCCTTGTGCAACTCCAGCCAGTAGGCGCCGGCCGGCAGGAGAACTGGGCTCGCCAGGGTGAAATCTATCTGAGGAACATCGGAAAAGTTGAATGGCACTGTGACTATGGTGACGGCCGCAGTCCGAGATCCGGAGGCGATCACAGATCCCAACGAGCCTGCGGAATCCTGATAGATCGCATAGCTCACGACGCCGCCGAAGTCCCCCGCACTCCCGGAACCGAGCCAGAAGCGAATCGCGTCTACCCTCGCGGGGCTTGCCAGCACAAAATCATCGGCCGTTCTAGCCCCATTGATACTCAACGCGGTTGAGCTGCCGGTAATGTTAAATGGGCCGTTGTCGTAGACCGTGTCGCCCAGCGCGGAGAGCTGTGCGAACAACAGAAGGATGGTTAAGAACGTCAGGCGAAGAGTCATCGGATATAGATCCCTAATACTCCATTCCAGCACGTTATCCCGCGCAATGGGGTCCGCGCAGGCCGCACGGCCACAATCTACGCGGCATTCGGAGCCGCCGCCCTCTTGCGCCACCAAGCCCCGGGGAGGCCCTCAGCCTCCGCTTCTTCTGCCCTGGCGGCGGATTGATGGATGTCGCTGGAGGTAGTGGTTGATCTTGCGCTGGAACCCAGCCTCGAACAAACCACGGTAGAACTCGGATGCGGATGAGTAGCGGTCGATGTGTGGCCAATGCAATCAATTGCGTCCGTAGTCACGGCTCGTGTCACGAGACTGTCCGCCAGGTCGGACCGCAAATCGCTTACTGCACCACCAAGTAGTCAAGAGCGCATCCCTTCCACGTTTTCACTCGCGCGCGAGGCTTGCTTGGAAAACGTCCTGCCCGCTGAAGTGGAGGCTAGAGATCGTCCGTCAGCCGCGTATCGTCTCCGCGTTTTGCCGTGATTCTGGCCTGTGCACGTCTGCGTTTGACCGCATTCCGCCGTGAACGGCAGGCGGCGCGTAAGTTGGACTCGGCCTGACGCCGGACGGCGGGCGGCATTTTGGCGTGATCGGAAATGCACTGCGGGTGAATCGCCTTCCACTCCATTCCACGCTTGTGCAGTTCAGCGGCTTTGGTAAGGGACGCCTCGGGCGGTCTGCCCGGATGAGGTGGGAGACACCTCCTCAGGTCGTGGACAACCCGCTTCTTGAACTGCCGTGCGTCCGCAGCGATCTGCGCGGCGAAGTCGCGCCGGAGACGGTTGGCCATCTGCCGCAGTGTGCGGGTCAGATCCCTCGGGCGCCGCTCGATACTGTCCGGCTTGCCAATACCTGCACCTTCTGGCAAGGGCGATTGCGTGGTGGAAAGTGGTTTCTTTCCGGCGTCGCTCATAGCGCCTCCGCGATAGGGTTCTGGCACGGCTCAGGCATGCCAGTCGGGCTGCCCGCGGCGCGTCGCACGGTTCCCATGCTGACACCAAGCCTGAGGGCGATCTGGCGCCAGGACAGGCCATCGCGTCGGAGCTCGGCCACCTTGTCTCGCCGGAACACAACCGTGGGTCTGCCGATGGGCTTACCTGATCGGGTACCGCGCTCGCGCGCATAGTCCAGGCCCGAGAGAACACGCTCGCGGATGATGCTCCGCTCCAGTTGCGCCATGGCAGCGATGATCGCGAACATGGCCTCGCCCATCGGAGTGGAGGTGTCGAGGGCTTCCTGGTGAGAGACGAAATCGATTCCCAGCGCGCGGAACTCCTCCAACGCAAGGACAAGTTGCTTGACGCTTCGCGCAAGTCTGTCAAAGCGCCACACGACCACCACGTCGAAGAGACCCCGCCGGGCGTCGGCCATGAGTTCGTCAAGGCCGGGCCGCCGCTCCTGGGCTCCACTGGCGCGGTCAGTGTAGATCCGCTGCAATTGCCAGCCGCGCTGTGCGACCAATTCTCTGAGCGGCTGCACCTGCACGTCAGGGTTCTGATCGAAGGTCACGGCGTCGCCGCGCCGCGACTTCTTTGCGGTCGATACACGAACATACGCTGCCACCCTCTTCACCATCTCGTCCTGCTCTCTGATTGAGCCAGGGCGGCGCGGCGCGCTGGGAATACTGCCGCGCCGACCCTGGGTTGTGATGAGGGCACACCACTGCAAAGCGGTCCCGAAACCCCGATTCAGACCTGAGGCGCAGCCCTGCGGGCCACAAGTTTTGGAATGAATTGGAATGAAACTGGGTTTGGGACGGCTGGCAAGTGCTTGAAAACGTGGTGGCCAGGGACGGACTTGAACCGCCGACGCCAGCCTTTTCAGGGCTGCGCTCTACCAACTGAGCTACCTGGCCGGAGATCATTATTGTAACAGAGGCCCGGGCCGCATTGCTTCGAGCGCTTCGTGCTACTTTGGGTGCGATGGGGCTAGGGAATCCGTTCGAGGATCCGTTGCGGTTCGAGCGGGGGGCGCCGCCTTGCTCGATGGTCATCTTCGGGGCCAATGGCGATCTGACGCGGCGCAAGCTCGTGCCGGCGCTCTACCGATTGGCGCACGAACGCCTGCTGGCGCCTGGATTCGCCATCATTGGCAACTCTCGCACAGCGCTCAGCGATGACGCCTTCCGCGCCAAGATGAGGGAATCGGTGGCCGAGTTCCTCGAAGGGGAAGCGCTCGATGAGGGGGTCTGGGCGTCGCTGGCGCGCTCGCTGTTCTACGTGGCGGGCGACGTGCAGGATTCGGCCCTGTACGCGCGGTTGCGCGAGAAGCTGGAGCAAATCGAGGGCCAGTTTCAGACGGGAGGCAACGCCGTCTTCTATCTCGCCACGCACCCGACTCAATACGCGATCATCGCCGGACGCGTGGGCGATTGCGGTCTGGCTCACGGCGCGGGCTGGCGCCGCCTGGTCATCGAAAAACCCTTCGGCCGGGACCTGCTCAGCGCGCGCGAGCTGAACGGGCAACTGCAACGCGCCTTCGCAGAATCCTCCATCTACCGCATCGACCATTACCTCGGCAAAGAAACGGTGCGCAACATCCTGGCGCTCCGTTTCGCCAACGGAATCTTCGAGCCGCTTTGGAACAGGCGCTACATCAACCACGTTCAAATCACGGCCGCGGAATCCATCGGCGTCGAAGGGCGCGGGGCGTATTACCAGGAAGCCGGCGCGCTGCGCGACATGATCCAGAGCCACCTTCTCCAGGTGCTCGCCACAATCTGCATGGAGCCGGTGGCGGTTTGGGAGGCGGACGCGGTGCGCGACGAACGGGCGAAGCTGCTTCGCTCGATCCGCATTATGAAGCCGGAAGACGTGGCGCGCAACGCGGTGGCGGGACAGTATGGTCCAGGGCGCATCGGCGGCGAAGCGGCGCCAGGCTTCCGCCAGGAACCCGGCGCTGCGCCCGACGCGCAGACGGACACCTACGCCGCCGCCGCGTTCTTCATCGACAATTGGCGCTGGGCCGGCGTACCCTTCTATCTGCGATCGGGGAAGCGGCTACCGCGCCGCGCCACCGACGCCGTCGTCCAGTTCAACGCAGCGCCACACGCGCTGTTCTCTTCGCTCAGCGGCGACGGCGGACCGGCATCGCCCAACCTGCTCACCGTTCGCATCCAGCCGGATCAGGGAATCTCGCTTCGCTTCCTCTCCAAGCTGCCGGGCGACGCGATGCGGCTGCGCCCCGTCTCGATGGATTTCAACTATGGAGCGAGCTTCGGTCCGCGCCAGTCCTGGGATTATGAGACGCTTCTGCTGGATGCGATGCGAGGCGATTCGACGCTCTACATTCGACAGGACGCAGTGGAGGCTAGCTGGGCGGCGGTTCAGCCGATTCTGGAGGTCTGGTCGGATCAGCGTCTCGATTTCCCCAACTATCCCGCCGGCTCGTGGGGCCCGAAGGCCGCGGATGAGATGCTGGCGCGCTATGGGCACGTCTGGAGAAACCCGTAATGGCCGCGCTCGATCCCGGCAAGGTGGTGGCCGAGCTGAACGAGCTCTGGGCGTCGCTGGAGAAGACGGCAGGGGAGAACGCGCACGGCGTGGTGCGGGCTTGCGCGCTGACACTGATGGTGTTCGCGGAGGAAAGCGACGATCCCGCTGCGATCGGCCAAACGCTGGCGTTGGCGATGCGCGAGCATCCGCACCGGGCGATTGTCGTGCGAGTGCGCCCGCAGGATGGGCCACACCTCGAGCATCGCGTTCTGGCGCAGTGCTGGAAACGCCCGGGCCAGCGCGACCAGATCTGCTGCGAGCAGATTGAGATCACCGCGGCTGCGGCGAGTCTGCCGGACCTTGGCTCCACGCTGGTCGCTATGCGCGCCCCGGATTTGCCCGTTGTGGTTTGGGTGCGCAGCCCCGCGGTGTTTTGCTCGCAATTCGCACTATTCAACACACTGGACGCCGACAAGCTGATCGCCGACTCGGACGCGGCTACCGATCCGGGAACCGTATTGAGCCATCTCGTCGAGATTGCCCCGGCGCCCGGCGATCTCGCCTGGACGCGGATTACGCGCTGGCGCGAAATCACGGCCCAGGCGTTCGAACATCCGCCGGCGCGGGACGCGGCGTCGCAGATCGCGGAAGTACGCGTCTTCTGCGGCGGCGAGCGCATCCCCTCCGCAGCTTTTTACCTCGGCGGCTGGGTGCGTGCGGCGCTCGATCGCGAGGTGGCGATTCGTTTCGAGCGCGTCGCGGGAGAGCCGATTGAGGGAATCGAGTTCGCCGGCGCGGCGCCGGACTCCTTTCGGTTATCCGTGCGGCGCGAGGGCCGCGACATCACCGTGACCGAGGCCGGCGGCGTCCGCAAATGCATCGGATGCGCCGGGCGCAGCGACGCTTCCCTGCTCATCGAAGAACTTGGCATACCGGGCCGCGATCCGGTCTATGATAAGGCCTTGCGGATCGCGGCTCAGCTTGCCGGCCACGAGCGGAGGTGAGCCATGGGCGCGCACTGGTCCGTGTTTGCGGACGCTAAAGCGGCGGCCGAAGCCTGCGGCGCATTCATCGTCGCCCGGCTCGAAGAGACGCTGTCCGGCAAAGACTACGCCACGCTGGCGCTGTCGGGCGGCGCCTCGCCCAAGCCAATGTTCGAGTGGCTGGCGTCCCGCCGCTTTCCCTGGCAGCAAGTCCATTTCTTCTGGGTCGACGAGCGCGCCGTGCCGCCCACCGATCCGAAGAGCAACTACCGGCTCGCCGCCGAGTCGTTCCTGATGCCCATCAAGGCGGTGCAGCGCAATGTCCACCGCATACACACGGAGTTGATGCCCGAGGTCGCCGCGCGCACGTACGCCGATGAAATCCGCGACTTCTTCGGGCTCGGGTCCGGGGAAATGCCGCAGTTCGACGTGATTCACCGGGGCTTGGGCCCCGACGCGCACACAGCCAGCTTGTTCCCCGGCGAGCCGCTGATCGACGACCGTCAGGGGATCGCCGCGGCCGTGCATATCGAGAAACTGGCGTCGTGGCGCGTGACGCTGCTACCGGGGCCGTTGACGTCCGCCAAGACGACCGTAGCGCTGACAGCGGGCGCCGACAAGGCCGAAGCCGTGCGCGCCGTGTTCCGCGAGCCATGCGATCCGAAGCGCTACCCGGGGCAGCTTGCTGCTCGCACCGCGATCTGGTTTCTCGACCCAGCCGCCGCGCGGCTCATCGAAGCCGAGTAGCGATCAGGGCGTCACCACCACCTTCCCGAACTGTTCCTTCCGTTCGAGACGTTCGTGCGCGGCGCGGATTTCCGCGAGGGGATAGACGCGGTCGATCACCGGCCGGACCTGCTTCCGGAACACGAATTTCAGCACGCGGTGGAGTTCGCCGAGCGATCCCATGAACGAGCCGAGGAGCGATTGCTGGCGGCTGAAGAGGAAGCGCAGATCGATCTTGACGTCCGCGCCGGTGGTCGCGCCGCAGGTGACCAGCCGCCCGCCCGGTGCGAGCGACTGCACGCTCTTGGGCCACGTGGCCGCGCCGACGTGCTCGAGGACCACGTCCGCGCCGCGGCCCGCTGTGAATTGCTTCACCTCGGCGGCGATGTCCTGCTGATAGTGATCCACCACGGCGTCGGCCCCGAGCTGGCGAGTCAGTTCGAGTTTGCGCTCGCCTCCGGCGGTGGCGATGACGCGGCAGTGGAACAGCCTTGCGAGTTGGACGGCAGCGGACCCGACGCCGCTCGAAGCCGAGAGAATGAGTACGTTTTCGCCGGGTTGCAGTCCCGCGCGCCCGAAGAGCATGTGCCACGCCGTCAGAAACACCAGCGGCGCGGCGGCGGCGTCTTCGAACGGGAGGTCGTCGGGAATGGGGATGGCAGCGTATTCGGGCGCCGCGACGAGATCGGCGTTCCCTCCGGTTCTCCCCAACCCGAAGAGGGTGTACTGCGCGCAGAAGTTGTCCCGGCCCTCGGCGCACGGAGCGCATTGCCGGCAGCTCAGGCCGGGTGAGAGCAGCACCCGCTGGCCCTTGCTCACGCGCGAGCAGAGATCGCCGGCCTCAACCACCTCGCCCGAGACATCGCTGCCCAGAATATGGGGCAGGCTGACTTTCACGCAGGGGATTCCACCTCGCACCCAGAGGTCGAGATCGTTGAGTGCGCAGGCGCGCACCCGGATCATGAGTTCGTTGGCCTTGATCTGCGGATCCGGCGCGTCCTCATACCGCAGGACCTCCGGTCCGCCGTGTTGGTGAATGCGAACCGCCTTCATGCCCCTATTCTGGCGCGGACGCCGGCGGGGCGGAAGAAGGAGGACCGGTCAGCGGCCCATCCAGGCGCCGTCGACCACCAGGATGTGGCCGTGTACGTAGTCGGAGGCGCGCGAAGCGAGAAACACGGCCGCGCCGGCCAGGTCGCTCGGTTCGCCCCACCGGCCGGCGGGGATGCGGTCGAGGATTTGCTTGCTGCGCACGGGATCCTCGACGAGCGGGCGCGTGTTGTCGGTGCGCATGTAGCCGGGCGCGATCGCGTTCACGTTCACACCCTTGCTCGCCCACTCGTTCGCCAGCGCCTTGGTGAGCTGTGCGACGCCGGACTTGGCAGCGGCGTAGGCGGGCACGTTGATGCCGCCTTGAAACGCGAGAAGCGACGCGATGTTGACGATCTTGCCGCGGCCGCGCGCGAGCATGTGCGATCCAACGGCGCGGCAGAGGCGGAAAACGCTGGTCAGGTTGATTTCGATGACGGCGTCCCAGTCTTCGTCCGAGAAGGTGGCGGCGGGCGAACGGCGAATGATGCCGGCGTTGTTGACCAGGATGTCGATCGCGCCCATTGCCTCGATCGCTTCGCGCACCAAGCGGTCGGCGTCTTTGCGGTTCGAGAGGTCCGCGGTGATCGTGCGGGTCCGCACTGCGGTGCACTCCTTGATCTTGCTCTCGGATTCCGTCACGGGCAGGACGTCATGCAACACCACATCCGCGCCCGCCTGCGCCAATCCCAGCGCGATGCCTGCGCCGAGCCCGCGCGCGGCGCCCGTAATCAGTGCAACCTGGCCGTCCAGCCGGAAGGGAGAATCGCTCATCGTCGCTCCTTATTTTTGTTGCGTGCGGCCAGCGTCGAGACCGGAGCCGCCGGCGGCGAATTCCGGCTGCACATTCACCACGCCGAACTGCCGGTCCTCGCCTTCGCGATTAGCCGCCATCATCCACATAAAGTTGACGGGCGAGCCGGGAATCGCCACGTTCGGATGGTATCCCTGCGGCATTACAATAACATCGCCCTCGCGAACGAAGGTGGCCATTTCCGGCTCGCGCGTGTTCGTGTAGACGAATTGGACCGCGAACGCGGGCGCCGGCATGTCGATATACAGGTAGGCTTCCTCGAGCATCACGCCGTGCTCGTGCGGCGGCCACGACGTCCAGTTTCCAGGCGCACTGAAAGTCACTCCCGCGACAATCCGGCCCGCAGTCACGTTCTTCCCGAGCAGGATGTTGATAGTCCGCTCGGAGGTGGGGCCGCCGGTCTTGAAATGGAGTCCGGGGTCTTTCTGCACTTCGGCGAAGGAAACGAACTGAACGGGGTACGAGCGCTCGACCGGCGCGGAGAGCTCCGCCAGGTCGCATCCGGCGGAGCCTGGTTTGACCGAAAACCGCGTGGCGCGCGGGATGTAGAGCGCATCGTAGAGCGCGAGGTCGTAATTTGCCGCGCCGAGGCGCACCGCGCCGCCGGTCGCCTGACCGAGCTCGGCGCCGAGCATCACGACCGCGGGCCGGCCGACGGTGAAGCGGGTGTCGAGCGCCGCGCGCGGCTGCCAGCCGCCGACCGCGGGCGCGCGCCACTGCACGCCGCTCTGAACCGCGAGCGGGAGGGCCACGCTCTGGCCCTTCTCGCCGTTCTCGATCGTGAACGCCGCGCCGGGGCCGGCGTTCTGCAGCGCCAGCGCGACCCGCCACGCCGGCAGCACCGACGGATCCCACGCCGCGCCGAGCGAGAAGGCGTAGGTGGTCGCGGCCGACTGCTCGATGCGCTCGCGCACGATCTGCGCCCCCGCG
>Ga0209683_10000379_pt1 | contig 17454 bp, 10 predicted proteins | sample DOMMetBare2Fresh_FD_187474 | JGI IMG/M metagenome (GOLD analysis project Ga0209683, IMG submission 187474) | Wetland sediment microbial communities from St. Louis River estuary, USA, under dissolved organic matter induced mercury methylation -... | ecosystem: Environmental > Aquatic >... | reverse complement strand
GCTCGGCAGCTTGTCGAGACGTATGTCATCTCTAAGGAGATGGCCGAAAGGCTGGTAGGCCTTGTAATCCCTCAACTTCAGTTTGATCAACCTGTTGACAACAAGGGCCTTCTGATTGTCGGCAATTACGGAACTGGCAAATCCCATCTCATGTCAGTGATTTCTGCGCTAGCGGAAAAAGGGGAACTCGCCTCACATCTCAATGATTCCGAAGTTGCCACTGTGCCGCGGGGCCAGCCCGCTGCTCATAACGGGCACAATCCATGGCATAGCGATTCTTAGTCGGGTAATGCAAGACTTGCCGGCGGGTCTCGACCGCTACGGCGGTAGAGAATTTCAGATGTGCAATCGATTTAAGCACGGCACTCACTTGCGACTCACTCAGCTTGTGTAGTCGCGCGCTGGTCCAAGCCTGACATTCCTTACTGCCGGTGCCAAAGCGCACCTCACCCACGGCATGGATCTTCTCGGCCACATGATAAAAGTCCCGCACGCGGGTGGCCTCAGGCGCCACCAAACCAAAGATCTGCTCCATGGCTTCAGCCCCATCGGCCACAGCTACGATGCGATCACCATCCTACACCCCCGCGCGTTGCATGGCGCTCCAAAAGGGTCCTGCAAACTCGGCTGCCGTACAACGCCGGGCCACGATTTCGCGCTTCAACAACTCATGGCGCCCCGGACTGCTCTCGGCCCGCGCCAGCAGTTCATTTGTTTCCTCAGCCCGCTCCCATTCCAGCGCCTGCTCCCCACTCGCTTCGGCCACCTGCCGTACTACTTCCCGGTTAACCTCAATTTGCTGCAGTTCCTTAAGCGTCTGCGCCACCACCCCAAACAATAGATGCCCGGCCAGATAACCAATGACCCGCTGTAGCCGCGGCGTCACCATCCGCCCGCTCAGTTCCAGTTCCTCGTCCAGCGGCATCCAGCCCTGCCCACAGACCCCACAGTAATAGTAGGCCCGCTCATAGCTAATGAACCCAAAACTGCTTAGCAACTGCCGCTTCCGGCAATTCTCGAACTTCATCGGCCCGCCGCACCCGCGGCAACTCCGGCGCGCACCGCTATAGCCCGTTCCCTGAGTCGTCTCAATCAGCAAAACCAACGCTCGCACCGCCAAGGCCTGCACCGCTTTGAGCAACGGTAACTCCAACCGCCAAAGATTCCAGCCCGCCGAACTGTTGTCGGCGAAACTATTACTCAAAATCTTGATAAAATCCTCATACGCTGGCATCATGCTGGCCCGGAAGTTTTCTTCCATCGGGGTACCCTCCTTCTAGTTTTTAGTCGGAACTTTTAGAAGGTTACCCCGCCCTTTATTTTCTACCTACTTTTTCTTGGCGCACTGTAAAGGATTCTAATTGCGCACTTCAGCCTGCAGATATGCAATCGCAACACAAGCCAATGTTTTCGGAACGGTCGACTGGAGGAAAGTGAAACATTTCGACTAGCCGTTATGCGAAGCTGGATAGGGTAGTTTGACAAGAGACTTGTGAAAAGCAACATGGCACACTTTCTCATTGATCGATAACGCACGCTCGTATAGCAGCTTTGGAATCTATCGAGTTAATGCACCGCAGCTCGTGCGGGAGCGACATATTGCTCGCCGCTCCCGCGCTCATCCGCTCGATGAGTTCCCGGTTGGTTATTCCTGGTGGTTTCCAGCATGGCCGCTTCCGCTTCGCTAACCGCCCCCATTGTCGGAAAGACCGTCAACCAGCAGCACAGCGCGAGGCATGTGGAACTTACGTGAACCAACCTGCGACAAGACGAACGCCGGTGAGCGATGTTCGCGTATTGTTCGCGCGACTTATTTTCTATGTTTTTGGCTATCGCTAAGTTATTGAAAAGAATGGTGGCCAGGGACGGAATCGAACCGCCGACGCCGGCCTTTTCAGGGCCGCCTACCGAATCGCGGAAGTGGTTTGAAATCAATGGATGTCACTGAGTGTAATGAGCTTATGCCCTAGCCGCTTTAGGATGACTTAGGATGGTTTGGGCTGTTTTCGGCTCCTCGATGTACGCGTATTGTACGCGCGGTTGTCGACCTGGGGGGCGCGGCATTGGTGCCGGTTTTCCCCTAGCTAGGTCTTAATATTCCGCGCTCGCCATTGCCTTGCCTGCACTACCAACACGTAAAACAGAATGATGAAGGCCAAGGCTAACTGCAAGAACTCCTGGGGTTGTCCGATATACTTCTCGCTGAGCCATAGCCGCAACGAAGCAGCAGCGAAGAGAGAACGGTCGTGCGCCGCGGCTGCTGCGCTGAGGCCCCCATAACCTAGCCGATATAACACCCATCCGCTAATAAGGAGCGCAACCAGTCGAGCCCACCAGCGGCCGATCAAGAGCAGCAATGACGCGAAAACGAGCAAGAGCGGCACTATCAGGAACGAATCCGGATAGGCATCAACTGGGGTATTTCCCAAAGCTTGATACCATCTCGCTAACCATACCTTGGTGACTACGAGGTGCAATAGCGCCAAGCCGAGAATAATAGCCCGCACGTCAATCAATGACCTAAGATAACTGCCAATTCTGGTAGATTGTTTGCTCATGCCACTTTTGCCCGGCCAAAACTTTTTTGTCTCTATTGGCATGCTTTCAAGATGTCGTCCTCTGTGACGCCAGTTTTTACCCAGTGCTTTGTCGTCGCGATTCCGTGAGTAAATGTTTCGAGCGTGTATCCTAGCTGGGACAAGTCGCTCCTGGCTGATAAAACGCATTATCGCCAAGCAACACGCGCCCGTCCGCTAAGTGTAGTGTAGGTAACTCTTCACTAGCAGGGTAAGTTTGATCTAAAATTGTAGGTCGACCTTGGACGTACTTGACTCGACAAAAACAACAAAAGCGTCGCCGCGAATGATATCCAGAACTTTATTGTATCTCTCGCTTGAGGCTCCGACGAGCGAGTTCGCGAATCGCAACAATAAAGACGCACACGCTGAGGATTAAGCTTAGGGGCCGGTAAATAGGGAGAAGTGCCTGTTGAAGTCCGTACGCTCGGTCAACTGAGGAGTATTCGCTCCACTTTTGCAAAGCGATATGAAACGAGTAATAAAAAACATAAGCGCTAGCCGGCAATGCGAGCAAATAAACCGAAACTCTTTTCACCAGGAGCGCACCGGCACTTCCCAACAGTATCACCGATGATCCGACCGCTGACCACCAGAACATTTTTCCACAACAGTTGATGCTCCACTTATCCGGCAAATATGAATTTGATACCGAGGCGAGGTAACTCAACATCAATACGAACAAAGATGAAATAAGAATGATATTCTCCCGCGCGAAAAAGCCATGAAGCGGTCGAACATCGAGTGTTACATCCCTCATCTCAAATTCTCACTTTCTGCAGAATCGCACTTCACCGCGGGCAGTCCTAACTAATCAATTGCTCTTACCACCGCAGCGGATTTGGATTTCTTTGTAACGTGATGGTGCAACCTGCGGAAGGACTCAATAACTCGGAAAAGCGCGAACATAATCCCTCGTGCTCTTAGGGGAGCTGGCCCGTGTATTCCACCGCTCTGCCATTTTCCACGCGGAAGAGCAAGCTGGCACTTCGATTCCTTGTCGTTACGACAGTGGCTCTATACAACGAATGCTCTTCAAGCGCAGGTCTGTGTCCGTTCGGCGCCTCCTGCTGCCAGCCCGCAGGCACGGTACCAAAGAGAATGGGAGGAATCTCACTCGGCAATGGGTTGGAATTGGTCGGAATGATATGCCAAATAATTGGTGGTGGCTCCCGCACGGGCGTAGGAGAGATCGGACCCCGGACCCATAGCCAACTAACAGCTTCATTTCCGGTGACTTCAAAGGCCGACGAGCTGTCTTTCTCTATCATCCGTATGCCGATATTAGTGTCGCAAGCAGACATTGCCACAAGTACAAACGGCGCGAGCATTGAAAAACACAGGCGGCGTGCTACAGTCGCAATGTGTACGCGAGAGAATTCAATCCTCTTAGTCATTTCAGATCAATCTCACTCTGGAAACCAAATCCCTAACTGTTCGCCATTTCGCTCAATGGTTACACGGTACCTCGCCGGTTGTCTTGCCCCAAGTTTTCGCAACGTCTTTTATGTGGGCGTTGGAACTAGGTCGGAATTTCTCGTAGTGAAACTCCGCTAAACTTAAATCGGTTATGGTCCCCCCGATAAAGATGAAGTGGTACCAGTCCCCAAGGTACATAACCTCCCAATGACTCCCAGATATGAATGGCAAGCTTCTCACGCCATGTTCAATAAAATCCAGGTTCTTGTAAAAGCGTGTCGCGAATCTCGACTCCATTGCCCTGGTCATATCTTTGGTGCCTAAACCAGACGGGAATCTTATCTTCCAATCACCATTTTCATTGAATCCTCCACCAAAGGCCTCCGTGACCGATTTGCCAATCTCCTCGCGTAATCTCCAGCAAGGCTGCTTATCACCGGATTTACTAGCATCTGGTAGTTCGGGGTCCTTCGCCGAGGTGAAATATGAAGCGCCCCCCAAAATCGTTACGTTATAGCTGCTTGAGAGGTCGTGTTCATCTTGGTCGCTAAACCCGTTGTCGGCAAGATAGGCCGTTTGCAGCTGCTCATACTCGTAGAGGGTAGGATTTGTTAACGTACGCACCCTCCCGCTGCTGTAGGTTACGGTCACCGTTGCTGCCAGACGATTAAATGCAGGATCAAATCCATAGCCACCACTGAGGGCGGGCAAATAGATCATTGCGTATCTCTCTTCACCCTGGGCTCTGGAATCGAAGTTTCCCGGCAAGTCGTACCACCTATATCCAAAGAATGCTCGCGCTTCGGCATCCATATTGGTGACAGCTATAGAGCCGCTACAGGATGCCAGGACGCCGGGAGCAGCGCAGCCACTCGATAGATTAAAGAAATCACTCCACCTGGCATCCATGAGGCCTCCGAAGTGCCCCGCTCCAACATCACCATCGCCTTCAGCAGGCGGTGGCTCGGGTGGCGCGGTCACGGAAATGTCAGCGCCCAGAGGATCGAATTCGACGCGGCCTGTTGTGTAGTTATAGGAGTTGGCGGTGTATTGTGAAGTGCCCGCCGGTGTCTTGTGCTTCCAGGTTACCAGTCCATCGGACTGCGTTGCCAATTGTGCCCCACTCGGTAACCATACGTAGCCGACTGTCTTCTGACCGCTACTGTTCAATTCTTCTACGATAGCCCCTCCCAGCACGCTCGAACGCAGGTGATAAGTAGTAGTGGAGTATCCGGGCGCATTCGATTGAGTATTGACTTCTTTTAGCATCTCCCCGTCGGCGTCATAGCTAATCGCTCGGGTTACCGTGTAGGACGAGCCAGTTGGGGGTACTGCCGTGGTGATTAGGGAAGTCTGACGCCCGAGAGCGTTGTACCCATTTGTGCGTGCGCCAACAGTCGTGTTGCGGCCATCTACATCATACCCCCAACCACTTCGTCGACCGTTAGAATAGCTAGACGAATCAGTATCGCTGAAGCCATCCCAACTATCGCTAGCGCGCGAAGTTAGATTGCTAAAAGCGTCATAACCAAATGTTTCGTGATAAGGAACGGGAGCGTATTGATAGCCGTTGACGTCACCGCCGCTTTTGGCTTCCGTTAATCTATTCGCATTGTCGTAGGAATACGATCGATCGAAATTTTGATCCGTCGTATTGTGGACCACGCTGATGCGGCCGTCGTTGTAGTAGTCATAGTTTTGATTCACTAACCCAGCGCTGAGATCGAAGTGATTCACTTGTTGCCGCGCGTTGTAACCAACATTGGTTGTGTGGCTGCGGCCATCGGTAAACTGTTTAAGACCGCCCCAGGCTCGGTACTTGAAACCGGAGGCGTAACTCGACACACCTGCATGAAGGTTGCCGGAGCCAGTCACATTGGTAAGTTGACCCACCACATCATAAGCGTAGTTTATGGTCATTCCGGTGGCATCGGTAATTTTCTTCAGCTCGCTGGCGTAGTTGTAGTCGTAGCTGAACGTAAACGAGCCCAAACCACTAAGGGTCCTGGTCTCGGACAACATTCTCGATAGCTGATCGTAGGTGTAGCTTTTACTACCCTGATCATCGCTCATCGAGTCGCGGTTGCCGGCGGCATCATAGCCATAATTGACCGAGCCCGGTGCTGAGATGCCGGAGCCGGATGGCACGCTGTGGCTGATGCCCGTAACCAAATGCCGGCCATTGTAAGTGTGCGTGGCGGCCGCACCGCGTCCATCAGTGATCTTCTGCACGCCATCATCCGCAAAGTAGTCATAGGTAGTGACCACATTGGAATCCTGCTCAGGTACATGTTTCGTCTTTAATCGCCCATGGCCATCGTAAGTTAGCGACGTTTGTTGACAGGTGCCGCTCGGACAACTGAAATCGGCGGGGTCGCTGGGTCCCGACCCGCTGAACTGGCGCACCTGCGTTATCTGATCTCGCGCATTATAGGTGTTGACACTGGTAGCAGAGGCACTACCACCTTCCCAATTGAGCAACTGTGTTTTCCAAACCCGGCCCATCACGTCTCGGTAGATCTTCTGCTGCCGTCGCTTTGCCGTGTGGTCGGTCGGATCAATTGTGCCTTCATCAGTAAACGTCACGACTTCGCCACCGGCACAGCCGCAGCCCCCGTAGCTGGCAATGCTTGTCGTTCCATCCGGGTTGGTCGTCATCAGCGCTCGGCGCTTCCAGTCGTAGGTTTGCTGCGTGTATAGCCAGCCAGCCGCATCGTCACCTGCCGGCACCCAGCCCGCTGTGATTTCCGCCGGATTCGACTGTTTGACCTTCTGACCCAGGCGGTCGTAGACGCTGAGTTGCGCTTTGTAGCCGCCAGTGCTGCCCGGATGATTGCTTGCCTGACCTACGACGCGTCCGGCGCCATCGAAAGTTTGAATAGCATAGCTGTCGTCACCTGCCGTGTTAACGCTGGCATAATTCTGCACATAGTAAGGCCCGTAAACGTAGCGGCTGTAGCCCCCGTTGAACTCATTTTTGACAGTGTCTACGCGTCCTGCAGGGTCGTAGTAAGTCTTTATCGCACCCCATTGCGAGTACGGTTGTCCCGTCGCCGGGTCTTTCGGAGGCGGCCCCTGCAAGCGAAAGACAATCCCCATGTCGAAATTGTATTGCGCGGTCGCGTAATTGTTCGGCGCCGTTGACGCGTTCCAGTCCGCGTCCTTCACTTTGGTTGGATAAGCCAACGTATTCCGTGAGTTGTTGCCGTCAGAGAACGAGTCGGTGTACTCAACGTTGGTTTGGTGATCCGAACCGTCTTTTGTGAATGTGATGCCACCAGCAAGGTTATATCCGCGCCGCATGACCCAGACGGCCTGATTGTTGTCGTCAGGCGCGTTCACGTTGTAACGGCGCACACCCACGAGAAAGCCGCGACCGAAGGAAAGGCCCGAACCGTAGTTCGTCGTGTCGTGTTGCATCGACGGCGCCTGCGCGGTCATGGACTCGGACCAGTCGTATTCGTACATCGTCTTGGAATAAAGATTCCAGTTGCCATCGAAGACATTAACAACATAAGGCAGCCCGATGATCCGTCGGCTGATGAAGGCATCGTCGTTCTTATAGCCACGACACGTGAATCGGATCGCCGTGGAGGCATTAGCCGCGTAATCAGTGACACAAGACGGCAGACCGAAGGTCGAAGAATAGTCAATAGTGGTGCGCCGCCGGTTATTACTGGAGTCGTAGACGTTGGTCTCGGTCACGCGCGGATTAGTCTTGTATCCAACGCTGGTGTTGTCTTGTGTCCAGGTCGTGCTCGTCCACTTCTTTTCCTGTCCACCGGCCCAAATTTCAGTAGCTGTGGTTAACCCGCTCTGCCAACCAGTGCCATAAAACTCTTTGTAGAGGACCCCGTTCGGATCGTCTACGACCGCCGCAGTGTGTGCTGTGCCGTCAATCGCGTATTGCGTGGTGACTTCACTCGGCACGCCATTGACGCCAGTCCAGTTTTCGCCGGCGACACGTATTTCCGTCAGTCTCGTGCTGTCGTCAGAGGCAAGGTAGGTGTAAGCCTTATGAGATCTCTCGTGATTGTCATAGTCCGGATTGCTGTCGGAGGCGTAGTGCGTAATGCGAGATACTTGCCCCGAGTTCCAGTTCGTGTATGCAAATTTGTAGTAGGTGCCGTCGTCCACTCCCACCATCGTCAGGACTGGAATCGACTGTCCGTTGGCAATACCACTGAGCGCTACGCCTGAGAAGCCGGGCTGAACAGTGATCGACCCCCAGCGAAACGTAGCCCACTTGTGCGACTCGTTTGCCTGACCTCCTGATTGCACGTCACGGTGCCACGTCTGCTGGATCTCGCTCAGATTGGCATTGGCGTCGTAGAGAAAAGTAATCGTGCGTCCCAGCGTATCGACGACGCTGGTGAGGTCTCCCAAAGAATTATAGTTGATCGTGAGGTAATTACCATTTCGATCCTTGACTTCTTTACAGCGCCACTCGTTCTCGATCTTGTTGTACGTCATCCGCGTACCATCAGTGGAGCGTAACAATAACTTACCATCGGTCGCGCTGGTGTCCGTCAATTGCAGGTATGACGAGTCGGCAGCTTCATAGACATTGCCGGTGCCCACCTGGCGCAACTCCACTCGATTACCGGCGGCGGTAATCAGTAGGTATGCATTCTGCCCTGTTTGGGCGTTGAAGAAGAGCTCCTGGACAGTGGGAAACCCAAAACGGAAGCCAGGGCTCAGGGAGCTGTTGTCATCGTCGAAATAGACGTAAGGGCCTGAACGTGTCCATACTGCTGCCGACGAATAGGAAATGGCGAGCCCTAGATCCAGACCAGCTCTTCCGGGCAGACTAAGTAAGGTCGAACTCCACTCGGCATCCCGAGCCAACAGTTGATTTCCGGATTGATTGTTCAGATCCGCGCGCGCAGATAGAAGTGAAGTCACACCGCTTGACGCACTGCCGGTCAATGTCACCGTCGCCACTTTACTGATGAACTCGCCGCTCTCATCAAAGGCGCGGCGTACATTCTCACGACCGATTGCAGGCACGACACTCTCCCAATAGGCCCAACCACCGGAATCGGGACTGCGCAACAAATAGGTCTTGTAGAGATCGTAAACGTAATCATGATTAGAACGCGCTCGCGCAGCATAATCGGCGGACTCAAACAACGTCTTGCCCATCTCTCTGGCCGCCATCACCATTGAACCCTGAGCGTGCGCATATGCTGCTCGCAGAATGTCATTCCAATAATTTTGTTCATTTGTGTATGGTGTTCGCACCAAGGTCCATTGAAAAAACGTCTGAACGTACTGATCGTCACCGATAGGCGTTGGCGATAGACCACTGCCGCCAGGGACAGCATGATTGCGCCTCTTTGTCGACGGAAGCATCGAAGTCTGAGAATTCAAGGCCGACGATGTGGCAAAGGCATTTGGAGAGGTATGCAAAGCAGCACCCCGTGCCAGCTTTGCAGCGTTCTTTGGGTTTAGGTTCTCTTTTACGGAGTTGTTTGATGCTGTCGCACCTGAAGTAGACTCTCGCGCCATGCCGATGGCACCGTCCATCGTTCCTGGATCGCCAACCTTCCGGCCATTGCGCGGCATCAGCGACTTGCGTCGCGAGCGCATCAGCGAGGGCACATGCGCGGGCGTCTCTGGCCGAGGATGAACTCTGCGCCGCACTTCATTAAGATTCGGCAGATTCGCCTCGGGCGACCCAGCCTCGGGATTGCCCCTTCGTGACTGACCCTGACCACTAACGGACGAATGCCCCGATCCCGCCATCACAAGCGTCGAAAAGAGCAAGGTGCAGCAAATGAAGAATGCAATTAGAATCGTTGCAGGAGATGTGCGAAAGGTTGGGTGGGTAGTCATGACGAACCTCCGTATTTAGTGTCTAAACTCAGTGGAACCCTACAATGTTGAGACGACTTTTGAGCTAGTGTCCTTGCGAGAAATCGACCGAATCAGTTTGCGATTTGAAGGACCGGCACTAAGCAAGGCCCGCGCCGGTCCGGGTGCGCCACGTTGTCCTCGCGATTCACGTGGCGCTTCGCGGCACCAATCGTCCCACCGCTACGAATGTGCCAGCGCGAGAGATGCACCTCCCCCAACCAATCATCTCAAGTCAATTACATCGTGACTTCTCTTCTTCCTGTGCGTCTCACTCTCGCGCGTCGCGGATAATCCTACGGTCTGGCGCTACAATCTCCCGCAATAAGGGGCATGCTTTCGCGGGCGTCTCAATTCGAGAGTCTCACGCTTTAGCAGACCGGAGGAGTCGAGTCACTGTTTCCGCGACTTCCGAAATGTCTTCTGGCTTGCGTAGAGACGCATCCGCACCCGCCTCATGTGCAGCCGTTTCATCAAGCGTGGCTGATAAGATGATGATCGGTATCGCGCGTCGATGGGCCAAGCTGCGCGCTTGCTGGACAAGCTGCACTCCATTCACGCCGGGCAGATCGTAATCAAGCAGTAGAAGATCATAGCGCGCGCGGCTGTTAATTTTTCCCACTGCCGTTGTGCCTTGCGCGCAAGTTTCAACTTCCCATCCCTCCAGCGCGAGCGTTTCTTTCATCATGTTGGCAACTACAGGATCATCTTCCACGTGCAGAATCTTTAGAGTTCGTGTTTTATTGTTCCCCTTCTTTCCTGCCTTGGAGGCCTCGTTGCTATGATCGATGAGGCTGCGCCGTCGAGGCGCACTCGGGGTCCTGGCTGAACTTAAAGCCTTGTGCCGGCCGTTGAGCATAGTCAGGAGAGATTGGTGACTTGTCAGCCCGAGCAAACTCGCAGCTTGCGTGACCTTGCCGCGCGATTCTTTCAGCGCTAGTTCAATGAAATGCGCCTCGTAGCGATGCTTGGCTTCTTTCAGGGAAAAGCTCGACCAGTCAGGCCGCACTTGAAACGCATACACACACGCGAGCACGCGGCAGGCACAAGTGCACAGGCGTGCAAGCGTAGACATATCCCGCGTTTCATCGAGTAGCATCCTAGCGCGATCAACCGTGGCGCACAGCTCGTGGTTGGAAAGATGATCACCCAACTGCTCGATCAGTGTTAATGCGGCCACGCCTCCACTGTGAAGATCACCTGCCTGTTGCGCGACGTCGATCGCGCGTTCCAAAGTTGACCGCGCCTGCTTCGGATGTTGCAGCCGCGCCAATGAAATTCCGTGTGTGGTGAGCGCTTCAGCCAACAGCGACAGTTCGTCGCCTTTCTCAAGCGTGCCCACAGCCCGGCGAGAGAGTTTTTCGGCGGAGACGAGTCGACCCTCCGCAAGCATTAACCGCGCACGTGTCTCATCCACCTGCGCGAGGTGAACATCATCCTTGAGTCTTGTGAAGAGCATTTGCGCGCGATCTAGATGGTCGTGCGCGTCGGCGACCTTACCGATGGTGCTGTAGAGGAATGCTAAATTGTTTTCTACGCAGGCTTGGTAACGTGTATGGCCAGCTTGCTCGAAGTGATAACTTGCGGCTGCGTATTCAATCAAAGCACGGTCAATGTAGTCTTTGCAGTTCTCCACCGCTCCCAGATTCCTCAAGACAATGGCGAACTCATTATGGAAATTCCCTTTGAGTGAGTGATTCTCAATGACCTGGAACAGCGGAGCCGCCTCGGTATGAATTCTCAAGGCGTCACTATAACGATGGGTTATCTTTTCAATAAGGGCGCTACGAAGTAGGGCCAAGGCTTTTAACTCGACATCGCTGTCAATGAGACGGCTCAATGCCTCTTTTAGTATCACGCGCCCCTCATCGAATGCACCTTCACGCCAGTAACAGCATGCGAGGTCGATTTGGGCTTCCGCTACCCCACTGTTCTCTTGCACAGCTTCGAAGATGGAAATACTCTCGCTAATCAGATTCTTCGCTGTTTCCTGCGCTCCACTAATCTGCTTGACGCTCCCAATCCATCCCGTTAGAACACCGGCCCGCAATAAGAGCCGCGCCGCAGTACCTTGTTCAAGTCCATCAACGGAAGGACGCTCTCCTATTTGCGACCACAGGACTCCCATTGCCTCGCGCGCGCCTTCGTAATTGCCAGCTTCTTCGAGTTGCTTGGCAATTTCGCACCGCAGTCGCGCTTGTTCATCGAGAGAGAGGTTAGTGTCGCCTATTTGGCGGAGTAGATCTTTCGCTAAATTCATGTGAGAGCGTCCTTTGTCGACCTATGTACAAAAAATTGCGGTGGTGCTTTTTTGGGCACGGGGCATCTCGTCCTGAGTGCTAAGATATTCTCCTCAAAGAGTTGGTTTTGGGACGGCTTGGGTGGCATTGCGCCGGGCCGTTTGTTTGCAAACCCATCTTCCATTCAGGAGAAACCATGAAAACAGTAAAACGACTCGGCGTGACGTGTCTGTTCAGCATAGTGCTCGCCACCTCGACGTTTGCGGGAGAGATCTCTACGCCCAAGCCGGTGCCACCGCCACCTGATGCATCATTAGCAATGACGCCTGGAGCGATTTCGACGGGGCACGGAATACGGAACCCACAAGCAACTAGTGAGTCCGTCACGGATATCGCACTGGAATTACTGCAAACCATGCTGTCGGTGTTCTAACAGTTCGTTTGTCTTGAACCTCTAGTAGCCAACTGCTGGGAATTCCGGTGGTCAGGTGGGAGTGTGTCCCGCGTGAGCCGCAAGAAGACCTGCAGGCGGGCGAATAAGAAATCGAAGCAGCGTGAGATTAATCCCGAGTTCATGTGAAATCAATATATTTCTTGACCGGGTGGAGTTTATCTAAAGTACTTGTGATCATCTGCAATTTTATTTGCTACTGAGTGAGCAACTTTGCGGATGGACCTACGTCAATTCTTTGTCGCAGTTGAGAGATGAATATACCGTGAGTTTTATAGTGAGGGCACCTGCTTGAAGTGATCACAGCTCGTAGACGCTTCACCTTAGAGGTTCTTATAGAGAGCAGCCCAGCATGGAAATCCTGCCAGGGAACCTCCGTAGCTGTTGTAACGATTGTTGCAACGCAAATCGCCGAAAGATTAAATAAAGGAGCATATAGTCTCATGTGAGCTCGTTGTTTGCGCTCCGGCAGGCAGACATCGCTCTTTTCCATACTCTTCAGAAGTGAAACTCGGAGAGCCAAAGGTCGATCACCTGGTACTCATCCCGCAACCGAAGGTTACGTGGAAAAATCCAGTTGTCGGGTAATGAAATTTGCGAATCGCCATAGTTTGGACGACCTGCTCAACTTGAGCAATCCTCATCGTCTGTCTGAGCTTGCTCGGACCATTCTTGAGGGGGATCAAGTCGTGGAACGTTTCTCCATAGCGCAGCATCTACGCTGGCGCGCAGACGCAAGATAGATGCTACGTTTGGAATCCCTCGCAACGTTGCAATTTTTCTTGCAATGCGAGTCGGAGAATATTCGGCCCTGTTCAATGCGCCTCCCAAAACTGCGCGGAGTCGGTTGCGCTTCTTTGTTGCGAATCTTCGGGGCTTGCAGCCTCGGAAATTGCAGCGGGTATTTTTCAAAATTGGATCAGCCATGGACGTGGTTTTAATGCGGAAGCGATGCCCGAAAAGCGCGACCAAAAATCTTTCGCGCCGCAGATCAAATCATCCGCGCCGGACGCTGCGAAATCGATCCCATCACAGCCTAAGATCTCCCCGAACGACCACACAGCCGAGTGCAATAGCACGAGGCTGGCATTTTTTTGGGGCCGGACGTAACTGCGCCTGGTGGCGCAGTTGCGTCGAACATTTCGGCTAAAATCTTGCTCTAATCGCCGAGGTTTTTGCGAAGCTGAAGCAATCGGTCGCTCGAATGGGACCTTATAGTGCGATCGAGGATTTGCCGAATTGCATCGAGGTTCATTCTTTCACCGCCGCTGAGCAGAAATCTTACGTAGTTCCAGGTAACGTTCTCATTAACTGGATCAATTTCGAGTGCCTTAACGTATAGGCTTTTCGCTTGATCTCTGTCACCCCTCTCCCAAAAAAGATTCGCCAAGTTTCCAATTGCGTTGACGTGGTTACCATCAATCTCGATCGCCTTTCGGTATTCACGCTCAGCACCTTCGACGTCTCCTTTGATGTCCTTTAGATAAGCCCCGTAATTAGAGTGTGTAGCGGCATCATTTGGTTTTTCTTTCAACTGAGTTTTGTGATACTCATCAGACGGGTCGGCCCGGACAGTAGTCATACCAACGTGCTGATACTGACCAGGTCCGAAATGTTCATCGAGAAATTTCCTGGTGACTTCATCTTCTCGTCCCATCGTGAACTTGGGAACAAAGGGTCGAGTCCCGATACCATGCACTTGTCCACCTCCTTCACCAGTTAAGCGGACGTGTGTTGTGTAACAGGCTTGACTAACTCGCTCCTGCGGATCCTGGTTGGCTACATCGCGATTGACCTCTGCAAGAGCGTCGTACATTAGTTTTGGATCAGGATCTCGCCTTGCTAGAGCAGCTAATTTCTTACGTTGAGTGCGAGTCGTAAATATCCTTCCTGAACCTGAAACGAACGTCGTAGCTTTGGTGGGCCGAACCTTAAATACCGATAGTTTAGATGATGCAAGAGATGTGAGCCCGCCCGGCTTTTCAAAGTTGCTCAACAGGACAAAGACCGGCTGACTTCCAACGAAAGCTCCGACGCTAAAGGAAAGCTCTTTATTAGGAGGACGAAGAGGGGAAAGCCACTTGTTTGCTTTCATTAGCTCGTCTATAAGACGCTCGAAGGGATCGTCATTTTGAATCGACGCTATCCGCTCTGCAAGCCAGTCACTTACATCTAGGTTATTCGTGGTTTGACCGACTCCACAGAAGCAAACCGTTGCGTTCCACTTGTAACGGGTCATAAGAACGACTTTTTGCGTTTCAAAGTCGAACCATTTGTTGGTTCTGAAGTCAAACAGACGGTAGTCAGCACTCTGATAAATGCACCGACGCGTTACGACTGTTATGTTTAGCGTCAAAGCTGTATTTCCAGTCTTTCCATTTTTCGACTTGCGTGTTTATTCAGGGCATCCTTCTGATCCATCACGACTCTCTCCGTTCGTAATCTTACCGTACTTCACCATCAAGTAATCGCCACCACCGCGCGCCGCCCTCACATCCTACAGAGTTAGACCAAGCGTTTCTTCCTCAAACGCTCAGACGCCGCACGGCTCACATAAGACCCTCCAAGTCACACGCTTGCTCCAATCCTGCGACTTCAAATCGAGAGAAAAAATAAAGAAAGGTGCTACGCACCTGAAGAAATGAGACACGACACCCCCGCTTCGGGGCTGCTGCGTTCACGCAGCAAAAGTTACGCGTTCACAAATTTCTCGTTTTTTGTCTGTATCTTCTTTCATTGCTTGTGCTTGGACCGTCTACCAAAAAAGTTACGATTTAATTTTTCGTTTATCTCTTTGCACATCAGTTGTTTAGGCTTTAATTCTTGGATTTTTCGGTTAACAAGTAAACTCCTTAAACCTTTTGTCTCGATAGTTTTGGCAGTTACGAATTCTTTTAGTTTTTTAAAATTCGCATTTTGCTGTTGGTGCTCTGTCCCAAGCCGCGAGTCTTGCACTCATGGTTCAGTCGTTCATTGGACCAAAGCCCAACGAGCAACAACCGACGAATCATCTGCGCACTGCTCGCAGCAAAGTGATCTTCCGAGATTACGTCCGTCGGTGTCTCCGATCCCATGAGCTTGTACTGTAGCAGCCTACATCGATCAGTACTGAAGTTCCCCCTTAGCTGAATTCTCCGTCGGCAGCCCGCCCGCACAACTCTCCGCTTCGCTCCGAGTCCTCCACTTACGTTTCGGCCCTCCGGGTGTGCGGTCAAGCACCCAGCCGACTGTAGTTGTCGCTAAGGGGAAATGGCTGATTGTCGCGTGGTACGCGCCCTCGCAGAGCGAACGAATTTTTGCGCCCCAAAACAATACAATTAGGCAGTGGAAAGGATTCTTTCGCACCGAAAAAATCCTTTCCACTTTTAGCCTTCGTCAGTGGTCCAACCTAGCGAAAGAAAACCTTACACCCGTCGAATTTCCTAGAGATTTGCGAGATTCCGAGTACGAGCCACGCAAAGCCAAACTCTGGCAAACTATTGTAATGTTGGACCATCAGAAATTTCGGCTTTAAGTCAGCCGATGATCGGTTTTGAATCAGTCGATCGCCATCGGCCATCATTGGCCCAAGTTCCGGCGCTCGATTCAGCGGACAAATCGGAGTTCCGATCTCTTAATTGACTCCGTTGCAGAGCACGCGAGACCTTTTGTTGCCCCTCTGTTTTTCACCCTCGCGTCACCAAAAAACGAATAACTGAACTGCGTCAACCTCGTGCGAGGAAAGACAGGGAGAAGTGTGTCTCGTGACGACGAACCACGGTTTACCACCGGAAACGATCACGATCGCGAGTGCAAAAATGAAACCAAACAGCGACGCCACGAGCTCGCTAAGACTTAGGAGTTTTGAATCTATGATGACCATGAGCAGAGCAATTTCGGCAGGGCAAGCACTGGGCTACTACAAGCAGGAGTTCACCAATACCAAAGACAATTACTACCGCGAAGCGGGTAAAGTTGAGGGCCGTTGGTGCGGCAACCTGGCCGACGAATGGAACCTTGAGGGCGAAGTATCCAGCGAGCAGTACGAGCGCTTAGTTGCCGGTCAAGATCCCCACACTGGGGAGCAACTGATTAAGTCAGTTTCAGCCCGCGAAATTGTGGACGAATCCAGTAAAGAAAAAACCACCAGCGAGCACCGCGCGGGTTGGGACGCAACCATCAGCGCGCCGAAATCCGTTTCCTTAGCCGCCCTTGTCGGCGAGGACGGACGTGTCAGAGACGCCCACCGCGAGAGCGTCAATGAAGCCGTGAAAGAGTTTGAAAAATACCTGCAAGCGCGTGGTGGCGGCGACAGGCCTGCCATCACAACCGGCAAGATGATAGCGGCCCAATTTGAGCACACGTCCTCACGTCCTGATCGCGAAAACGGCTATGCCGCGCCGCAGCTTCACACGCACGTTGTGATCTTCAATATGACCCAAACCGAGGACGGAAAAGTGCGCTCCGTGCAGCCGCTTGAGTTGTACCGCAGCCAGCAATATGCAACCGCGATTTACCGCGCCCATTTAGCCGAAAAACTGCAAGCACTTGGTTACGAAATTCGAGTTGATCCGCGCACCGGCGCACCCGAGATCAAAGGCTTCAGCGCAGAATATTTGCAGGATAGTAGCCCACGCCGGAAAGAAGTTTTGACCGAAGAAGAACAGATGAAAGAGCGGCTTGAACGCGAAGGGAAAACGGTCTCAGACAATGCGAGATTGAAGCAAGCCGCCGCCCGGAACAATCGCCGCAGCAAAAACTTTGACCACGGCAAAATGCAGGAACGCGCCCTCGAGATGGACGCTAAGCACGACAACCAGGCGCGCCGTATCGTGGCCCAAGCGCGGAAGAGATTACCAGTTCGCTTGCCCCAAAACGAAATTGAAAAACGCGCCCAGGAAGCCGTGACTTTTGCTCGCGATAATGCCGTGGA
>Ga0209683_10000378_pt1 | contig 17518 bp, 16 predicted proteins | sample DOMMetBare2Fresh_FD_187474 | JGI IMG/M metagenome (GOLD analysis project Ga0209683, IMG submission 187474) | Wetland sediment microbial communities from St. Louis River estuary, USA, under dissolved organic matter induced mercury methylation -... | ecosystem: Environmental > Aquatic >... | reverse complement strand
AAACCATGTTCGACATCGCGCCGGGCTTCAGTCAGGCGTTTGCGGAAATAACTATAGCCTCCACTTTCTACCCAGGGGTAATGTTCCGGCCAGTTGTCCAGGCGCTGCTGGTGGATTTTAGGCGCAAACAGTTCGGTCAGAGAGGAACTGGCCGCTTCATGCCATTCGGCGCGTCGGGCAAAATTGACGTAGGCATCGACGGCAAAACGCACACCGGGCAATACATGCTGTTGCGAAACAATTTCTTCACGCGATAAGCCGACCGCCATGCCCAGTTGTATCCAGGCTTCGATACCGCCGGGATCGCCCGGATGGCCGTCGTGATCCAGAATGCGCTGAATCCATTTGGCACGGGTTTCACGGTCCGGGCAATTGGCCAGGATATTGGCATCCTTCAGCGGAATACTGACCTGATAGTAATAACGATTGGCAACCCAGCCCTGTAATTGGGCCTTGTTCAGTTTGCCTTCATTCATCAGCGTATGGTAAGGATGATGAATGTGGTAAAACTTTTCCATGCGGCGCAGTTGGGCTTCAAACTCTTCTCGGTTCCATGCTTTATTGTCTGAATTACTCATAGTTCACCTTATAAATCAATTTCCATTCCATCAAAAGCCACTTCGATACCGGCGGCATCGAGAATTTTACGCTGCGGTGAATCTTCGTCCAAAATTGGATTGGTGTTGTTGATGTGGATCAATATTTTGCGGGCATTTTCAACGCCATTTAAGATTTCGATCATGCCGCCTTGTCCGGATTGTGGCAAGTGACCGATTTCGCGTGCTTTTTTATGGCTGATCTGTTGTATGCACATTTCATCGTCGGTCCAGAAAGTACCGTCCACCATCAGGCAATCGACGGTCTGCATGGCGATCATGACATGCGGTTCAATTTCTCCCAGACCCGGTGAGTAGAACAGTTTTTTGCCGGTGCTGATCTGCTCGATAATGACGCCGATGTTATCGCCGTCGTGCGGATCGTGCCGATGTGGCGAATAGGGTGGCGCCTTGCTTTTCAGCGCATTGGCAAAAATCCGAATATCATCGATACCCGGTATCGTAAAGCTGCTGCCATCACTTGGAATGGGGTGATGATTAACCGTGCAATAGTCCTTCAGCATGGTAAACAGCGGGAAGCCGGTGGTTAAATCCTGTTTAACCATATCGGTGCAATAAACTTCCAGCGGTTTGCCTTCACGCAACATCAGCATGCCAGTCGTGTGATCAATTTGACTATCTATCAATAAGATGGCTGTTATACCGGTGTCGCGTACGCCTTCTTTGGGCTGGATAGCTGGAAATGCCTCCAGTTGTGCGCGGATGTCCGGTGAAGTATTTAACAATAACCAGTCAAGGTTATTGGTACTGACAGCAATGGACGACTGCGTGCGTGCTTTGCCAGTCATCGTGTTATGGCGCAAACGGTGACAATTATGGCAGTTGCAGTTCCATTGAGGGAAACCGCCGCCTGCGCCTGAGCCGAGAACTCTGATCTTCATGACGTTAAACGGAGTATAAATTTTGGGAGGCTTAAGAAATGATACAAAAAAGCGATTCAGACAAAAAAAAGGGCTCTTTCGAGCCCTTTTTCGCTAAACCTTAGTTTTATTAACGGTTGTAAATATACATAGTTACTTCAAAACCAAAACGCAGGTCAATATAGCTTGGTGTTTCCCATTTCATCATAAACCTCCAGAAGTTTTTGTGTTGTGTGCTAGCTTGATCAATTAAGCTGTCCTGCAGTATACGATGAACTTTTTTTTTAAGCAACTATTGCCAACGCTAAAATTTTCTTGGCTACATGCATGTTGCTCGTGAATATTTTATGGGAATGGCCGTATGGTTAAATCAACAATTTAATTTTGATATTAATAATACTGTCTGTTGACTGTCGCAATTACTATTGCTGAATAGTCTTCAACCTCTGCATAAGTCAAAAGGAGAGCCTAAAAGCTTCCTCATTAGATTTATATGTTGTCTAACCCGTCTACTCCTTGGATGGACCAATTATCAAAATCTAATGAGCCTTCTTCATTATCGCCTTTGTTATAATCAATTCGGCATGCATACTTTCTGGTGCTTGTGTTCGAAGAGCTGTTTGTTATGTTGATTTCGGCATTGACAACATAATGGTAATTTCCAAGCGTCCAGACATTTAAGGGTTTTTCAGGGAAGATTATAGCGATATCCGGGCCGAGCTCGGATTTAATATAAGTATTACAATGAATGAAAGCAAGATTGGTCAAAGAGGTGGTTACGGGTATCTGACTGGCTAGGTCTTTATTTTCAACAAGAAAGGCATCAGATTTAACAACATCAAGCACCAGTGGCATGATAACTTTTTGCTGAAGAATAATTAAAGCGGCTAAGCCGGCGATTAAAATTAAAAAAGCATATTTTTTCATAGTTAAAAAACTGAAAGTACAGTGAGGCGGTTATATTGAAACTCTTTCGAATTGTAACAGAAATCAAAGTTTTAAATGTATAAAAAAATGTCAAGGTCGTTGATGCTGAAGAAAAATGCATTTGATAAATGATTTAGACTTGACAAGGTTAACCGAACTGGTAGACTGAATGTGCACTAAAGGGACAGGTGACATTCAAAGTCTTTTTTATGAAGTTAATGAATGGGAAAAAGGAGTTGTAACAATACTCCCGGTTAATAAACTGGGGATTTTATAATTTTTAGGAGGTAGAAATGGCAGCTACAACTGAATCAGTGAAAGCTGATGCTGCGGAAGCACCGCTGTTAAATAAAAGAAATCTGTTTTTTGCAGTCGCAATTTATTGCGTATTTTATGCTTGGGTCCGTTGGTATGAAGGTGTTTATGGTTGGTCTGCAGGTTTAGACTCATTTGCACCTGAGTTTGAAACTTACTGGATGAACTTCCTCTATATCGAGTTTGTTCTGGAAGTATCAACTGCCGGCATTCTGTGGGGTTACCTGTGGAAATCCCGTGATCGTAAAGTGATGTCAATCACTCCAAGAGAAGAGTTGAGAAGACACTTCACACACTGGATCTGGCTGGTAGCGTACTCAGTAGCTATTTATTTCGGAGCTAGCTACTTCACAGAGCAAGATGGTACATGGCATCAAACAATCGTTCGCGATACTGACTTTACACCAAGTCATGTTATCGAGTTCTATTTGAGCTACCCTGTATACATCATTACTGGTGGCGCCGCTTTCATATACGCTAAAACAAGATTGCCAACTTACAACCAAGGTTTAGCACTGCAATACTTGGTAGCAGTAGTAGGTCCTTTCATGATTCTGCCAAATGTTGGTTTGAATGAATGGGGTCATACTTTCTGGTTCATGGAAGAGTTGTTTGTTGCTCCTTTACACTATGGCTTCGTATTCTTCGGATGGGCTGCTTTAGGTGTATTGGGTGTTCTGAACATCGAATGCCAAGCAATCGGCAAGCTTCTGAAAAAAGACTTGGCTTAATATAAAAATTTAAGTCAGAGTTGTACGTAATAACTATCTCCCTCGCTGTTTCAGCCTTAATTTCCGGGATGAAACAGCAAAGTGGATGATAGATAAATAAAAATAATTTAATCCTTTAGGAGGTAAGCTAATGAGCGCATCTCAATCAGCTGTACGTTCACGTGCCGAAGCAGTTAAAGTTTCACGTACGTTTGACTGGCTAATTTTATTTGCTTTGTTTTTCACAATTCTTGGTGGTTACCACGTACACTTTATGTTGACGGGTGGCGACTGGGACTTCTGGACCGACTGGAAAGATAGACGTCTTTGGGTAACTGTGTTGCCTATCGTGGGTATTACTTTCCCTGCTGCTGTTCAGGCTATTTTATGGTGGCGTTATCGTTTGCCATTTGGTGCGGTAGTAAGTGTTTTAGGTCTGCTCTTCGGTGAGTGGGTTAACAGATACTTCAACTTCTGGGGCTGGACATATTTCCCAGTTAATTTCGTATTCCCTTCAAACTTCATGCCTGGCGCAATCGTATTAGATGTCGTTCTGTTAATGACAAATAGTATGATCATTACCGCTGTAGCGGGTGGTTTGGGTTATGGATTGTTGTTCTATCCTGGTAACTGGCCAATCATTGCACCATTACACGTTCCTGTTGAATACAATGGCATGATGATGACTTTAGCAGATTTGCAAGGTTATCACTATGTAAGAACAGGTACACCTGAGTACATCAGAATGGTTGAAAAAGGTACCTTAAGAACTTTCGGTAAAGACGTTGCTCCAGTATCAGCATTCTTCTCTGGTTTCGTGAGTATCATTATTTACTTCTTGTGGCATTTCTTCGGCAAATGGTTCGGAAGCACTGCTTTCGTAAACGCTGCCTAATACTTGCTATCTGAAAACTAAAAAAAGAACTGATGACTAATGAATTGTCAATGTCATCAAGATACTCAAAAAACAATAAATTCTCTATTTATAGAGGAGGATCTATGAAAATAATAAAAGACAAGGTAACAAAATTATCCTTTGTCGCACTGCTGGTTACAATTACAGCAGCGATGTTTTACACGCCGACCGCGTCAGCTCATGGTGAAAAATCACAAGCGGCTTTCATGCGTATGCGTACTATTCACTGGTATGATCTGAACTGGTCAAAAGATACTTTGCCAGTTAACGATACAATGACTATTTCAGGTAAATTCCACGTTTTCGCTGGATGGCCAGAAACAGTTGATAAACCAGAAATTTCATTTTTGAACATCGGTATCCCAGGTCCTGTGCTAATACGTGCTGGTTCATGGATCGGTGGTCAATTGGTTCCACGTTCAGTAACGTTGGAACTGGGTGAAACCTATGAGTTTAAAGTATTGTTGAAAGCACGTCGTCCAGGTGACTGGCACGTTCATACCATGATGAACGTTAAAGGCGGTGGTCCAATCATTGGCCCAGGAAAATGGGTAACTGTAACAGGCTCAATGAGCTCATTCACAAACCCAATTACAACATTGACTGGTCAAACCATTGATTTGGAAACCTATAACTTAGGTAATACTTATTTCTGGCATGCATTCTGGTATGCGCTGGGTATTGCTTATGTTGCGTACTGGTGCCGTAAACCAATATTTATACCACGTTTACTGGCTGTTGACGCTGGCAAAGCAGATTCATTGATTACACCAACCGATAAAAAAGTTGGTTTGGCCTTTGCTGTTGCTTCAATTGCCATCGTTGCTGCATCGATGGTTAGCACCAACGAACAGTATCCTGTAACAACACCTCTACAAGCTGGTTTGTTACGTGGTATGAAACCAATTGAAATGGCTGCTCCAACCGTAAGTGTTAAGGTTGAAGATGCATCATATCGTGTGCCAGGCCGTGCTATGCAAATGACATTGACTGTTACCAATAATGGTGATTCAGCTGTTCGTTTAGGTGAATTCAACACAGCCGGTGTACGTTTCATGGATTCCGCAGTGGCTCAAGATGAAACTGGTTATCCAGATGACTTGTTGGCTGAAGAAGGTTTAACTGTTAGCGATAACAGTCCGCTTGCTCCAGGTCAAACAAGAACCATTCAGGTTACAGCTTCTGATGCAGCATGGGAAGTATATCGTTTAGCTGACTTGATATATGACCCAGATAGCCGTTTTGCTGGTTTACTGTTCTTCCACGATGAATCAGGTAACCGTCAGATGGTTATGGTTGACGCACCGTTAATCCCATCATTTACTTAAGGTAAATTAAATTAGGTAAATTTCAAATTACCTGATTAGGGAATAACAAAACACCCCCGCTGCAGAAATGTAGCGGGGGTTTTTTTTTAATATATAAGTCGTTGCGAAAGTTTTTGCACTTTGACACGTCTTTAGACGCAATAAAACCTGAGCTTAAAATGAAATCTTTGTGTATTAACCAGCTAATGTAACGGAGTATGAACCTACTAGAGTTATTTCATTAAAAGTTGTCCAAAACAAGATACTATTTTTGGATGAGCAGCAGGGTATAGAACATTGAAATTTATATGTAAAAAATGAATCATTTATTGTCAGATAGGCGTTCTTTTTATTGATCATGCTTGCCCGAGTTTGCAGGTTCCTGCTAAAGACCAGCGAAAAATATAATTCATAGTAAGATTTTATGAGAAAATAGGCCAGATAAGCAGAGGGCTTTATTGATGATCTGAGTTGACATAGGTAAGTTACTAACCATGAAAAATAAAAAAATTCCTGATCAGGTATAAATTTCAGCAAAGGACTAAACCCTCAAGTAACCGTTCTTAATACCGGGATGGATTGCCGTAATCCAGAGCACAGGTATGTAACTCGCCGGCAAGGTTATCGCTGTGTTTACATCCATATAGTCTAGTCCCAGGCAATCTATTTTAGGTGGCGCACCTTGCGGTATTTATCGTTACGATGTTGGCTGAAGCTTGTACGTAATCAGAAAAAACTGGAGTTCTGATGTAAAGATTGTGTTTTGGTGTTTGTAATGGATTATAAACTATATCTCTTTAGCCAGCTTTTCCGCATAGCCCGTATAACTCCTGGGTGTCAGATTCAAAAGCATTGATTTGGCATCTGCAGGAATATCAAGATTATTAATAAAAGTTTCTAACTGTTCGAGCGTAATTTTTTGACCTCTGGTGAGTTCTTTCAGCTTTTCGTAAGGATTATCGATGCCGTAGCGTCGCATGACAGTTTGAATCGGTTCTGCGAGAACTTCCAAGTTATTTTTAAGATCGATTTCAATGGGCTCACTATTAAGTTGTAATTTTGATATGCCTTGTATACAGGCCTGAATAGCAATACTTGTATGGGCAATTCCGACACCTATATTTCTGAGCACAGTAGAATCAGTCAAATCTCTTTGCCAACGTGAAATGGGTAATTTCTCTGCTATGAAAGTAAATAACGCGTTGGCAATTCCTAAATTACCTTCTGAGTTTTCAAAGTCAATAGGGTTAACTTTATGAGGCATAGTCGATGAACCGATTTCACCTGGAATCGTTTTTTGTCGAAAATACCCTAGAGAAATATATGCCCAAATGTCTCGGTCAAAATCCAGTAAGATGGTGTTGAAACGAGATAGGACATGGAAAAATTCAGCAATGTAGTCGTGTGGTTCGATCTGGGTTGTGTAAGGATTCCACTGTAAACCTAAAGATCCGACGAAGCTTTTGGAAAATTCAAGCCAATTAATTTCGGGATAAGCTATACAATGGGCATTATAGTTACCCACAGCCCCATTTATTTTACCTAAGAAGGCGGCTTTTTCGAGTTGGGATTTTTGCCGTAGCATTCGGGCTGCAAAGTTCGCGAATTCTTTACCGGTGGTTGTAGGTGTGGCCGATTGTCCATGTGTGCGTGATAGCATGGGCTGACTCGCAGTTTCATGAGCAATCTTTTTAATTGCAAGGATACATTCATTAATTTGTGCAACTAGAAGGTTACTGCCCTCTTTAAGCATTAACGCATAAGACAGGTTATTAATATCTTCTGATGTACAAGCAAAATGAATAAATTCACCGACTTTTTCTAGTTCTTTGTGATCGGCAATTTTTTCCTTTAGAAAATATTCGATAGCTTTTACATCATGGTTTGTGATTTTTTCAATATCTTTAATGCGCTGGGCATCAGTTTCGGAAAAATTATCGGCAATGTTATTAAGAAAGGTCATCGCGGAGTCACTGAAGGCATTGATCTCCTGGATCTGGGGATGGAAAGCAAGTGCTTGTAGCCAGCGGACTTCAACAAGGACACGAAAGCGAATCAAACCGTATTCACTAAAAATAAGACGAAGAGCGTCAACCTTGCGTGCATAGCGGCCATCGATTGGTGAAATAGCATAAAGGTTAAAATTAGGCATGACTAAGTCCAGGTATAATTTAATTAAGAAGTACTGATGCGAAGACCGCAAAGAATCGAATACAATAAAGAATCAGTTAGCCAAATCATTATTTGTTAAATCGGATCCGATCAGATGACAAACTATATTATGACTAATGATTAAAAAGATAGAATCAAAGTTGTTTTGCCATTGATCCCATTAATGATACTCGACAGAAAAAAAACTATATTTTCAACCATGTGTGCAGGCTTTTGGCACCAACTGAATGGCAAGGTCGGCAGAATGTTAATTTTGCATACTATCTAGGCTTGAAGAGCCCAGGACGACAAAACGGTGATGCGTTTTCCGCCTCCAATTCATTTCTTCATAAAGGTGCAAAATTCGTTCAAGCTATCAATAGGTGCCAAAGACATTAGTGCCTAGACAGCTAATAATGGAATTTGAACAAAGACGAATATGATAAACTACTTCAAATTATTCGTTGGCTTTGGACTCAATTATCCCGCCTCCCAGGCATACGTCACTGTCATAAAAAACCACTGATTGACCTGGTGTAATGGCTCGTTGTGGTGAATCGAAAATCACCTTGCATCTATCCTTGTCAATGGGTTGCAGCAGACAGCTCTGATCTGGCTGTCTGTAACGAGTTTTAGCTTTACAGTAGATAGGTTCTGTTAGCAAGTGGTTGCTACACCAGTCGAGTTGACGAGCCTCGAGTGTATTATGCAGCATCATAGGGTGTTCATGACCTTGGCCAACTATCAATACATTGTTGAAAAGATTCTTATCAAGAACATACCAAGGTTCATCGATAGCGCCTTTTACTCCACCAATACCAAGTCCCTGACGTTGTCCTAGGGTGTAATACATTAATCCTTGATGATAGCCGATAAATTTGTCTTCATCGGTGCGTATTTCACCCGGTTGGGCCGGCAAGTAATGCTGCAGAAACTTGGTAAATTTACGTTCGCCGATAAAACAAATACCTGTGCTGTCTTTTTTTGAATGATTTTCGAAACCAGCTTTCTTTGCTAGTGCTCGAATTTCAGATTTTTGTAAATGACCAATAGGAAACAGTGTTCGTGAAAGTTGTTCTTGGTTTAAAGTGTAGAGAAAATAGCTTTGATCCTTGTTCTGATCGAGACCTTTTAATAAATAAAATTCCCCGTTTTTTTGAATGACCCGTGCATAATGACCGGTAGCTATGAATTCCGCCCCCAAGTCTTCAATGGCATAATCCAAAAATGCCTTGAATTTTATATATTTATTGCAAAGTATATCTGGATTTGGGGTGCGGCCGGCTTGAAACTCAGAAATAAAAACCTCAAAAACTTCATCCCAATATTCGGCGGTGAAGTTAACAGTTTTTAAAGGTATGCCTAAACTATCGCAAACTTGTTGCGCATCAGCATGGTCTTTAACTGCGGTGCAGTATTCAGTGCCATCATCCTCTTCCCAGTTTTTCATGAATAATCCGGTAACCTGATGGCCTTGATCTAATAGCAGCAATGCGGTTACGGATGAGTCGACACCGCCTGACATACCGACGATAATATGCTTGTTCATGTGAGGTCAAGAAAAGACTTAAGAAGAGACAGGGGATGACGCTGGCCGTTTAAATAGTCATCTATACTTAACAAAACCAATGGACTGCGTAAACCCTGCTGAGTCTTTTTTAATGCAATTTGGTCACGGCTTAACCAGTGAGCAGCAATAATGCCATTATCGAGACGTTGTGCGGGATTAAAGGAATGGCAATGTCCGGAAAAACAGACTCTAACAAAAGTGGGAGCACTAGAATCCTTCCGCCATAATTGAATAGCAACAAGATATTCCGGTTCAAAATGCCAAGCGGTTTCTTCATAAACTTCACGTTTGACCGCGGATATGAGATCTTCGTTTTCTTCAACATGACCCGCAGGCTGATTGAACTGTATGCCGTTGGAGGTTTCTTCTTCGACTAATAAAAAACGATGGTTTTGTTCAATAACTGCTGCAACTGTTAAATGAGGTTTCCAAACCATCAATGAATTCCGATTGTAATTTAGGTATTATTTTACATTATATGAAATTATTATGTTTTAAAGATTTGAACTTTGGCGGTAGAAAAAGTCGAATTGACAAAATGGGCGAAAATGGATTTCAATGCTTAGGAGAGTTTACAGACGGGATATATTTTGTTGTGTACAAAAGTTCGAAATGCACTAATATTGGCATTATGTACGTATTTTGAGATCGCGCTGGTTGGTATGTCCGATTTAAAACCATTTAGAGATAATGATGACGGCTTGGCCGTTGAAGAAGCCAAGCCCAAGCTGAAAAGACCGCCATTATATAAAGTAATTTTGTTAAATGATGACTTCACCCCTATGGATTTTGTCATTGAAATTCTGATGTATTTTTTTTCAATGCCCCTGGAAAAAGCAACGCGGGTAATGTTGCAAATACATACACAAGGGGTTGGCGTATGTGGCACTTATTCAAAAGATGTTGCAGAAACCAAAGTTTATTTAGTCAATGAATATTCACGTGAGCATCAACATCCTTTATTGTGCTCGATGGAAGAAGTGTAGGTTGGAGAGCTTATGTTAAGTAAAGAACTTGAAGTTACATTAAATAACGCTTTTAAAAATGCCCATGAAAAGCGGCACGAATTTATAACAGTTGAACATTTACTCCTGGCGCTTTTGGATAATGCTTCTGCCGAAGCGATTATGAGGGCTTGTGGTTGTGATATCAAAACGCTCCGAATGCAATTGACTCAATTTATTGACGAGACCATGACCTTAATACCCCAAGGTGTTCAGCGGGAAACGCAACCTACGCTTGGATTTCAAAGAGTACTTCAGCGTGCGGTTTTTCATGTTCAGGCCTCCGATAAAAAAGAGGTGTCGGGTGCTAATTTATTTGTAGCCTTATTTAGTGAGCAGGATTCTCATGCCGTTTATCTGTTGAACAAACAGGATATATCACGTTTGGATGTAGTTAATTATTTGGCGCATGGTATTTCTAAAATTGATCAGGACAATGAATCCACCAATGAACGATCTTCAATGCTTGGCAATGCAGAATCGGATGCTTCAGGCAGCCCTTTGGATAAATATACCGTTAATCTTAATGAAGAAGCTTTGCGGGGCAGGATAGACCCATTAATCGGAAGAGAGTTGGAAGTTGAACGTACTATCCAGACGCTTTGCCGGCGCCGCAAAAACAACCCTTTGTTGGTGGGTGAAGCAGGCGTTGGAAAAACCGCAATAGCTGAGGGTTTGGCAAAAAGGATAGTCGAGGAAAATGTGCCTGAAATCCTGAAGAGAAGCGTGATTTATTCTCTGGATATGGGGGCACTGGTAGCTGGGACCAAATACCGGGGCGACTTTGAAAAAAGGCTAAAGGCGCTGGTGAATCAGCTCAAGATAGAACCTGAATCCATATTGTTTATTGATGAGATTCATACCATCATAGGTGCTGGATCTGCATCGGGTGGCGTTATGGATGCATCCAATTTGATCAAGCCTGTTCTGGCTTCTGGCCAATTGCGTTGTATTGGTTCTACAACCTATCAGGAATATCGAGGAGTTTTCGAAAAAGATCATGCTTTGGCGCGTCGATTCCAAAAGATTGATATACTTGAGCCTTCAGTCGAAGATACCATACTGATTTTGAAGGGACTGAAATCCCGTTTCGAAGAACATCATGATGTTAAATATTCGTCTGAAGCATTGCGATTGGCAGCCGAGCTTTCGGATCGTTATATAACTGATAGGCATCTGCCTGATAAGGCCATCGATGTCATTGATGAGGCGGGTGCCAAGCAGCGCATGACGGCGGAAGCTGAGCGCAAAAAGATTATTGATGTCGCTGAAATAGAGGATATAGTTTCAAAAATTGCTAGAGTGCCAGCAAAATCTGTTTCCTCGAATGACATAGATAAACTGGCCAGTCTGGAAAATAATTTAAAAATGTTGGTTTTTGGTCAGGATGAGGCTATTTCTGCGTTGGCATCCGCGATCAAACTATCACGCGCAGGATTGCGCGAATCTCAAAAGACTATAGGTTCATTTCTGTTTGCAGGGCCTACGGGGGTGGGTAAAACTGAAGTGACGCGTCAGTTGGCTAAGGTTTTGGGTGTCGAATTAATTCGCTTTGACATGTCCGAGTATATGGAGCGGCATACCGTATCAAGATTAATTGGAGCCCCTCCGGGTTATGTAGGTTTCGATCAGGGCGGTTTATTGACAGAACAGGTTACTAAACATCCTCATGCGGTATTACTGTTGGATGAAGTGGAAAAAGCCCATCCCGACGTATTCAATTTGTTATTGCAGGTAATGGATCATGGCTCTTTAACCGATACTAATGGACGCAAGGCCGATTTTCGCAACATCATCATGGTTATGACGACTAATGCCGGTGCCGAGGAGGGCAGCCGGGCTTCGATCGGATTTACCTACCAGGATCACGCTTCCGATAGTATGAAAGTTATTGAGAAAGGGTTTTCGCCGGAATTCCGAAACCGTCTGGATGCAATTATCCAATTTAAACCGCTCGATATTTCAATTGTTGTGCATGTGGTTGATAAATTTATTTTCGAGCTGGAAGCGCTTTTGGCCGATAAACACGTCACAATGACATTAGATACAGAGGCTCGATTATGGCTGGCTGAAAATGGTTGCGATCCCAAAATGGGCGCGAGGCCAATGGCACGATTAATACAAGAGAAAGTTAAAAAACCACTTGCCAATGACTTATTGTTTGGTAAATTGGCGCGTGGTGGTCATGTACGCATTTACGTGGAAGCGAATGAACTCTGTTTTGCGATAGATAGCAAAGAGTTGATAGTACCGGAAAATAGCTGAGCAGGGGAAGTTTGCGTTCCCTTTTATGAGAGGGATTAACGCATGCGGAAAGTGATGCGGCCTTTGGTTAAATCGTAAGGAGTCATCTCAACTTTGACACTGTCGCCGGTCAGAATCCGGATGTAATGTTTGCGCATTTTTCCTGAAATATGGGCGGTGACTATGTGGCCGTTCTCCAGTTGGACGCGGAACATAGTATTGGGAAGTGTATCTATTACTTTACCTTCCATTTCGATTTGGTCTTCTTTAGCCATTTTGTTTGATCCAAGCTATTTAAACCGCTAATGATAACATATGCTCGTTTGATACAACAGAGTAGCATTTATGACTTGATGCCAGCAAGATAAAGCCATCTAAACTTTCAGGTAAACGAAACCTTCTACCCAATATTTATCCATATCTGCATACGTTTGATGATCAGGGCTAGTAAGCAAACACTAATTGAAATAATTTCAGTCATGCTATTTTAATAAAAACCATGGCGGCCTGAATAGAACCTTAAGAATCTGGCGTGCATTTTTCGAAAATTAATGTTTGTGCGCCGGATTATTATAATCTTCGGTGCTTCGATACATACACGCCTGGTATACCTGGCGATGAAATAGCCAAGCCCTGTACCTGCTTTAATTTGTCCCATCACTGCCAGTAAGAAGAGCATTGCGAAGGGTGGTTAAGTAAATGCGATTCATTGGTTTCGTTGTCACAAGAATAGCTCTTAATTTGTATTTTTATTCGTCCAATTGTGCGCTTCACGGAGCCGGGCAATGTTGCCGCTTGCGTGGATCGTGTTTTTCCTTATCTGCTTTTTTAAGCACATTTTTCGTGAACAGTAATGGGCTTAACACTTGACAAACCCAAGCTATAAGATTAAATGTCTTTAAAGAAGGGTTATGTTTTTAGGAGTGGGCCATGAACAAAGAAAAAAGTTATTTGACGGGGTCATTTAACAATGATGTCTATTTAATCGTACAAGGTATTGATAAGGATGTTGAACGAGGCGAAGATATTTTAATGTTGGGTTTAGGCATAGTTATGATGTCAACTTTTTTCGCTCCCATTGTGCCTCCGGCTATTCTCCTGCCCTTGGTAGCCATTACCTTTGCTGTTTCTTCGAGTGTTGCCAGGTTAAACTATCGCGACATGGAGCGAAAACTTGTGATATCGATGGGCCAAATCGATCATTGTGACCAAGCTGTTCTCAAGCCGATAGCTTCGGTTTTTGGCGAACATCCGCCAGAAAGCTTGCATATTGCATTCAATCCAATGAAAAATCCAAAACGCACGGTAAAAAGCGCTTTAGGAGCGATGTTGATAAACCCTTTGTGGATGCCCATTTTTTATGTGATGGGAATACAAATAGCTGAAGAAAGAATCCTGGGACGATTAAACCTTGCCATTATTGGAGTTGAACAGAAAATAATGGCCCACATAAAAAATTAGATTATTCCCACATCGAAAGTTCGTTTAGAAAAGACCCAAGAATAAGGGCATAAGGAGGAGTTGATGGCTGCTTATAAACAATATTTGACTTAACGAATAGGGTTAGATTGTACGAGCGATATCGATCCACAATCTGAACCGGTTGTTGGACAAGTCGGTGGTAATCGATGCAGGCTATTAAACTACTACAGTTAAAATAAGAAATATCTTTTTGGATTTTAATGGTTGCGGCGAGGAATTTAAAGCCGCAGTTGGCATGGGTTATTCCTATCTGGTCATATCATCCATTTTAAAAGATTGGTTTACCTGCTTTCAAATAATCAGACCCGTCTAGCGTAGATTAAATGATGTTCTCGCCTATCCTTGCCACGTCTTTCCTTGATGCGTCTGTGTTTTTCAATTCTTTCTTCTAATCTTCTGTCTTTTATTCTTCTTTCTCCTGCGCGCCTGTTCTCTCCCCTGACGTTTAATAATTTACTTTTTAATCGTCTATCTTTTGATCTTTTTTCTAAAAATACTGCTGAAGAATCATCTTTTTTAAGTCGTGGATCATTCTCAGTGGAGCGACTGAAATATTCTCTTACAGTAATTTGATATTGATTAATAACACATCCATCCAATTCTTGAATAACTTTTTTTGCTATTTCAACAGAAGGAATTCTAACTAACCCAAACCTTTCAATAGGATGCGTAAAGTTGTCTTGTGTCTCGAATATTTCAATTGAACTAGCAGAAATATGCCACTCTATCTTGCCAGTACCACTTTCATTGAAAATTGACTCAATAAGATTGGCAAGCTTATAAGCAGTAATTCCGATAGGAATATTTTTAAACAAAATATTCATTGCACAGTAAACTAGCTTTTAATATTACTTTTTCTTCCAGTTTAGTGTGTTTTAATTAAAGTACAACAATATTTGGTAGTGCCGACGAAAACCCGAAAAAATGCCGGATAAATATGGTGGAAAAAATACTGCCTATTTGAGTCAATAAAAAAAGAGGCCGGTCTGGTCTCTGCATTGCCCAGGATGACGGGTATTTGAACTGAGATTAGTCGGTTACTGCGGGTTTGTGTACGTCGGATATCCATTAGCGCAGGGATAACGCATGGGCGGGTGATCAGAATGTGCTGCTTAGTGTTATAAGTTAAGTTAATTTTAAAAATAGGTTAGATGCCGATTGTGAGGCTGTGGCATAAAAAAAGCTGAACAATTCGTTGTCAGGGTTTATTTGACTAGAAATGGTATGGCCAAATTCTTGCCGTTAGTTTTTTGCAGCGACTTTTGCTGCCATTTTGTTTGGCATTGGGTTGAGGTTTGGAGAATGGCGCACCATGAGTACCCCAGATTCAGTTGAGACTGGATAAGGCTGCCCATACCATGATCGCGGATTCATCGATGCAGGGCCCTTATAAAGCGACAGCGCTATAACCAGTTACCAACAGAGAATTCATCATTATCCTGGCAAGACCTTAAAAAAGCCCCGCTTTACTTCCTGTTCTGAGTTTGCTGCTAAACGCCATGCTCGGAAAAATGTTGCTGTTGATGCTTTCAAGTCAACAGGCGATACCCCATCGTTTAGTGCCCCCCGGCTTTAAGTGTCAATATAAAGACTGAAGCAGTTTATTGGATCAAGCATTATCACTAGAAGATAAGCTGTGATGAGTTAAGACAAACTTCAAATTTGACTGTTCTTTGCAATATCTGGCTGAGTAGTCCTGGGTTCTCAAGTAATCTCACATTGTCTTCATGGCTTGTGTTATCCAATCTTCGGCTTCTGCATTTATGTCTGCAGCTTTCCTACCTTTGCTTGCTATGATGGGGCCGATTTTTACTCTGATAGTTCCAGGGTATTTTAAAAAGCTGTAACGCGGCCAAAAGTTGCCCGCGTTATGTGCAACAGGAATGACTGGGAAACCTGTTTTTTGCGCTAACATGGCACCGCCAGCACTGAATTTCCTGATCTCACCAGCGGCAGTGCGTGTGCCTTCAGGAAAAACCAACACCCATAAGCCCTCGTTTAGAGCTTTTTCACCTTTGTCAAGAAGCGCCCGTAAAGCGATTGTCTGGCTTTTTCTGTCTATTACGATAGATTTTAGCGAACCCAGCGCCCAACCCCATATTGGCAGCCAAACCAAGGACCGTTTCAATAACACGACCTGTGTGGGCAGGATGTATCTTAAAGCCAGCGTTTCCCAGGCGGACTGGTGATTGCTCAAGATAATCGCCGGCTGATCTTTATTGATGTGTTCCAGTCCTTCGACTTCATAATTAACGCCACAGAAAACTTTTGCCATCAATAAAACTAGCCAGCACCAGGCGACGGAAATTTTGTAGGCTATAGTAAAGCTTAAAGGTATAAATAACAGTATTAAAATTCCGACCACGGTAGCCGTCGAAAAGATGCCGATAAATAACAAAGTCGAGCCAATATAATTTTTGATTTTATTGTTCTGAGGTAATGAACTTTGCTGCTTCATATAAATTGTCAAAAAATGGAATGTTGAGATCGGGATGATCAGCCAGGGTTCTTCGGCCTTTACCTGTTTTTACCAGGATGGGCTTGGCCCCCACAGCTTGGGCAGCCTGAATGTCAACCAATGAGTCACCCACCAGAACAATGTCTTGCAGATTGGCATGAAATTCGCGCGCAAAAGTTTCGAGCATACCCGATTTTGGTTTGCGGCAATTGCATCGGTCATCCGGTCCATGGGGGCAAAAATAAATGGCGTCTATTTTTCCACCTTTTTTCTCGGTCAGTTGCTGCATTTTTGCGTGGATTTTATTCAGCATGGCCAGATCGAACAAGCCTCGGGCCAATCCCGATTGATTGGAAATGACGATGACTCTGAGGCCATGGTCATTAAGCATGGCAATGGCTTCCAAGCTTCCTTCAATAGGGTGCCATTCTTCTGGCGATTTGATGAACTGATCGGAGTCATGATTAATGACGCCATCTCTGTCCAGCAAAATATAAGTGCTCTGAGTCACAATAGGGAACTAGGGTTGGAGTCTGGATATATCCGCACACGTTAAAAATTGGCGTGACAACAGGTTCAATAATGCCAGACGGTTAGCGCGCAGTTCAAGATCATCGACCATTACCATGACGTGATCGAAAAAAGCATCGATGTCGGGTTTTATCTGTGCCAGACGATAGAGTACGGCTTGATAGTCCCGATGTAACAGCAAGGGCTGAATATCATCGGCCGATAGCGTGGCGGCTTGCAATAATTGTTTTTCTTCAGATTCGACAAGCGGACCTACCATAGTGGCAGGCAATGAGTCTGATTTTTTCAGGATGTTCATAATACGCTTGTTCGCTAATGCCAGACTTTCTGCTTCAGGAAGCTGTCTGAAAGCTTTGACGGCTTGCAGGCGCAATATGAAATCCAGTGGTTCTGCAGGATGCACCGTAATAACAGCATCAAACTCAT
>Ga0209683_10000376_pt1 | contig 17677 bp, 12 predicted proteins | sample DOMMetBare2Fresh_FD_187474 | JGI IMG/M metagenome (GOLD analysis project Ga0209683, IMG submission 187474) | Wetland sediment microbial communities from St. Louis River estuary, USA, under dissolved organic matter induced mercury methylation -... | ecosystem: Environmental > Aquatic >... | reverse complement strand
TGTGCGCCGCGGATGCGGCAGGCTTCGACCTCTGCCTCTACGCCGAGCGCCACCTCGGCGCCGACTTCGAGGCCTGGATTCTCGCCTCAGCCATCAGCTCCTGGACGCCCCACATCCGCGCCATGCCGGCGGTGCATCCCGGCCTCTGGCACCCCACGCTGATCGCCAAGATGGCGGCCTGCCTCGACCGGCTGACCCCCGGACGTATGGCGATCAATCTCGTCACCGGCTGGAACGAGGTCGAGGCGCGGATGTATGGCGGCGACATCCTGCTGCACGAGCACGACCGCTACATCCGCGCCGAGGAGTTCATCCAGGTGCTGCGGGGGATGTGGAGCGACACGCCGTTCTCGTTCGACGGGCAGTTCTATCAGGTGACGGCGTCGCAGCTTCTCCTCAAGCCCGCCACCTCGCCACCGCCTGAGATCTTCACCGCGAGCCGGAGCGAGCGCGGACTCGAGATGGTGGCGAAATATGCGGACTGGTGGTTCCTCGACTACGACAAGAGCGCGGCCGACGTCGGCGGCGTGATGGCGAGCCTGCAGCGCGCCATCGCCGATATGGACCGCCGCGCCGCCCGCCATGGCCGCAAGGTGCGCTATGCTTTCAACCCGTTCGTCGCCTTCGGCACGAGCGAGGAGGCCGCGATCGAGCGGGCAAAGCGGCTACTGACGCCCGATGAGCCCGATGCCGACATGCGCAAGATGATGTCGCGGGTGGGACCTGCGATGAAGTCGGGCTGCATCGGACGGCCCGACCAGGTGCGTGCGCAGCTCATGCGCTATGCCGACATGGGCATCGAGCTGTTTCTGCTGAAGTTCGTGCCGACGGTGGACGAGGTTCGAGCCATCCGGGACGAGATCATCGGTCCGCTGCACACACGCACGCATGAAACTTCACACAAGATGCCCGCGACCGCCTGAACAGGGACGACAATATGTCTTGGTACGCACGCACAATCGCCATAAGCGCCATCGCCATCATCACCGGCGTGCCTTCGGCACGCGCGCTGACGCCTGAGGAGATCGTCAACTACCGCGGCGCGGATCGCGAGCAGGTGCTTATCGAGGGCGCCAAAAAGGAGGGGCAGGTCGTCCTCTACTCGGCGCTGATCGTCAACCAGATGCTGCGCCCGCTGTCGGCGGGCTTCATGAAGAAATATCCGTTCCTCAAGATGAGCTACTACCGCGCCGACTCCGAGGAGCTGTTGGCCAAGCTTTCGGCCGAGACGCGCGCCAACAACGTGGTCGCCGATGTGTTCGAAGGCTCAGGCGGCGGCGAGATCGCAGTCGAGGCCGGATTCACGCAAGCCTTCCATTCGCCGGTGCTCAACGATTATCCGAAGATCTACCTCGACCCCAAGGGCCACCTCGCGCCGACGCGCCTCTCCTATTTCAGCATCGCCTACAACACCAAGCAGGTGGCGGTCGACAAGGTGCCGAAGACCTACGAGGATCTCCTCGATCCACAGTGGAAGGGCAAGATGGCATGGCCCTATGCCAACACGGGCCGCCACCTGTTCATGATCAACCTGCGCACGGCCTGGGGTGAGGAGAAGGCTTTTGCCTATTTCCGCAAGCTTGCGGAGCAGAAGATCATCAACTTCGCGTCGGGCAGCGCCCGCACACTGGTCGACCGGGTCATCGCCGGCGAATACCCGATCGCACTCAACATCTACGCGCATCATCCGCTGATCAGCGCCGGCAAGGGCGCGCCGGTGAATGCGCAGCTCATGGACCCGGTCCCGAGCGCGTCGGGCTCGCTCACGGTGCTCAAGGGCGCCAAGCATCCGCATGCCGCCATGCTGCTCACCGACTTCATCCTCAGCCGCGAAGGCCAGGAGATCATGGCCAAGGCCGAGTATTTCCCCGCCCACCCCGCCGTCGAGGCCGCGCCGCAGCTTGCGAGCATCGTGCCCAAGCGCGCCGGCTACCCGGAAAACTTCGTCAGCCCGCAGAGGCTCAAGGAGGAGTTGGAGAGTACCGACAAGATCATCCAGCAGCTGTTCCGATGAATACCCAACCGTTGTCATCGCCCGCCTTCGCGGGCATGACAGGCTGAGACGCTGGCACTGTGGTCAATTCAATCGAGGGCTCCATGCTCATCACATCCGTTGAGTTCGAGCCGTGCGTGATGCCGCTCGAGGACAAGAACTGGACCTTCGCGCTCGGCACGGCATCGACCTCGCGCGGCTATATCGTGCGGCTCACCTCCGACAGCGGTCATGTCGGTTACGGCTATGCCAACTCCTCCCCGCACATGGGCTCGACCTTCGAGTCGCTGCCGGCGGAGCTCGAGCGCTTCAAGCAGCACGTCCTTGGCAAGGATCCGTTTGCGATCGAGGCAATCCTGATGGCGCTCGACCGCTCGCTCACTGGGGCCAGTCAGGCCAAGGCCGGGATCGACTGCGCGCTGCACGACCTCTGCGCCCGCTCGCTTGGTGTGCCGCTCTACAACCTGCTCGGCGGCAAGGTGCGCGACAAGGTGCCGGTGCTGCGCATCGTGGCGATCAAGACGCCGGCCGAGATGGCGGCGAATGCCGAGAAGCTCCTTGCGCAGGGCTATCGCTACTTCAAGATCAAGGTGCACGGCGACGTCGATGACGACGTCGCGCGCGTCAAGGCGATCCGCGAGCGCGTCGGCGAGGACGCCCACCTCACCATCGACGCCAACCAGTCCTACTCGCCCAAGGACGCGATCACGGCGATCAACCGCATGGCGCAATATCGGCTCGACCTGGTCGAGCAGCCGGTCGCGCGCGACGATCTCAAGGGGCTCGAGCTGGTCACGCGGTCAGTGCCGGTAACGGTCGAAGCCGACGAGGGCGCGGGCACCATCGACGAAATAATGACTCTTGTCTCGAACCGCATCGTCGACGCGGTGAGCCTCAAGATCCAGAAGCTCGGGGGGCTACGCAACGCGCTCGCGGCCGCGCGCATCTGCGAGGCCGGCAAGGTGAAGTACCGGCTTGGCGCCCATGTCGGCACTCGCCTCGGCAACGCGCATGCGATCAACCTCGCCGCCGCGCTCCCGGGCGTCGACTATGCCTGCGAGCTCGGCGAATTCACCCGCATGTTCAACGACCCGTTCGCCGGCATCGAGGTGGTGAACGGTATGCTCAGCGTTCCAAATGGCCCCGGCTGCGGAGTCGAGCCGGTCGCGACGACAGAAAAGCGCACGGCCGCAGCTTTATAACTGCCGGTGCCACAAACTCCGCTGTCGTCCCCGCAAAGGCGCATAGGCGCTAAGATAGGCGCCCGTGTCCCGGATGCGGTGCGGCACGAGCGCATGAAAACCGCTTGACGCAACCTGTGACCGGGAATGCGCTCGTGCTGCGCCGCTGATCCGGGACCGCCACAGGCCGGGACGGTCCCTGGTCTGCAGCGCACCGCGGCCGCTGTTCTCTGCGCTTTCCCCGATGCCTCGGCCGCGCTGCGCTGCGCCCGGGACACAGGGGCCTAATTTAGCGCCTATGCGCCTGCGCGGGGACGACAGCAACAAAATGCTGTGCCATCACAGCAAGGCTTCAAAGCGCAAAGCCCCAAGACTTCAATGCTTCAAAGCCTCAGCGCTTCGCGTCCCGTGACGCTCTTGCCTGTTCCGCCAAATAGCGCCGCAGCCGCTCGCGCACCTCGTCCGCTTGCTCCGGTGTCCAGGTCCGAAAGCCTTCGCCGGTCTTCATGCCGAGCTTGCCGGCCTTCACCTTATCCTGCAGGAACGGGTTCGGCCCGGCGGAACGGTCGAGGTCGGCGACCAGCACGTTGCTGATGTCGAGCGTGAGATCGAGCCCGACCAGGTCGGACTGTTCCATCGGCCCGAGCACCGCCATCCGGGCGCCGAAGCCGCTCTTCACCACGGTGTCGATCGTCTCGGCGTCGCAGACGCCGGCGGCGACGAGCGCGATCGCCTCGCGCTTGAGCGCATGTTGCAGCCGGTTGCCGATGAAGCCCGGGATGTCGCGGCGCACATGCACCGGCTTGCGGCCGGCGGCGGCGAGAAGATCGATGGTGCGGCGGATGACCTCGTCCGAGGTCCATTCGGTCTGGATCACCTCGACCAGCGGCACCAGATGCGGCGGGTTCCAGAAGTGCGTGCCGACCACGCGCTCGCGGTGTTTCAGGCTTCGGCCGATCTCGGTCGACGGGATCGCCGAGCTGTTGCTGGCGAGAATGGTGTCGGGCGCGACCATCGTCTCGAGCTCGGCGAAGATGCGCTGCTTGAGCTCCAATTTCTCGGGCGCGGCCTCAAACACGAACGCGGCCGCGCCGACCGCATCGGCGAGCCGCTCATGCGCCGTGATGCGATCGAGGATCGCCGCACCGGAGCCGAGGAGGTCAACGATCGAGCGCAGCCGCTGTGGCAGCGAGGCCCGCACCTCGGCGGACGGCTCATAAAGCCCGATGGTGTGGCCGCCGGCTGCCAGCAGATACGCGATGCCGTGGCCCATGAGGCCACCGCCAACGACGCCGATATTGAGAGCGTTGCTCATCCCGCCGTGTATCCGCCGTCGACATACATGATCTGCCCGGTGCAGAAGTCCGACGCGGGCGACAACAGATAGATCGCCATGCCGATCAGGTCCTCCACCTCGCCGAGCCGGCCGAGCGGAATGCGCGAGAGCGAGCGTGCGCGGGTCTGCTGGCCGAGCTCGTCGTCACCGTACATCCAGGCCGTCAGCTTGGAGCGGAAGACGGTCGGCGCGATGGCGTTGACGGTGATGCCGTGCTTGGCCCACTCGGTGGCAAGCACGCGGGTGAGCGAGTCGGTCGCGCCCTTGGAGGTGCAATAGCCGGTATAGCCTGAATAGTTGCCGTGGCGCCCGCGCACCGACGACATCAGGAGCACCTTGCCGCGCTGCTTGTTGGCGATCCAGTGCGTGCCGGCGGCCTTGGCCATGAGCCAGATGCCGCGGACGTTGGCATCCATCACCGCCTGCCAGTCCTCGTAGGCGAGGTCCTGGATGAAGCCGGGCTTGTTCATGCCCGACGCAACCACGAGCTGATCGAGGCGGCCGAAGCGGCTGAGCGCGGTGTCGACCATCGCTTTGGCGTCATCGAGCGAGTCCGGCCGCCGCACGATTGCTTCCACCTCGCCGCCGACGTCGCGCACCTCGGCCGCGACCTCGTCAAGCTCGCCCTTGCTGCCCGACGCGAGCACGAGCTTGCCGCCGAGCGCCCCGAGCGCGATCGCGCAGCCGCGCCCGAAGGCGCCCGACGCGCCGGTCACGATCGCGACTTTGCCCTTGTTGTCGAACAGCGACAGCGGATGACGGAGTGGTTCGGAAATCATTGGTTGCTTCCACCGTTCATGCCCACACGCTCCGCCGTCGTCCCCGCGAACGCGGGGACCCATAACCACCAACGTTCAAGATCACGCACAGCATTGCTCCATCGCCTCCTCACGGCGTATGGGTCCCCGCCTGCGCGGGGACGACAGCCGTGAGGCCCTCAGGGGACATCCCATCACCGCCCGTCTCAAATCGAAAGGTCTGTTTCGGATCGAGCATGGCGACCACGCGCAGCGCGCAGCCCTCGCCATCCGGCCAGCGCCACGGGAAGGCGAAGAAGGTGCAGCGCTTGCCCGTGATCTTGTCGATGTCGCCGCCGATGTTCTCGATGCCCGGGATGCCGTTGGTCATCATGATCTTGTGCGCGGGCTCCCAGTGCGGGAAGTCCTCGATGATGTGGCGGCCGGTCTCGGCCTTGTACTCGGCATCGAGATGCGGCTGCGCCGGGCCCGGTCCATGCGGCCCCAGGAACGTGCCGAGCGGGTGATCGAGCGCCTGCACGTCGACGCCGACGAGCTTGACGCCGCGCTCGACGATCCATTCGGCGGCCTCTTTGTAGAGGCCGGGCGAATAGGCGTAATAGTCGGGGTTGTCGCCGTATTTGAGATGGCTGCCGGTATTGATCATCAGAATGTCGTTCTTGCGGATCTTCGGCTCGGCGTTCTCCAGATCCTTCGGCGTGATCACGCCCCACTTGCCCTTCGGGATCGACACCACGACGCCGGTGCCGAAGAAGCGCCAGAGCGGATAGCCGGTGAGCGTCGGCTGGTTCTCCTGCACATGGATCGGCGCGTCCATGTGGGTGCCGCGATGCATGATGCCCTCGAACTGCTGCACCAGGAGACCATCCTTGGCGTGGAATTCGACGACGCGCACGTTGAGGTTCGCGCGCGACGGCCATTGCGGCATGCCATGGCCCCAGCGATGGGTGAGATCGTAGATCTGCAAATCTCTCGTACTGCTCGGTGCCATTCTCGCTTGCCCTATCCTCTTGCTCCGTCATGCCCGGCTTTATGCCGGGCATCCACGTCTTCTCTCCCAGCAAGACGTGGATGGCCGGGACAAGCCCGGCCATGACGAGAAACTACTGTCCAGTTCCTGACTCGATCCGATAGGTGCCGGACGGATCGAAGATGGCGACCAGCCGGATCACGCAGGCATCGCCCTCGTGCCATTTCCAGGGAAAGCCCTGGAACGTGCAGCGCTTGCCGGAAACGTCATCGAGATCGGCGCCGACGTTTTCGATCGTCGGGATGCCGGCGGCGAGCAGGACCTTGTGCGCCGGATTCCACTCGGGAAAGTCTTGAATGGCCTCGCGGCCGGTCGCCGCCTTGTATTCGGGCAGCAGATACTTGATCTGCGGCCCGTTGCGATGCGGGCCGATCGAGGTCGCGAGCGGATGGTCGACGGTCGCGGTATCGACGCCGACGGTCTTGATGCCCTTCTTCACCAGCCACTCCGCCGCGCGCTTGGAAAGGCCGGGCGCATGGCCGAAATACTCCTGGCTGTCGGAGTAGCGCCGGTGCCAGCCGGTGTTGATGAGCACGATGTCGTCGGCCGCGATCGCGGGCGTGGCCTTTTCCAGGTCGGCCGGCTCGATCTGCTCCCATTTGCCCTTCGGGATCGCCAGGACGACGCCGGTGCCGAAGAAGCGGTCGAGCGCGAGATCGCCGACTGCCTGTTTCTCCGGCAGGAGATGGATCGGTGCGTTCACATGCGTCGAGGTGTGGAAGATGGTGCTGATCTTGTGCGTCATCACGCCATGCTTGGCATGGTAGGTCAGCCGCTCGAGCTTGATCTCCTCATAGCCTGGGAAGATCGGCGTATACATGCCCCACGGATGGCTGAGCTCGTAGAACTCCAGCCCCGACTCCGGGTCTTTCACCGCTGCCATCTTAGGCGTGCTCCTTCGTCAAAACCCATTCGCCGTCCTGACCTCTCGTCACCCGGCCTTTCTCCCGCAACTCGTCGAGCGCCAGGATGAGCTCACGCCCGTCCTTGCTGCCGAGAGTGGACATCAGCTCAGTAAAATACATCGGCCGCGCGCCGAGCGCCTGCTCGACAGTCTGGAAACGCGGCGCGGGCTCGATCCGCGGCGGGCTCACCACCCGCGCCTCGATCCCGTCCTTGGCCAGCGGCGCGGTCAGGTCAAAGCCGGCTTTGGTGGTGAGCCGGTCGGCGCCCGCCATGACATCCATGAGAAAGGCCATCTGGCCGGGGACCAGGACCAGATCCTGGTCGGCGCGAAACCGATTGGCCATCGCCCATTCGATGTCGTCATCGGAGAAGACGTCGATATCCTCGTCCACGACATAGACGTGCCGCAGGAATGGAATCGCCAGAAGCGCCTTGATCGCGTCGCGGGCGCGGCCCTGGGCGCCGCGCGCCAATGCGACGCGTGCATGCATGAGGCCACCCGCGCTCGCCACCGCATAGATGGCGGCCGCCGCAATGCCGGCTTCCTTCAACACCTGCATGATCCGCGCTTCGATGATGACGCCGCTCTGATGCGAGTGCTCGGCGCGCGCGAGGCGGCGCGTTCCGTGCAGGACGGTCTGGTGCAGGACATCCTTGCGCATGGTGATCGCGGTGACGTGGTAGACGGGATCGACGTGCACCGGGCCGTAGTAGCCGAGGAACTCGCCATAGGGGCCTTCCTGCTCGGAATAGCCGGCCTTGTCGAAATAGCCTTCGACGATGAGCTCGGCGTCGGCCGGCACCAGCATTCCGTTCGAGACCGCGCGTACCATCGGCAATGGCGCGCCGCGGATCGTGCCAACCAGGTCGAACTCGTCGAGCGCGGAGGCGCGTACCGATGCCGTCACGAAGTCGAGCGGATGCGATCCGATCGCGAAGTTGACCGGCAGATGCTCGCCGCGCGCGACCGACTCCAGGAACATGCGGCGCAGGTCCGACATCTGCGTCAGGTTCGAGCGCATGGTCGTGCGCGAGCGCAGCATCAGCCGCCGGCAGCCGACATTGCGCCGGCCGGTCACCGGATCGACCGAGTAGTCGATCGCGGACGAGATATAAGGCGCGCCGTCGTACTGGTGCTGGACGTGAAACGGCAGCCGCATAAGGTCGATGGCGTCGCCGGTGAGCACCACCTGCTGCACCGGCGCTTCGCCCTGCGGAATCTCGAAGGCCTTCTGTGGGTTCTGCATCCGGCGCGTGTACTCGGTGGCAAGCGCGCGCAGGTCAGACAAGCCGAAGGCAGCCGCCAGGCGCCGGCGGCTGCCGCCGACTGCGCCGACGATCTCAAACCGCCCGGCATTCTTGAACAAGGTCGCTTTCGGCGACGCTTCGATGATGGCACTGATATCGGCGAGATCGACCGGCTCAGGGTGGATCTCGACCTCATCCAATTCCTGCAAGCGATCGACAAAACGCCGGAGTCGAAATTTGTCCAGGTCCACAAGCGGAACTGTCATCGATATTCCTTGTCCACCTTGCCCCGTCGGCGCGACCTTTCGCCCCATCCATAACAGACATGCAATATCGGTGACAAACGAGTTTCCAATGCGGGCAATCTCCCCTAGCATGCGGGCTTTCCGGTCGTGCGCGCCCCCATTGCGCCGACAGAAACTCCCAAGACATCGAGGAGCGCGCCATGATCGCCAGCCCTGCCCGATTGGCCTCGACGATCGCATCGCTTGCCCTGCTTGCCGGATTCTCCGCATCGCCCGCACAGGCCGACCCGGTGGCGGACTTCTACCGCGGCAAGACGATCAACCTTGTGGTGGGGACCTCCGCCGGCAACGACTACGACTTCCGCGGGCGGCTGATCGCGCGCCATCTGGGCCGCCATATCCCGGGCGAGCCCACGATCGTGGCGCAGAACATGCCGGGCGCCGGCGGCATCAAGGCGGCCAACTACATGGCCGCGATCGCCCCCAAGGACGGCACCACCGTCCACATGATCATGACCAACATGATGGCGTCGCAGGCGATGCACCTGCCGGGCATCGAGTTCGATACGCGCCAGTTCCGCTGGATCGGCAACACCACCAGCACGCCGAACGTGATCAACTCCTGGCACACCTCCGGCATCACCAAGATCGAAGAGGTGAAGACCAAGGAGCTTGTCGTCGGCGCGCCGAAGGGCACCGCGGGCGTGATCTACGCCACCCTCCTCAACAAGCTCGCCGGCATGAAGTTCAGGATCGTCACCGGTTACCCGGGCGGCAACGAGGTCAACATCGCGATGGAGCGCGGCGAAGTGCTCGGGCGCGGCTCGAACTCGTGGGCCTCCTGGAAATCGACCAAGCCGCAGTGGCTCTCGGAGAAGAGGATCTTCATTCTGGCGCAGGTCGGCCTCAAGCGCGATCCCGAGCTTGCCGACGTACCCCTGCTCATCGAGCTCGCCAGCAACGACCGTGACCGCAAGCTGATGACGTTCGTCTCGGCCGAAACCGCGATCTCGCGCGCGCTCGTCACCACGCCGGGCGTGCCGGCCGAACGGGTCACCGCGCTGCGCCGCGCCTTCGACGCCACCATGAAGGACCCGCAATTCCTCGCCGAGGCCGACAAGGCCAAGATGGACATCAGTGCGATGACCGGCGAAGACTCGCAGGTGATCGCCGACCAGATCGCCAATACGCCGGCCGATGTCGTTGCCTACGCGCAGGAGATTCTGGGGGACTTGCTGCGATAAACGTGTCTTCACTGGCTTTGGATAGCAACAAACGATTGTAGGGTGGGCAAAGGCGCTAGCGCGGCCTTTCCATACGGCAACACTTAGTCATGCGCCGTGCCCACCAGCCGAGTCGAGGCGAGCGGCACAAGTCGCTGGTGGGCACGGCGCACGAGAGACTCAGTCGTAAGGAATGATCGTGCCTGCGCCTTTGCCCACCCTACAAGCGCTGGGATGGAGGAATGCCGATGCGCGACAAGCTTATGCTGATCGGAAGCTTCGTCGTTGCGGCAGCGGTTGGCGTAGCGCCACTGTGCGCGCAGCAGGGCAAGCTCGAAGACGGCGTGATGGCGGTGCCGGTCGTCGGCCTCGCCTTCAGCCTCGGCTATCTCGCCGACGATCTCAATCTCGGGGAGAAGCACGGTGTCCGCATCAAGACCGTGCAGATTTCCGGCATCGGCGCGATGAATGCGGTGATCTCCGGCAGCGCCGACTTCACCCAGTCGTCCGGCAGCGCGATCACGCGGGCGGCGGCGCGCGGGCAGCCCCTGATCGGCATTGTCGGGACCATCAACCGGCCGAGCGTGCAGGTCGTCCTGCGCAAGGACCTGGCGGCGGGCTTTGACCCAAAGGCGCCGATGGAGCAGCGCGTGGCGGCGTTGCGCGGCCGCACCATCGCGGTCGACGCCATCAATTCCGTCATCCACGCCTACGTGCGCTACATCGCCAAACGCGCGGGCTTCGACCCGGAGGAGATCCGCATTGCGGTGTTGCAGCCGCCCACCATGCTGGCCGCGCTGCAGACCAGGCAGGTCGACGGCTTCGCGATGGCGCCGCCCTGGGTGCAGAAGCCGCTGCTCGACGGCGAGGCGGTGATGATTGCAAGCGGCCCGGACGGCGATCCGGCCGAGCTGTCGCCGTTCGCCAACACGCTCGTTGCCACCAAGCCCGACACCTGCGCCAAGCGCAAGGCGCTATGCGAGGGCGTCGGCCGCACATTCCGCGAGGCGGCTGGGATCATGTTCGATCGTCCGAGCGAGGCGCTGGCGTTGCTCAAGAAGCGCTTTCCGCAGCTCGACGAGCGGCAGCTTGCGGTCGCGTTCGAGGACATCCGCAAGATAACGCCGCGTGACCTGCGCCTCACGGCGGACGCGTTCGAAAAGGCGGAACGTTTCAACGTCGAGGCCGGGCTCTTGAAGCCGGACGAGACGCTCAAGTCCTACGACGGTTTCTTCACCGACCAGTTTGTGAAGTGAGACAAATATGCAGCCTCTCAACTCGTCATGCCCGCGCATAGCGCGACGAAGACGCGCGTGAACGCGCTAATGTCGCGGGCATCCACGTCTTTAGAACTACATAGATCTATCTAGAGACGTGGATGGCCGGGACAGGCCCGGCCATGACGGGGATAGTGTGTCGTTCAAATAGCCGCTCGTCCGAGTTCGGGCACGATCGTGCCGCGGCATTCGCCGAACCCGATCGACACAAAGCCCGTGCGCGTGCAGGACGCGCGCATGATCACCTCATCGCCATCCTCCAGAAACCGGCGGGTTTCGCCGGAAGCGAGCGCGACCGGCTTGCGTCCGCCTTGCGTGAGCTCCAAGAGGCTGCCCAGGCCGTCGGCCGTCGGCGCCGAGATGGTGCCGGTGCCGATGAGATCGCCAGCCTCGAGATTGCAGCCGCCGCAGGCGTGATGCGCAATCATCTGGCTCACGGTCCAATAGAGATGCCGTGCGTTGCTCAGCGCCAGGCGTTGCGGCGGCTTGCCCTCGGCCTTCAAGCCGGGGGTGTGAATCAGCACCTCGAGCGTAATGTCGAACGCAGCGTCCGGCTCCAGGCTCATGAGATAGTCCAGCGGGCGCGGGTCGCCGGCCGGACGCTCCGCCTGCGGGACGCGGAACGGCGCCAGCGCCTCCGGCGTCACCACGTAAGGCGAGATCGTGGTGGCGAAGCTTTTCGCCAGGAACGGTCCGAGCGGCTGATACTCCCAGGCCTGGATGTCGCGCGCCGACCAGTCGTTGAGGAGGCAGAAGCCGGCGATGTGCTCCTCGGCTTCGGCAATCGGGATCGGAGCGCCGCGCGGGTTGCCGGGGCCGAGGAAGACTCCGAGCTCAAGCTCATAGTCGAGGTTGCGCGACGGCCCGAATGTCGGCACCGTTTCCGAGGCCGGCTTGCGTTGCCCGCTCGGCCGTTGAATGGGCGCGCCCGAGGCCACGACCGAGGAGGCGCGGCCGTGGTATCCGATCGGCATGTGCTTGTAGTTCGGCAGGAGCGGATTGTCCGGCCGCAGCATGCCGCCGGTGTTGGTCGCATGATGGATGCCGGCGAAGAAATCGGTGTAGTCGCCCACCCGGGCAGGCAGATGCAGCCGGCAGTCGGCGGCCTTGTGCAGCAGCACCGGCCGCATCGGCTCGATGCGCGCGCGGGCAGGGCCATCGGCGGCGAGCAGGTCAGACAAGGCGGCGCGTAACGCCCGGCGCGCTCGGCTCCCCAGGGCAAACAGCGGGTTGAGCGCCGGACCGGCAGCCGCCTCGGCTGCGTCGGCCGCATCTGCGCTAAACAGCCCGGCGGCACAGGCCTGTCCGAGATCGAATATCTCCTCACCGATGGCGACGCCGCCGCGTGGCTTTCCGCCACCAGCGCTGAAGCTGACGAAAGGCAGGTTCTGGATGGGAAAGTCCGGGTGCCCGTTGGCGCTTTCGACCCAGCTCTGACGGCGCGGGTCATGGGTGGCGTCGATCATTCGGGGCTTTCACTGTGCTGAAGGTCGCGGGGAAAGATGGATTCAACTGCGGGAGACTCGATTTGTCCATCTGGCCGGGTAGAATTGTGCGCGACAGGAGCGGAGAACACCATGCGGCGGCGTGATTTCGTGGCGGGCGGATCGGCGGCACTCGCCGGCTTGGTATCGGTCGCGGGCCTCGCTCAGTCCAGCTACCCGGCCAAGCAGATCCATCTCGTGGTGCCGACCTCGGCCGGCGGGGTGCACGACGTGATCGGACGCATCTGGGGCGACCGGGTCAAATCCTCGCTCGGCGCCATCATCATCGAAAACCGCGCCGGCGGCGGGTCGTCGATTGCCCTCAACTATGTCGCTCAGCAGCCCGCTGACGGTCACCTGCTTCTGGTCGGCAGCACCAGCACGCTCGTCCTTCGCGAAGGCGGGAACAATCGCGCCTACGACGCCCTCAAGGACATCCGCTCGGTGTCGATCGTGGCCACCACCTCGACCTCGATCGCGGTGCACCCGTCGCTGCCGATCAAATCCGTCAAGGAGCTGATCGCCTACGCTAGATCCAATCCGGCAAAGCTGTCCTACGGCTCGGGCGGCGTCGGCGCGATCACCCACATCACCCCGGAGCTGTTCAAGCAGAGGGCCGGCGGCCTCGACATCCTGCACGTGCCCTACCGCGGCATCGCGCCCGCCATGAACGATCTCCTCGGCGGGCAGATCACCGTGATCTTTCCCAACATCACGTCGCAGGTCGTCGCCCTGCATCGCTCCGGCAAGCTGCGCATCCTCGCCGTCAACGCGCCCACGCGGCTCGACGCCGCGCCGGATATTCCGACCGCGCATGAAGAGGGACTCGACAATTTCGTGTCGCAGATCTTCTTCGGAATCTTTGCGGCGATCGGCACGCCGAAACCCATTCTCGAGCGGTTGAACGAGGTGACCCAGGCCGAATGGGCCGACAAGGCATTCCAGGCCAAGCTGGTCGAATCCGGCTTCGAGCCGATGCTCGGCTATGGACCGGAGCGGTCCGACCAGTATATGCGGGATGAGTTCGCCAAGTGGGGCCCGATCGTCCAGAAGGTTCAGGGACCGTGACCGCGTGACCGACGTTGGCGGAGCGTCCAAAGGCGATGAGGCAGCGCGGACCTGGATGGGCCGCGCCGTCACGCGTATCGAAGATAGCAATCTCTTGCGCGGCGCCGGCCGCTTCATCGACGACATCGGATTGCCTGGACTGCTGCACGCCTGCTTCGTTCGCAGCCCGGTGGCCCACGCCCGCCTCGCCCGCATTGACGCAGACAAGGCGCGTGCGTTGCCTGGCGTACGGGCTGTCCTGACCTATCGCGACCTGCGTCCGCATCTGACCTGCGACCGGGTGCCGCTGGCGCTGCCGGTTGCCGCGATCAGGTTCCACGTCGACCCACGCTATCTCGCCGACGACGAGCTTTGCTACGTGGGGGAGCCGGTTGCGCTGGTCGTGGCCGAGAGCCGGGCCACGGCGGAGGACGCGGCAAGTCTTGTTGTGCTCGACTACGAGCCCCTGCCCGCCGTCCTTGACCCGCGCGAGGGCTTGAAGCCGGGCGCCCCCAAGGCGAGGCTCGACTGCCCCGACAATCTCGTCGCGCATTGGATCGTCGGCTACGGCGACGTCGAGGCGGCCTTCGCGCGCGCGGCCCATCGCGTGGCCCAGACATTCCGCATGCATAAAGGCGGCGGCCACTCGATCGAGGCGCGCGGCGTGGTCGCCCGCTTCGACCGATTGGAGAACCTGCTGACGGTCTGGGACTCCACTCAGATGCCGCACAAGGCCAAGCGCGTGCTGGTTGATGCCCTCGGCCTCACCGAGCAGCAAGTGCGCGTGATCGCGCCCGATGTCGGCGGCGGCTTCGGGCCGAAGAATCCGTTCTATCCGGAGGAGCTGGTGATCCCCGCCGCTGCGATCCTGCTCGATCGCCCGCTCAAGTGGGTGGAGGATCGCCGCGAGAGCTTCACGGCCACCAACCACGAGCGCGTGCAGGAGTGGGAAGTCGAGGCAGCCGCCGACTCACACGGACGTCTGCTCGCCATCCGCGGACACTTTCGCCATGACCATGGCGCGTTCACGCCCTCGGGCCTCTCGCTGCCGCAAAACGCCACCACCAATCTGCTCGGCCCCTATGTCCTGCCGGCCCTGAAGCTCGAAGTGTCGGCGTGCCTCACCAACATGGTCGCCGCGACCTCGACGCGCGGGGCCGGACGACCTCAGGGCACATTCGTGATGGAGCGGCTGCTCGACTGCATCGCCGGCGAGCTTGGCCTCGCCCGCGAGGCGGTGCGCCAGCGCAACCTCGTGCGGCCGGAGCAGATGCCTTACGTCACGCGGGTCGTCACCCGCGACGGCTTGCCGATGACCTACGACAGCGGCGACTATCCCGAATGCCAGCGGCGCGCGCTCGCGGCCGCGGGCTACGCCGACTTTCCGGCGCGGCGCGAGGCGGCACGACGTGAGGGACGCCTCATCGGCATCGGGCTGTCGAACTACGTCGAGGGCACCGGCCGCGGCCCGTTCGAAAGCGCCACGGTGCGGATCGGCCCTTCGGGCAAGATCGTGGTTTCAACCGGCGCGGCGGCCCAGGGCCAGGGCACGCATACGATGCTGGCACAGCTTGCCGCCGACGCCTTCGGGGTGCGTCCGGATGAGATCCACGTCACCAGCGGCGACACCGCGGCAAGCCCGCTCGGGCACGGCGCCTATGCCAGCCGGCAGGCGGTGGTCGCCGGCAACGCCGTGCATCTTGCCGCCCGCATGGTCGCCGAGAAGGCGCGGCAGGCGGCCGCCGCGATGCTCGAAGTCGCTGCCGACGATCTCGAGCTCAGCGACGGCACGGTGCGCGTCAAAGGCGCCGATCTCAAGCGCACGCTCGGGCAGATCGCGCACGCGCTCAGTGGCGTGGCCGGCTTCTCGCTGCCGGCAAACATCACGCCGGGCCTGGCCGCGTCGTTCGACTATCAACCGCCCGCGATCACGTACACCAACGGCAGCCACGTCGTGGAGGTCGAGGTCGACGCCGACACCGGCCGCGTGACGCTGACGCGCTACATCGTCGTGCACGACTGCGGCCGCATGATCAATCCGATGATGGTCGAGGGCCAAGTCCATGGCGGGGTCGCGCACGGCGTCGGCATGACACTTTATGAATGGATGCGCTTTGACGAGACCGGCCAGCCGCTCACCGTGACGTTTGCGGATTATCTCCTGCCGACGTCCGATTGCATGCCGACAATCGAGATCCATCACATGGAATCGCCGACGCCGCTCAATCCGCTGGGCGTCAAAGGCGCGGCTGAAAGCGGCACGATCGGCGCGCCGCCCGCGATCGTATCAGCGATCGAAGACGCGCTACGGCCACTGAACGTGCGCATTACAGAACTGCCGGTCACGCCGGACCGGCTGCTCGCTTGGATTCGCGCAGCACAGCACCGATAGGGTCGCTGCCGCTTTCAAATAAGCCCAGCATCATCAAGAAAAAAAGTGGGGCCGCCGGGGGAGCCGTCGCGGCCCCGAGTCTTGATGACATAAGAGCAACTAGACGCAAACCACGTACACGCGAGGGCAACGCAAGGTCCAACTCACATCGCTCGCACGGGCCGAGCTAAACGAGTCATTCCTTCAACTTAAAACTTGCTTCGGAAGGCAAGCACCGCCACCCCAGCCCCAGCATTTGCCTCGCCAAACGTTGGTGGCGTTTTGATACGTGAGTCGCATCGAATACGTCGTCAACCCTCTACCGCTCCCAATCTTGTGAGAGGTTATCCACCGCCCAAGCCCGTTGTGGAACCACCGTCGTCGCAACCTGCGAGCGCGTGTATCACGATAAAGTGGCAGCCGCGGCAAATTGAACGGCAAAGTTCCATCTCAAGCGGCAAAGTTCCATCGCGCTCGGGTACAAACCGGCTAGTTGGCGCAATTCTGAAATCGTAAGTATCTGCCGGATTCAAAATCCTCCGTGAATGGCGACCAAAGCAAGTTGGACTCGATGACGGAAGCGAAGCGCTGCCCCATCGCGAGGAAGATGGCCCTGGGCCTCTCTTCAGGCCCGCGTCGCAGGCGGGTCGTGCACCAAACAGGATTGCGGCTTGAACTATTCGGCGACTGAACCACGGATCGTCATTTGCTCGATTGTCTGCCCTGATGAAGGTCCTTCAAATAGAGCACATCGCGCGCGACTCCAGGCGCACGACGCCGTCCGGCAGAGCCGCCAAGGTTCTCAGGCCGCAAGGCCTGACCTGGCGATGAGGCGGCACGCGGCTTGGCGAAAGGCAGGCCAGCGCGTAAGAAAGCAGAACGATCTCAAAGGGGGGACAAGAAATCCATGACCAGCCTCAGCAACATCGCCCCGCACATCGCCTACGATGACCTGCGCGAGTGGCTCGCCCATGCGGAGCGGCTTGGCGAGGTGAAGGTCGTGCACGGCGCAACCTGGCAGGAGGACATCGGCCTTGCCGCCGAAGCCATTCTGCGCTCGGAGCACGGCCCCTGCGTCGTGTTCGAGGACGTGCCCGGCTGCCCGAAGGGCTTTCGCGTCCTCCTCAACATGTTCGCCGGCAAAAGGCGGAACATGACCTTCGGCTTTCCGGATCATCTGACCAAGTGGGAGCTCTCCGACTCCTATCGCGAGGCCTATCTCAAGGATCCGAAAATCATCCCGCATGAAATCGTCGAGAGCGGCCCGATCTTCGAAAACATCATGATGGGCGACGATGTCGACGTCACCAAGTTCCCCTCCCCGGTCTGGCACGAGAAGGACGGCGGCCGCTATATCGGCACCGGCACCTACAGCATTACCCGCGACCCCGAGGAGAACTGGCTCAACGCCGGCGCCTACCGCGCGCAGGTGCACGACAAGAAGACGGTGGGCCTGGTGATGGCGAAAGGCCATCACGGCTGGATCCACCGTGAGAAGTATTTCAAGCGCGGCGAGCCGATGCCGATCGCGATGGTGGTCGGCGGCGATCCGATCGCTTTCTTCTATGGTGGCGTCGA
>Ga0209683_10000375_pt1 | contig 17725 bp, 14 predicted proteins | sample DOMMetBare2Fresh_FD_187474 | JGI IMG/M metagenome (GOLD analysis project Ga0209683, IMG submission 187474) | Wetland sediment microbial communities from St. Louis River estuary, USA, under dissolved organic matter induced mercury methylation -... | ecosystem: Environmental > Aquatic >... | reverse complement strand
AAGTTGTCCCGCGGACCGTAGAGATTCACCGGCATCAGGAAGATCGAGTTCATCCCATACTGCTCGCGATACGCCTGGCACTGCACCAGCAACGCCTTCTTGGCGATCCCGTACGGCGCGTTGGTCTCTTCCGGGTATCCATCCCACAGCGTTTCCTCGCGGAAGGGCACAGGAGTGTGCTTCGGGTAAGAACAGATCGTGCCCACCACCACCGTTTTTTCCACACGGTTCCGCCGCGCGTACTCGATCAACTGGATCCCCATGATCGCGTTGTCGTAGAAGTACCGGCCCGGGTTCTCGCGATTCGCGCCGATCCCGCCCACCGCCGCCGCCAAGTGGAACAGAATCTCGGGCCTCGCGTCGGCCAAGAATCGCTCGATGCTGGACGCAACCGTCAGATCGTAGTCGCGAATCCGCGGAACAAAAATCTCGCCGCACCCGCGACGCCGCAACGTCTCCAGGACATACGAGCCGAGGAATCCCTCCCCGCCCGTCACACTAATCCGTTTCGCTCGAAGGTCAATCATTCCGGTTGAGCTGCACGCCCCCAATACTCCAGCTTATCCGCTCCCGCCGCGTAGCGCCCGCGGCGCTCTGCCCCACCCTCACTCCTCCGCGTGATCCTCAACCCAACGCTTCGCCCACGCGGCCGCGCGGAATCCCTTCTTACTCTCGGTCCAACTATTCCCGCTCCGCACATTGCGATACACGTACGCCGTCCACAGCCTGCCTTCCTCCTCCATGGTGTACCCGATCTCCGAACTCCACCACGTCGGTGAGACCTGCTCCCACTTTACGGGACGATGCTGTTTCGCCATCTAAGACGGTAGATCATACCATTTCCCCGCGCGCCCTCGTGAGGCCCCGCCCCCAACGCCACCGGCGCTCCAGCGCCATCGTCGAGGGAATCGCCGCTACGCACTCTCTGCATCGCGACCCCACTCTCGCATTACCCGCTCGCGAGTGAAACAATAGCTACTAGAGGACACTGAATGGCGCTCCAGAATCTGCCCCTACGATTCATCCCGCTCGGGGGGAACGGCGAGATCGGCAAGAATCTCTACGTATACGAGTACGGCGACGACATCCTCGTCGTCGACTGCGGGCTGATGTTTCCCGACGAAGAGATGTTCGGCGTGGACGTTGTCATCCCCGACATCTCCTACCTGCTCAGCAAGGCCGATTCCGTGCGCGGCATCGTCCTCACCCACGGGCACGAAGACCACATCGGCGCCCTCCCCTGGATACTCAAGCAACTCAACGTCCCGGTCTGGGGCTCCCGCTTTGCGCTCGGCCTCGTCCGCCGCAAACTCGCCGACCATCCCCATCTGGCCAGTTGTGAGCTCAACGAAATCGATCCCGACTCCGAACTCAAACTTGGCGCCTTCACCGTCTCTTTCTTCCGCGTCACCCACAGCATCCTCGACGCCGTCGGTCTCATCATCGACTCCCCGGCCGGCCGCGTCATTCACTCCGGCGACTTCAAGTTCGAGCACACGCCGCTGGCTGGCCCGACCACCGACATCCAGAAGATCGTGCAGGCGGCGCGTTCCGGAGTCCTCGCACTCATGACCGAAGTGACGAACTCCGGCGACGCCGGCTGGGTGCCGTCCGAGACGCACGTCGCCCAAACCTTCCACGACCTCATCTCCACCGCCGAAGGCAAGGTCGTCATCTCGAGCTTCGCCACCAACATCGCCCGCGTCCGTGAAGTGATCCACCTCTCGGTCGAGAACGGGCGCAAAATCTGCCTGATCGGCCGCAGCATGCGCGAAAACGTCGAAGTGGCCCACGACCTCGGCCTGCTCGAGTATCCCCAGGGCGACTGGCTCGTCGATGTCGACGACTTGGAATCTGTGCCCGACGACAAGATCACAATCCTCGCCACCGGCAGCCAGGGGGAGCGAGCCTCGGCGCTGAGCGTCCTCTCGGCCGGCTCCTACCGAAAGCTCAGACTCGGCAAGGGCGACCTGGTCATCATTTCTGCCGATCCCATTCCCGGCAACGAGCGCCAGTTCTACCGCATGGTGAACCGGCTGTGCCGCCTGGGTGCGGAAGTCGTGCTCAACGACGAAGCGCGCGTCCACGTCTCCGGCCACGCCAACGAGGAAGAGCTCAAGCTGTTGCTCGCCCTGACGCGCCCCCGCTACATCGTCCCGGTCCACGGAGAGTTCCGCCACATCGCCCGGTACAAAAACCTCGCCCAAGGAATGGGCTGGCGCGGCTCCGACATCTTCACACTCGGCCCCGGCGATGTTCTCGAGTTCTCCGAGAACGGCGCCGCGCCTGCCGGCAAAGTCCCTGCTGGCCGCGTCCTCATCGACGGTCTGGGCGTTGGCGATATAGGCAAGGCGGTCCTGCGCGACCGTCGCCATCTCTCCGAAGAAGGTGTAGTCGTCGTGGTGGTCAACGTCGATGCGCAGAGCGGAGACGTCGTCGGCCGCCCCGATGTCATCGCCAGAGGAGTGGTCTCGGCCGACGACGCGGAGTCCCTCGCCGAAGCCATCCGCAAAGGAGTCTGCACTGCCATCGCCGATGCCGAAATCGAAGGCCCCGACGAACTCGAATCCGCCCGCGCCGCCCTGCAAAGCGCCGTCAAGCGAGCCGTCCTCGAACGCACCGGCCGCCAGCCCATGATCATTCCGGCTATCACCCTGCTCTAGCCGGGACGGCGGCCTTCAAGCGCCCGGCTTCCCTCGCGCCGCCTCACGCAAGGCCGCCAGCGTAGTCTCAGCCGTCCGCCGCCACGAGAACTCGGCCGCGCGAGCCGGACCGTCCCTCGCCAGCCGCTGCCGTAACCCCTCATCCGATACGATCCGCTCCATCGCCCCGAGCAGCGCCTTCGGATCCTCCGGATCGAACAGCAGCGCAGCGTCGCCCGCCATCGAGGCTAGCGGCTCGATCGCCGAACACGCCGTCGGAACACCCGCCGCCAGCGCTTCGAGCACCGGTAGGCCGAACCCCTCGAACGTCGATGGGTACAAGAACGCCCAAGCCCCGCGAAACAACTCGTACAGCTCCTCGCGCGGGATCCACCCCGTGAGCCGTACGCTCTCCCGAAGCTTCAGCTCCGAAACCAGCCGCTCCACCGCCTCCGTCTCGAAACCCCGCACCCCTGTGACGATCAATTGAAACTCCGGCCGGCCCCTCCGCCATTCCGCGAACGCACGAATCAGCCCCAGAATGTTCTTGTGAGGATGCAGCGTCGAGGCGCACAGCAGATAGCGTTGCGCCGGCGCGACAACCCGCGCGCGCCCGATTTCAAAAAACCGGGAATCCACGCCCAGCGGCGCCGTCCGCGCCTTGCCCTCGCTCAGACCATACACGCGAACGAGATCGCCGCGCGTAGCTTCGGAGTCGGCCAGCAGCAGCCGCGACCTGTGCGCGGCAACCCACAGGCACAGCCGCCAGAACGGCAAATCGAACCACCGGAAATACTCCGGATGACGCTTGTGCTGCAAGTCGTGAAACACAGTCACCTGCGGGCACATGCACACCAGCGGAGCCGTGAACCCCGGATTGAACAGCACATCCAGCCGCCGCCGCCCCGCCGCAACCGGCAGCGCCGTCTGTTCCCACAGTATCCGCGCCGGCCGGAAGACTGCGCGCACCGCCTGAGGCGCCCTGTGAAAATTCGCCTGCTGCGGCGCCAGATCGTTTCCCGTCTCGCGGTTGGTGAACACGAAATACTCGTTCACCGAGTCGATCTCGGCCAACGCTGGAAGCAGATTCCGAAGATAGATCTCAGTCCCGCCCACCCCGCCGGGGATCAGGTACAGGGCGTTGACTCCGATGCGCAGCGCCACTTCAACGGCCGCCTCTCAGGTGCGGCGCGGTCTGAGCCAGGCCCACCCGCGCCTGTTCGTCGCTCGGATTCAGGCTGAGTGCGCGGCGAAACTCCCGCGCCGCCGCTTCCCACTCGCCCGTTTGCTGATACACCGCGCCCCGGTACACATAAATCGACCCGAAGCCAGGGTCCAGTTTCTCCGCCTCGGCCAGCGCCGCCAGCGCTTCCGGGGCTTTGCGCCGCTTGGCGTAGACCATGCCGATCAACGCGTGCACGTGCGCGCTGTTGTTGAACGGGATCGCCTGCCTCAGCTTCGCGAGCGCTTCCTCCTCCCGGCCCAAACAGTCGTACGCCAGCCCCCAATCCACCAGCACCCGATAATCAGCCGGCCCGATGCGAGCCGCCATCTCGTATTTCGCGAGTGCGTCCTGGCAGCGCCCTCGAACCAGATAGTCGTAGGCGAGCTGCAACTGCACGCGCTGTTTGCCCGGCGACTTCCCGGCCGCGTCGCTCCACAACGCCTCCGCCGTGCTCCAGAGTTCGGCGCGATAGTAGGTCAGCGCCCCGGCCACGAACAATACTCCCGCCATCGCCGCCGCCAATCTGCCATGGCTCGTTTTCCAACGCCGCGCAAACTCCACCACCACCAGCAGCAGGCCGATCAGCGGAAGATACATGCGCCGTTCCGCGATCGGGTCCAGAATGGGCACAACCGATGAGGTCGGTGCGAGCAGCGCCAGAAACACCAGGTAGCCGTAGGAGGCCAGAGGATACCGCCGGCGAAACAGGATCGCCGCCGCCGCGAGCGCTCCCAACGCCAGCAACCCGAAGATGGCTCCATGATCGAGCGGCGTCCGCGAGATCGGAAAATCGTAGTCCACCGTCTGCCCGTACGGGAGGAAGAACAATCGTATGTAGACCCAGATGACGCGTCCCTGCGTGTACAGATACTGATACCAGGTGAAATCCTTCAACCCGAAGCCGGCCGTATCGCTGTAGCGCAACACGTTCAGCGCCATTCGCAGCGCGAACGCGCCCCCCATCGCGATCAGGCCGTAGAGCCGCCAGTTCCTCAGTGCGCCCTTCAGTGAAAACCCGGGGTTGAAGTAGTAGTCCGTGAGCAACAAGACCGCAGGCAGTGCGACTGCGTGCTCCTTAGTGTTCACCGCCACCGCGAACAGGATGAGCACCAGAAAGGTGGACAGCCAAGAGATCGCCTCGCGCCGCCGGTAGAGAAACGCGGCCAGCGCGGCGTGGAAGAACAGCACGCTCAGCGCCTCGGACCGGCTCGAAATGTATGCCACCGCTTCGGTTTGGATCGGGTGAAGCAAAAACAGGCCGGCCGCGAAGCCGCTCAGCGCCTCGCGCATGAGACCGCTCTCGCCCGCCAGCGAGACTAGCTTCCTCACGGTCAGAAACACCAGCGCTGTCGTCACGATGTGGCAGAACACGTTGAATAGGTGATAGCTCAGCGGGTCCGTGCCGTACAGCTTGAAGTTCAACCAGTAACTCAGCATCAACAACGGCCGGACCCCGCTCAGCCAACCGCGCAGCGGCATGTTGATGAAATCCTGCGCCGTGACGCTCAGATCCAGATCGTCGAAAACGAATTGGCCGCGCAGCGCCGGTCCGTACGCGATCAGCGCGGCGACCGCGGTCGCCGCAAACGCCAGCGCGTAGCGCAGCCGGCTCATTCTGAATTCGGGCGCGGCCTGCGCGTCCTCCTTCTTAACTGTGCGCTTCGATCTTTTCATGCAGCGATTTCAGGTGAAACTCCAGAATGGCCACTCTCTGCACCAGCGCGATATTGGCGTCCTTCAGATTGGAGATGATCACCGAAAGGCGGAACAAGACGAGGAGGAACAGGCAGCCCGCCACAGTGAGCAGCGCTAGCGGCGGCGAGCCGATATCGAGCGCCGCGGCCAGCCGGTTCAGAACGCCGGGCAGCCGCGAAAGCGCCAGCAGCGCCACCGCCGCTCCCAGCCAGCTCACCGAATACTCCACCCGGATGTGTGCGCGCCGCACCGAAAACAAAACCATTACGATCAGCACGAATGCCAAACCCGTCAGGAAATCCAGAAGACCCTGCATGGTTCTCCCTATCTCTTCCGCTTCCGCTCGTATTTCAGGACGTTCACGAACACTCCCAGCAGCACGTGAATGATGTAGTAGAGCGACCTCACCGCGGTAATCGTGCTCCGCCCCGCCATCCGCGGCCTCATCTGGCACGGCATCTCCACAAACCGGAACGCTTTGCGTTGCAGCACCACCAACGCCTCGATCTCCGGGTACTCGAGCGGGAAGCTCTTCGCGAACACTTGCAGCGCCTGACGGTTTACTCCTACGAAACCCGAGGTCGGGTCGCGAACCTCCTTGCCCAAGATCGGCCAGAGCACCAGCCGGAAGAACCGTATCCCCAGGAGGCGCACGAAACTCGAAGCGCCCGCGGCGCTGTTGGCGAACCGCGATCCAATCACCATCTGGCAGGAACTGGTCCGCAGTATCTCCAGGATCTTCGGAATGTACGCTGGATCGTGCTGGCCGTCCCCGTCGATGCGGATCACATAGTCGTAGCCCAGCTCGAACGCCAGCTTGTACCCGGCCTGCACCGCGCCGCCCAGGCCAAGATGCGTCGGCAGCGACAGCACCTCCGCCCCCGCCATCCGCGCGGTCGCGGCCGTGCCATCCGCCGAACAGTCGTCGATTACCAGCACCGGCGCGCCGGGAACCGCTTCGTGGACCTCCCGGACAACCCGCCCGATCGCCCCTTCCTCGTTGAATGCTGGCGCCACAATCAGCACGGAACCCGGACCGCTGGCGCTCATCATAGCGCCGCCACCTGCCGGGGAGTGATCCAGTGCTGCTCCAGCAACCGCTGGAACTCGGCCGCACTGAGCTTCGCGGTGCGCCGCACCTGGCGGCGCTTTCGCCAAAGCGGAATAGCCCGGAACAGTGCGGAGCAGTGCGCCCGCGCCACGATAAACGCCAGCGCCAACGCCCCGTGCGTCTGGCGAAACTGCGCCGCAATCCCGCGATTCTCCACCGCCCAGGCGGCGTGCCAGAAATACCGCGACAGCGTCGCCGCCGGCGCCCGCACCAGCATGCGCGCCGGAAAGTTCTTCAGCAGAACGTAGAGTCTGTTCCGTTCGACGTGATACGCCTTCAGCGCCGAGGCGCGGCCCGCCGTCTGCGAGTACCGGTGTTCGACAATCGCCTCCGGAACATACAGGCACTTCCAGCCCGCCCACCGCGCGCGCAGCCCCAGGTCCGTGTCTTCGCAATACAGGAAGAAGTCTTCGTCGAACAGGCCGATCTCCTCGAGCATCGTTCGCCGGTAGAACGCCGCCGATCCGCTCGGAAACAGCGCCTCCGAGCGCTCCGCGAAGCGATCCGGCGGCTCCAGGTGGCCGCGCTGCTTACTGCTCCCATCCCCGGAAATCAGCATTCCCGCCGAGTCAATCCGATCCGGGCCGCCCAGCCGCACTTGTGAGGCGAACATGCCCGCCTCCGGCGCCGATTCCGCCGCCGCCAGCATCGCGCCGATCCAACCCGGAGCGGCCACCGCATCGTCGTTGAGCGTGGCCAGAAGCGGCGCGCGCGAATGCTGGAACGCCAGGTTGATTGCGGCGCCAAACCCAGTGTTCCGCGGCTGCTCCAGTATCTTCGCCCCAAACCGCGCGGCGTCGCTCTGCCGGGCCAGCCGCTTCCCGCTGTTGTCAATCACCAAGACCTCGAAATCGCGTTCCGTCTGCAACACCAAAGAGGTCAAGCACTCCGTCAGCGGGATTCCCGCCGTGAGCGTCGGAATCGCAACCGTAACTCGAGGCTCCTGCAACACACGATTCTACCGAACCACAAAGGTCCGGGCTTGCCCGTGCTCCAGACGGCCGGCGCCGCGCAATGGCCCCGCCGCTCCGGGATCTCCGGCGGCCGGCCGCCCGTTTTCCGTGCGAATTGCACGCGAGCGTCCCGGAATACCTGCGCCCGTTGCCAATTCCGAATGCGCGCCGCAACCGGGCTGGCCGGAGTTTTGACCCCGTCAGGTGATTCCTGTGCGGCATTCCTCTCACCTGCCACAACAAAAAATTCCTTTCACCTGAATCGCGGCGCGAACGGCCAAATCCGAGGCTCTACCCGCCAACGGAATAGTAGGGCTAATCAGGGTCGGGACTCGGCATAATCCACCGTCGGAGAGGCCCGTCTTTGCAGGGTTTCCTACACCCCAGGTGGGTGCGTCTTGAATTCTGAATGTTTCCCGTTGTGTTTCACAGAATAATGGTCCTACGGATGGGAAATATGCCGGGCCTCCCAGGGGAAAGGCTCTCCCCAGCGATGCGCGAAGACGGGGTGGGACCGCCAGAACCGTACCAGAGATTTTGGACGCGCAAGATAATGCGAAATCCGCACAAATATGTTTGTAATCATCTTTACCGGTCGTAGAATAGTTCGGACACTTCAGCAGTCTTGTGGAGCATAAAAATGAGATTCGTATGTACGCTGCTTCTTTTGCCCCTTTTCCTCCTCGCCCAATCCGACACGGCCTCGCTGACCGGAGTCGTCACTGACCCGTCTGGCGCCGCAGTGGCCGGCGCCAAGATCACCCTGCAGAACCAGGCGACGGGCGGCCGCCGGGTCGCGGTCAGTGACATTTCGGGAAACTACCGCTTCTCTCTGCTTGTACCGGGTCCTTATTCAATAGCCGTGGAAGCGGAAGGGTTCATGCAATACAAAGACGCGCAGGTGCTGCTGCAAGTGGCGCAAACAGCGCGTCTGGACATTCCGCTGCAGATCGGCCGTCCCACCGAGACCGTCGAGGTGGAAACCACGGTATCGATGCTGAACACTGAGACTGTCGCCCAAGGCACTGTGGTCGGCGAGGACAAAATCGTTTCACTTCCTCTGAACGGACGGCAATTCATCCAATTAGCCATGCTGGTTCCGGGCGCCAACTCCGGCGGCCGCGCTGTGCAACAGAATCAATTCCGTCAGGGATTGGTCGGCAGCCTGAGCGTCGCCGGCGGCCGCACCAACAACACCGCTTTCCTCTTGGACGGCGCCACCAACATCGACCCCGACTATAACGCTCTGAACTATATTCCTTCGGTGGACGCCATCCGGGAGTTCCAGGTGCAAACCGCGATGTACAGCGCCGAATACGGACGCGCCTCGGGCGGCCAGATCAACGTCGTGACCAAGTCCGGCGGCAACCAGGTGCACGGCAGCGCCTGGGATTTTCTCCGCAACGACAAACTGGATGCGCGGCCGTTCAACCTGCCCGTGTCAACCCTTCCGAAGTACCGCCGCAATCAGTTCGGCGCCACGGTCGGCGGCCCGGTGTTGAGGAACAAGGTTTTCGCGTTCTTCGCATACGAAGGATTGAAGGTGCGCCAGGCCGGCGCCGGGCTGACCTCCGTGCCCGTTCCGACCGAGCTGCAGCGGGCCGGCAATTTCAGCGCAACCAAAGGCGGGATCTACGATCCCGACACTCTGAACGGGGGCGTGCGCCAGCCCTTCCCGGATTTCATCATTCCCTCTTCGCGCATGGATGCAAGAGCGGTGGCGGCTGTGAACGCGCTGCCAACGCCGAACCTGCCGGGATCCACGCTGTTCGTGAACGCCAGCGGAGTCTTGAATCAGAACCACGGCAACTACTCGGGCAGGATCGACTACATCGCCGCCCGCCACGTCACCATCTTCGGCCGCTATTCCATGGCGGACGAAGATTCGATCATCCCGGCCGTCGTGCCCAGCCGCGATGGATTCAACGGCGTGCGGCCGCAGAACGCAGCGGCCGGCGTAACATTGCTCCTCCGGAATGACTTGGTGAGCGAGTTGCGCTTGGGTTTCAGCCGCTTCCGCCAATCCAATGGATTGCCCGAACCGATGTTTCAAGTCTCCGGACAATCGACCAAGCTGCCGCAGTTTCTGGTCTCCGGCTACCTAAATAACTCTCCGTTCGGTGGCGCGGGCGGCTATACCGGCACCACCGGAGGCGGCATGGTGCAGGTGCGGGACAACACCTACCAGTTGTATGACAACCTCTCCTGGCAGCGCGGCCGCCACGCGGTGAAATTCGGTGGCGAGATCATGCACGTGCAGTACAACCGGGTGGAATCGCCGAATCTGCTCGGCAATTTCCAGTTCACCAACGGCTTTACCACGCGCACGGCGAAGAACGATGGCACGGGTGACGGTCTGGCGAGCTTCTACCTGGCGCTGCCCGCAATCGGCAGCCACACCGTCGGCCCCAGCCAGATCGCCGGGCGCCAGCCTGTGTATTCGCTGTATGTCCAGGACACCTTCCGCCTTGCCCCAAAGCTGACGCTGAACCTGGGGGTGCGCTATGAACTCGCGCCGCCGATGTGGGATGCGCACAATCAGATGTCGAGCATCGACTACCGCGGCGTGCCTTCGCCCCAGGCGATCTTCAACACCGGGCCGCTGGCGACCTACATGCCAACGCTGATGGTCTGCGGTCAGGGAGGCTATCCGAAAGGATGCGCCCACACCGACAAGAACAACTTCGCTCCGCGGGCGGGCGTCGTGTGGGCCCCGCTCGCCAAGACCGTGATCCGCGCCGGCGGCGGCCTCTTCTACGTCGCTACCGACTACAACCCCCTGTTGCGGCTGGCGGCCGGCCTGCCGTACAACCTGGCGCAAACCCTGAACAGCGACAACTACGTTCCGAAGTTCCGTGGATTCGACATTTTCGGCGCGCAGCAAGTGGGACCCTCGCAGGTGCAGCAGGCGGGCATCGACCTCAACCAGCGGACCGGCTACTCGGTCCAGTGGAACTTTACGATCCAGCAGGAGATCCGGCAGGACCTCATCCTGGAGATGGGCTACTTGGCGACGCTGGGCCTGAAGCTCGAGCAGAACGTTCAGCCCAACAACGCCCAGCCTGGTTTGGGCGCGGTGGATCCGCGGCGGCCGTACGCCGGTCTGCAATTCGGGCAGGGAGTGGCGTTCCCCTCCTACTTCGAGGTGGTGGGGAACTCGGTTCCCGTGGGCTTCATCAACTATTTCCCGCACTCGGCGCAATCCAACTATCACGCCGGCTTCCTGAGGTTTGAGAGACGGTTTGCGCGCGGGCTCTCCTGGCTGACCTCATACACGTTCTCCAAATCGATCTCGAACGCTCCACAGTACCGCAATGCGGGCGGCGTGAACGGCGCGGAGAACTCGCCGGCGCAGGATTCCTTCAACCTGCGGGCCGATCGCGGCCTGGCGTACTACGACGCGCGGCACCGCCTGGTCAACACGGCCGTGTACGACCTGCCATTCGGAAAAGGGAAGCGGATGTTGACCTCCGGAGTGGCGGCGCGCATCCTGGGCGACTGGCAGATGTCGGGCATTCTCCAGATGCAGTCCGGCTTCCCATTCACGCTGAATCTGCGCGGCGACACCGCGGGCGTGGGTGCGGGCACCGGCGGCATCTTCGTGCGGCCGAACCTCGTCGCTGGGCAGAATCCCTTCCTTACCAACTCGGAGCGCAGCACCTCGCGCTTCTTCAACACCGCCGCTTTCTCCGCTCCGCCCGCGGGCGCCTTCGGCAACGTGGGCCGCAACACCATGATCGGACCGGGTATGGTCATGCTGGACTTCTCGATTGCGAAGTCGATCAGGTTCACAGAAGCTATCAGCCTTCAGCTGCGCGCGGAAGCCTTCAACATCGCCAACCATCCGAACTACAACCTGGTGGGCCGCATCGTCAACGACGCGGCCTTTGGTCAAGTGCAGAACCAGCTCGATCCGCGCCAGCTGCAGTTTGGCGCGAAGGTTATTTTCTAGCGAATGAGAACAGTCCTGGCAGTTTTTGCGGCCGCGGCCCTGGTGGCCGCGGCCGCCAACGCCGACGACCCTGCGCGCTGCCGGTTGCGCAGCGGTCTCTACGAACAGCGCCTGGCGCTGGCGGCCGCACCCCAACCGGCCGCGAACGGCGGAGCGTCTACCGACGGTCCCGCCGCCGCCATGGCGGGAGTCGTTCGCGAGTACGGCGACTTCTTCCAGGCGCTGTCGGACGCCATGAGTTCGAGCAATCCGAAGGATGTGCCGGCCTGCTGCTCCGAGGCGGGCGGGGACCGGATCGGGGCGATGTCCTGCCAGTTGGCGACGTACCTGGCGGCCGGCCGCGTCGATCCCCGGACATTCCTCACCTCGTTCCCCAGCGCGAAGAAGGATGCGGTGATCCTGTGGGACATGGACGGCATTGCCGCGGCCACCGGCGATCCCCTCCTCAAGGTCTTTCAACCGAAGGGGCCGAGCTTCCGGTTCATCGACGAGCTGTTCCTGCTGATGCTCGACGGGAACGAGGAAGCGATCGCGAAGTACTTCTCGCTGGCCGCCGCCGCGGCGGGCGAGAGTTCGCGCTACATGGACGACAAACTGGTGGTGCTGCTGCGCGAATCGCCGGCGACGCTGGTGTCGAACTGGTTCGTTCTGCGCAAGCACAAGGCGAAATTCAAGACTGTGGTGCAGTCTTTCACAGCCTCCTCGAAGCCGCCCGAGATACAGCAGTTTGTGCGCACGGTGCGCGTGCTGTGCCGCGAAGACGACCCGGATTGCCAGGAAATCCTCAAGATGTTCCCGAAGAAGTAGGCTCAGAGATCGCGCTTCGAGAAGCGATGCACGGCGAGCGCGAGCAGGACGGCGATGTAAACGCCTGCATAGGCGGCCATCCACACACTGGGCGCCGACGCTGAAGCGAACGGTGTCTGCCCAAGACCCCCGATCAACGGACCTTGTATGTCGGAGGCGGCGCGTCTCCACAGGGACTCGCTCGGGACGATGAGGCTGGTCACGATCCCGATATTCACCGCGGTCCGGCTGCCGGCGAGCGATCCCAGTTCCTCGATCCACCCGGCCATGAAGGCGAGTGCGTGGAGGCAGAACGCGATGACGCCGGTGGTGAGCGTCGAGAAAGTGGCACCGAGTCGGAAGGTGAGGGCGAGCAGCAGCGCGCTCTCGAGCCACATGAGGGCCAGGACGCGGCCCACGTTGGAGGGCAGGCGGCCGGTGTGAACGAACGTCTCGCCAATCACGCCGCCCGCCATCATCAGCAAGAACAGCGTCAGCATGGCCGACAGCCCGATCCACTTTCCGGCCACCACCTCCCAGCGCCGGACGGGCTTGGCGAGCACGGCCTGAATCGTCCCGGAGGCGATCTCGCCCGCCAGCGTGTCGACCGAGATCAGGATCGTCATCATCACGGTGAGCCAGTTGACCGCATAGAGGCCGGCCACCAGAACGATGTTGGAGACATGGCGGCGGATCACCATGTTCCGCGGAACGTCGGCGACGATGTAGCTCAGCCCCACACCGTACAGGACGAGGAAGGCGGCGCCCAGCACGAGCGCGGCCACCAGAATCTTGCGGCGCAAGGCTTCTCGCCACGTCAGACCGGCGATGACTCGAACGCGTTTCATAGGCCGCCATCCGTGCCGACGATCTGGACGAACAGGTCTTCGAGCGAGATCCGCTGCGAGCTGAACTCATAGACGCGGCAGCCGCTCGAGATCAGGTAGTTCAGGATTTCGGGGAGCGTCTCCTCGTCGCCGGCGTCGAGAGTCAGGCGGTCGCCGTCGGTGCGGAAGGATTTGGTCCAGGCTGCGAGGCCGGCCAGAATCTGCGGGGTGAGGCCGGAGGCGCGCGCGGAGACCGTGAGCTGGCCTGCGACGAGATCCTTGAGCTCGCGCACGAGCAGCGTCTGGCCGTTCTTGATGAAGGCGACGCGGTCGCAGGTGATCTCGACCTCGGAGAGGAGGTGCGAGTTGAGGAACACGGTGGCGCCGCGCTCGCGCTGCTCGCGGATGATATCGCGGACGGCGCGGCGGCCCACAGGGTCCAGGCCCGAGGTGGGCTCGTCGAGGAAGATGATCTCGGGATCGTTCAGCAGCGCCTGAGCGAGGCCGATGCGCTGGAGCATGCCCTTGGAGAAATCACGGAGCCGTTTGTCGCGGTGCTGGGCCAAGCCGACCAGCTCGAGCAGTTCTGCGGTCCGTTTCCGCAGGCGCGCTGGCGGCATGTCGTACAGCCGCCCGTGAAACAGGAGGAACTCCTCGGAGGTGAGCCAGTCGTGAAAACGGAAATGCTCGGGGAGAAAGCCGATCCGCCCGCGGACATCGACATCTCCGATGGGGCGGCCGAGGGTCGACGCCTTGCCGGCGGTGGGCGCGATCAGGCCGAGCAGCATCTTGATCGAGGTGCTCTTGCCGGCGCCGTTCGGTCCCAGAAAGCCGAAGACCTCGCCCCGGCGCACTTCCAGGGTGAGGCCTTCGACGGCTACTTTGTCCCCGAACCGTTTTCTCAGGTTCCAGGTCTGTATGGCAAGGTCCTGCATGAAAGCAGGTTACCCCAACGAATTCGCCAGCGGAACGGCCAGCGACGGATTGTTTGCCGAACCCAGGGTGTAGACGATGCCGTCCTTGATCCAGACGAGGACGTACCACGCTGGATGTTCGCCGCGGGCGCGCGTCGTGACCAGCACGCCCTTGACCCCGTCGACTTCCACATTCTCGTAGCCGGCGGCGTCGACCGGGATGGGGATCGCGAGTGCGGAGGTCCAATCGACCGTGTGGGAGAAGCGGGCGGCCTCCTCCCGCGTCATGCCGGCCACTTGAAGGCCGAGTTCCGCGACCTCGCGCAGGTTGATCTCCGGGAGCGTCGCCACGGTGGGGACGGGCGTCTGGATCACAAGGAGACAGCCCTGGGCGGCGTCGCGCTTCTCGCAATCGCCGTAAGCGGCGCGGACCCCGCGTGGGATGTCTACCGCGATTCTGGCGCCCTCGAGTCCGGCGGGCAGCTCGAGGTCGGGGCGGTTGACCAGGTCCATCATTGTTCTGAGGCGCTTCATGTCCACGGTGAAGTGAGAGGCCTGCTCGCCGGTGACGGTGAGGCGCGGCGCGTCCTGGCGCATGGCGGGGAGGCGGACGGCGAAACCGGCGAGGCGAGCGGCGTCGGCGCGTGTGGCCGCGGGCTGCGGCTGCTCATTCTTGGTGACGGTGACGCTCTGGCTGAGCATCTGGCTCAGCACCTTGCCGTCGCCATCATTGGCGAAACGGAAATCGACGGGCACGGCGACAACGGTCTTAACGCGAAACAGGCCGAGAAATTTCTGGGCCATCGCCGCGGTGGGGCCCGAGTAGAAACAGACCGCGGTGATGAGAGCGGCGGCGAGACCCCAGACAGGGGCCCAGCGGCGCCCGAACCAGCGCCTCCCGCCGGCGTCCTGTTCCTCCCGGATGTCGAGCGCACGGGCGCGCAGACGCGCCAGGACGAAGCCGGGGTCGGTTGCGGCCTCGGCCGGGCCGAGCTCGGACAGCAGCGCGGTCACCTCAGCGGAGCGCGCGGCGATCGTCTGGGATCGTTCGCGGCAGCGGGCGCATTCAGCCAAGTGCGCGTCAACCGCGGTTGCTTCCGCCGGGGCCAGTTCTCCGTCCAGCCTCGCGAGCAATTCATCGTCCTGGATGCACATAGTTTCTCCTGTTGCCGATCACTGGCGGGGGTTGACCCTTCGCCACGCCCGTTCAAACGCTTCCTCGGAGCGGGCGAGCAGCCGTCCCACGGAGGCCGGCTTCACCTCGAGAGCGTCCGCCAGTTCCTTATATGAAAGACCGTTGCTGCGCAGCATGAGAATCTGCGCCTGGATCGGTTTGAGACGCGCAAGGGTTCGCCGCACCTGGCGCGCCCGCTCGGCGCGCAGGGCCTCCTCGAGAGGAGTGTCTGGCGCTGTTGCGAGATGCGTTCCGGCGTCGCGTTCATGGAGAGCGCGCCGGCCGGCCGAGCGTAGTGAATCGATGCCCAGCCGCGTGGCGGTGCGGTACAACCAGCCGCCGATGTTGTCGTAGCTCTCCGGTTCGTGCGGCCGCTGATACAGGCGCAGGAAGACCTCGGAGGCCAGTTCTTCCGCCTGAGCGCGATCGCCCAACATGCGGCAAAGCGCGCCAACGATCCGCCCGTAGAACTCGGCAAAAACCCGCTCGAAAGCGCTCTCGCTCCAGGCGGCCCTGCCGCGGCCCGCTGTCATGAGATGCTCGCCCACCATTTCCATCTTTGGCGTCCCTTTCCGGCCATCTACCGGGGAGACGCCAGCCGTTTCCGAATTGTGACACGTTTGTGGAGGGCGCTCGCTGGTGCGGATCATGCACCGCGTGCTGAGAAAGCGGCCGCGACCACCCGCGCGGCTCCGCAGATTGCGGGAGGGGGGCGGTTCTCCGCCGGCCTAAGAAGCCGGCAGCGTATACGTGCGGCGCAATCGCGCGAAATCACTCCGGTTGGGGCCGGTTCCTCTGGACAGATTCGGGAGATAGACCTGTTCTTCTCCACCCTCTTTGTTGAATAATGGCGCCGCTGCGCCCACCCAAGCATACACGGGCGCGGTGAGTTCAATTTCGATTACCAGCGTACGAACGCCTTTCGACGCCTTGGGCATCGCGAGCTTATGCTGCCATTCTCTCCGCAAGGCGGCAGCGCCAGGGTCAGCGCTCTGCATGATGCGTCGCCACACCTCCTGCCTCATCCACCAATGCTTCGCGAAGAACCCGAACACAACGGGGAAATCCAGGCGGACAAGCGCTATTCCCTTCTCCAACAGAATCTTTGGGGGGATGCCAATGAAGGATAGCTCCACATCATCGCTGATTCGTGAGTTAATCAGATACCGGACGTCATGGAACGACTCCGATTCATTGAGGATCATCGTGTTGAGTTTATCGCAAATTGCGTCCGCAGGCTTCTGCGGAGCAGCGACGCTAGCCGCCGGCGCACCGGACGAGGTGATTTGAAAGCCGTCGTGGCAATAGAGTAGTCTTCTCTTCATGCAAGGGCAGATGCCGAAGCCGGCAAAAAGGCGGCTGGGGGAGATCGTTGGCGCAGCTCACGAGCCGGCGCTGTGTCAGGCGCCATCGGAACCCGGCGAGGATTTCGAACGGTGGCGGCGCGGCGCGATCGACTCGTTTGAGTTTACCGGCCGCGCACGCAGACTCCCTCGCCGGCCGTCGCGAGAGATCTATAAGCAGTCTGCCCGCGGGCGGAGCGCCGGTCTCCCGATGCTGGCGGCGAACGCGATTGTGATGAGGCGGCTGGACCGGCTGGGCGGTTCCCGAACTGGTCCCGCCGTGCATCGAGCGGCGACTGGAGTTCTATAGGAGTTGCGAATAGACGCAGCGCGATGCACGAGATCATCTACAACTTGCCGCAGAGCGCGGTTGCGCTCGACCTGGGCAGCGGGGCGGGGAGCTATGACGCGCCGGCTTTCCCGTTTACGACGATTCGGGTGGACGTGGAGGCGCGCGCTCCGCGGGCCGGCGGCGGGCTCGTTCTAGCGGACGCGGCGCGGCTGCCGTTCCGCGATGGCGCCTTCGACGCGGTGATCTGCAACCACGGGCTGGAACACTTCGTTGAGCTGGATGGGGCGCTCGGCGAGATCGGACGGGTGGTGAAGGCGGGCGGCTGCTTGTATGTTGCCATTCCAGACGCGGGGACGTTACACGACCGGCTCTATCGCGGGCTGACCTGCGGTGGCGGGCATGTGAACGCGTTTCGCGATGCGGGCGTTCTGGCGGGGACGATCGCAGGGCGCACGGGACTGCGTCACTTTGCGACCAAGGTGCTGTTCGCCTCGTTCGGCTTTTTGAACCACCGCAACGTGCGGCGTCCTTGCCCCAGGCTGCTCGGCTGGTTCGCGATCCGGCGGGAGGGGATTCTGTTCTTGTTTACCGCTTTCCTGCGGGGGCTGGACAGGCGCTTCGGGACGGGCGCCATGATCTACGGGTGGTGCATGTATTTCGGCGCGGTTCCGGAACCTGTAGTGACGAAGCCCTGGACCAATGTTTGCGTGCGGTGCGGGCAGGGACATCCATCCGAATGGCTCGCCGAGGTTGGCGCGCTCGAGCGGCGGTGGCGGCTCTTCGCGGCGTATCGATGCCCGGGTTGCGGGTG
>Ga0209683_10000374_pt1 | contig 17737 bp, 10 predicted proteins | sample DOMMetBare2Fresh_FD_187474 | JGI IMG/M metagenome (GOLD analysis project Ga0209683, IMG submission 187474) | Wetland sediment microbial communities from St. Louis River estuary, USA, under dissolved organic matter induced mercury methylation -... | ecosystem: Environmental > Aquatic >... | reverse complement strand
CCAGTTAGCGACGACGGTTCCACGGTTTTGTATACAGGCGAGCAGCGCGATGCCTTGAAAACCCTTGCTACTCATCTGCTCGAACTGCGCGATATGCTCAAAACCCCGCGTGTTTCATAATCTGCCCCCGAATACCACCAGATTTGACAATTCAAAGTGGTAAAACTACTCTAAAGTCCGATATCACGGGACGTAGCGCAGTCTGGTAGCGCGTTCGCTTGGGGTGCGAGAGGTCGCAAGTTCAAATCTTGTCGTCCCGACCAATAAACATGGGGCTTTCAGCGATTGCTGAAGGCTCCATTTTTTTGACTTGGTTGCAGGTTGGTTGCACTTGTCATTTTCAACTCAAAACGTCCAGAAATTCTTCACTGGGGTTTTCACGAACAAGCGGTTGCGAAACATTCCGGAACGAAATGCATCAACCGAGGAGTTTTACTTTATTTTCGTTATTAATTGAAAACGAAGTGATTGCTCTCTATTTCTCTATTTTGCGAGGATTCCCTTACCCTGCTGGATAGTGATTGCTCGATCGATTGCGGGTATAACTATGACCTCGGTTTCACCGTTTGACCACATGATCTCCAGTTTGTCGACCTTCGTCGCCGAACCGAGCCCGATGTGAATACGCTGGTCGGATTGAGACGCGTAACTGCCACCGCTGATAATGCCAAAGCGCTGGCGGAGCCCGCCGACAGTTACGAAAACCTTTGAGCCTATAGCATCCTTCGGGGTCTTCTTGGCAACATCGCCGATCAGTTTCAGCGTCAGCCAATGACCCTGACCCGCGGCAACGTTTCTGAGAACGGTCGGTGCCGAGTCGATATTGTTGACCACGGAGTCAATTCGCCCGTCGCCGTCCAGATCGCCAACCGCCAGACCGCGTGCACTCAGGGCAAGGGCAAGGCCGCTTTTCGGGGCGGCGGGAACACGGTCGAATACTATCTGCTTGGTCTTTGCATCCGGCGTCATATTCCTAAATAACGTCATTTGCTGGGCGTAACTCGTGCCCCACTGGAACTTGTCGACCTGCGGATAAACGTGTCCGTTCGCGATTAGGATGTCTTTCCAGCCGTCGTTGTCAAAATCTATGAACGACGTTCCCCAACCGAGAAAGGGAATGGTCGGTTCTCCAAGCCCAGCCTGATAAGTGGAATCGGTGAAGTTCGCGTCGCCGTCGTCCTTATAGAGGGTATTAGAATCGTCGCTGAAATTAGTGATGTAGAAATCGACGCGGCCGTCGTTATTATAATCGCCGACCGCAACGCCCATGCCGGCCTGTTCGCGTCCGTTCTCGTTCAGAGCGATGCCTGACGGATAACCGATCTCTTCGAATGTGCCGTCACATTTATTTAGATAAAGCTGTTTGGGGGTGGAGTCGTTTACGACGAGCAGGTCGGGATAGCCGTCGTCGTTGACATCGACAAAAACTGACGAGAAGCCATAGTATTTTCCGGGGTCGGCCACACCTGCTTTTACGGAGACATTTTCGAAGGTGCCATCGGGCTTTTGGTGAAACAACCGATCAGAAGCTCCGGGAAGCCCTCGGGGGCCGCACATTACTGGTTTTCCGCGGAACTGGCAGAAATTACGTGCCGAGTTACCATTCTTACCAACGTCTTGCGGGCTGATCGGCATCTTGGCCATGTCAAAATCGACATATGCCGGCACGAACAGATCCAGTCGTCCGTCGCGGTCATAATCGCCGAACGTGGCCCCCGTATTCCAGCCGCCGATGTCAAGGCCGACGTTTTCCGCGATATCTGTGAAGGTTCCGTTACCGTTGTTCTTATAAAGTCGTGCCGTGCCGTAATTGCTGACAAAGATGTCCGGGAAACCGTCATTGTTGACATCGCCGACGGTCACTGCCATCCCCCAACGTTCGTTTGCCACGCCTGCCTTAGCCGTAACATCTTCGAATTTCCAATTACCAAGATTGCGGTAAAGGGCAGAACGCGGCATTTTCTCTTTCCCCTTAAGAGCGTTGATCGTGCCGCCGTTGAGCAGGAATACATCGGGGTTGCCGTCGTTGTCATAATCAAGAATGGCGACGCCGCCTGACGTGCTTTCGAGAATGTAGTTCTTTGCCTTGTCGCCGCCGACCTCAACGAAATCTTTCAGCGCGGTCTTTGACGTAACGTCCTCGAAGATCACCGGAGCGTTGGCGTCGATGACCCGGGCCGTGCGGACCGATGTGTAGCTTTTTGCTTCCCCGGTGGCTGCTCCGCCCTGTGCATATGCGGTGCGCCCGGCAGAGCCGCCCACGAGCAACATCGACGTAATTACGACAAATACTGATTTATTCATTTGATTAGATCGAAAAAATATAGCTTTGCCCGACCGCATAGGATCAATTTAAGCCAAAGACGGCCAGATAACCGGATTTCTCCCACGATGGCTTAAACAGCTTGAGGTCGTTGACGTAGTAAGGCAGACTCCGCCGGGCAACCGACTGGTTACTCTGCAGGAAGTCGGCCGCTAGGGCGGTCGTTCGCGGGTCGTCCTTTAGGTCCAGGAATATCTTCTCTTCGCGGGCGGCTTCTTCCTTCTGACCGGTCTTTCGATACAGAAGCATCATATTGTAGTGAGCCCCTACATCCTCCGGGTCGATCGCGAGCACCTGACGAAAATGTCCCATTGCCGCGGGATAATCATTCTTGATCTTGGACAGTTCGCCCAACTGCTGGAGCGTCAAACGATCACGCGGAAATGCTGCGTTGACCTGCCGGAAATCTGCTTCGGCCAAGTCAAGCTTGCTCTCGACGCGATTGATGCGTCCGCGCTGGAATAAGGCACGGAAGTTATTAGGATCGAGTTCGAGGGCTTTGTCGATCAGTTTTCGTGCTTCGGGCCAACGGTCGATCTCCATCAATGCAAGTGCCCGGTTGGTCAATGCGAACGGGCGGTACTTTTCATCCAGATCGCCTGCTTTTGCAAAAGCGTCGGCGGCAGCTGGAAACTGCCGCTGGTCAAGCAGGGCGATACCGAAGTTGTTCCACCTGCGCCAGTCGGGCATTGCTTTCGGATTAGGTTCTTCGACCTTGTTGTCGCCGATGTTCAGGATCTTTTCCGTGCGGGCCATGGTGACGATCGGAAAGTCGACCGATCTGCCCATCACGTAATCGCTATAGATGCGTGTAAACCTCCGATACTGGAGTTGCGCAACGATCTTGATGCTGCCGGTGAGTTTTGCAGGGATCGTAAAGCGGTAGCGGGCTACGTCAGAGCGGCCTGACGGTATCGCCAGATTTTGCGGAATGACTCGCGTTTTCCAAATGTGGTGCAATTCGTTAGGCGAGCCGTCCGGCAGCACGAGATAGGTCTTGTAATTATGTGCATACTCGTCTAGATGACCGTCGGGCTTGATAAAGCCGGACTTGTACAACGGCTTACCGGTGCTGTCCGTCACGGAGAACTCAATGTAAGCTTCGTAGAAATCGCGAAGTTCGGGCGGGAAGGCGTGACCGATATTCTTGTTGGTAACTACTACGTCAGCCGTTATCGTGTCGCCAGCGCCGATCTTGAAGTTCTGACGGTTGACCGGTGCGATAAACTCCTCGGGGCCGCCCGCCTTTTTCTGGCGTCTAAGGGCAAAAACGTCCACACCCAGTTTGTCGTCTTTCAGGAAAGTTTCGACGGCCTCGAGCTGTTCTTTGTAACCGTAGAATGCCGGAACCGCCGTATTTGCGGCCGCCACACGATGCGACGAAACCATACCGTTTTTGGCTGCAATATCCGAGTATGTAGCGTCCACCTTATTCATGTGACAGCTCGTGCACGATTGCTTATCGCGGACATAAAAGGGGTGCGGCGATTCCTTGGAAAACGAAGACATCTGCAATTCATCGCCGACCGCAAAGGCACGCAGAAACTTATAATCGTTTAGCTCTTGAGGGACCTGAGATTTGTGGCAGGCCGCGCAGAACTGCGGTGTCCGTATCAGGTCGTTCATTAATGCCCGTTTATGCGACGGGATATCCAAAAGTATTTCCTCATCTGTTGGATTTGCTATCCTTTCACCGTTTTCTTTTAGCAGCAGAGCAGGATCGCCCATTACATAACCGCCTATTCCGCGGCCATTGACGGACTGGATCGAGTGACACGCGATACACGAGACGCCATCCTCGTCGAACGGCCTCTCCTTCATTCTCGGTTTGTCAGTAAGGGCGCCCGAAAACAATGCCGCCGGGTTATGACAGGATTCACAGTGCCGCGTGAACGCGATGTTCTTTTGCTCGATCAGATCCTTGACGTTCTTTTGGTAAAACGGCTCGCGAAAGGCATTTGCGTGAGCAGACTGGCGCCATTGCGGATGAATGTCAGTATGACAGGTAGCACACCGTTCGGACGATACGAATTTTTCAGCGGGAATGAACTTGCCATCGCTCGAATTCGCGTTCGACGGGCCAAATGGCCGGTCGTGCCCAAAACGAAAATCGTAGGTTTCGGATATCCATTTGTTGTAGTCGTCAACGGACGCACTTTCGCTGCTGACAATATTGCCGGAGAACACATACCCAGCGGCCACGACCCAAGCTCCAACAATGGCGATCATTAAGTATCGCTTTGCGAATTTTCTGTACATCTTTTTCGCTCCTAATCCAGTGGTTGCCATTCGACCTGACAGAGAGCGGTCTCGGTGCAGCCCACATCAAATTATCCAGAATCATTACTATTTGAAACTAAAACTCGTACTGTTTCAAACTGCCGTCACCATAAATTTCTTTATATGTTTTGACCGCTTCGTCCTCGGACGGAAGCCGAAGCCCGTCGGTAAAACGGTTCATGAACGCGAATGCCCCGGTTTGAAGGACCGTCTCGACCGCACCGGATTCGCCGAACTCTTTCTTCAGTTTGGCAAAATCCTCGTCTGTGATCGACGCGGGTTGTTTTGTGAGTTTTCTGGCGAAGTCGACCGCGGTGAGTTCTCGCGGCGTCAGTGCTTCGTCGTTCTTCTTCATCGCGAGAAGCTTCTTGGGGTCCACGCCGAGCCGGCGAAGCCCGAGAACCTGATGCAGCGTGCAATACCGGCAGCCGTTGACCATCGAAACGGCAAACGAGATCTGTAGCTGGATATTTCGCTCGATCGACCACGTCTGGCGGTTCTGATTTCCAAAGTCGCGCCACGCCGCCTGCAGGTCGGGCACGCGCATCATCGCCCTTTGGGAATTAGCAATACCCAGTCCGAGCCCTTGCGGAGGTGGTTGGGTCTGCGCCTGTTTGATCGCGGCGAGTGCAAGCGTGCCAGCGTCGAGTTCTTTGTCGGAGACCAGCGAGATACGGGCTTTGGGGACAGAGAACGAGGTAATGACGGGCATCTTTGGCGATTTGTCGTCTAACACCCAAGCTTCGACAGGCAAATTGACAGCTTCAATAAAGCGAACAAAATGGTTAAAAAAGCACACAGTCATCGTCAGTTCTACGATCTGAGAATCGTTGAATGAGCCGCGAACGTCGGCGAAATCGATATCCGTGACGCCGTGTATGTCGTTTGTCAGTTTCTCGCCGTATGTGAGTGCCTTGGTCTCGCTGTCGCTGAATGAGCGGCGAGTGTCCCAGTCTACGAGCATCGTACGGCCGCGTTCCGACGCGCGCATCCAGCGAGACGTTTGTGCGTAAAGATACGGGCTGCCATAGAGCTGTGCGATCCTCAATCCCATCGCCATCTTGGTCTCTGGCGACACAGTTCCACCAAAAACAAAGGTTTGGACAAGGTTTGCGTACTGCGGTGCGGCCTTTGTGCTATTTGCCATTGCCCGGATGTAGTTGGGGACGTTCGGGGATTCGAGAGCGTCCGCATTTTTGAGGTCCCGTACGTCGGCGAGCGGGACGCGGGGATTTGCATTTATCTTTATGCGTGCCGACCTCTCGAGCGTGGTCAATGAAACGGGCTGCAAGTTGAGTGAACCATCGTCCTGAGCAAACGAAACTGCTGCCAGAATCGTGATCAGGATTGTCAGAGTGATAAATTTCATCATTATTCTAATCGCTGTAACGTAGCCACCAAATGAGTGTTGAGTCCCGAAGGGACGACTGATCCGTCTACTTTAACAGATAATCAAAATTAAACCTGCCGATGTATATTTTCCCAGCCTTTTCAACGGGTGGTGTTATTAAGAATGAGTAGATCCCGCCTTTCTTTTGTTCGACAATAGCTTTTAGTTCGCCGACTATATCACCGCTCCTCGCTTTATAAAAGGTAACACGAAGAGTCTCTGCATCGAGCCGGCGATAGCCAAAAATATAATCGCCCGCAGCGAGATCGAAACCCCCGATCTTAAGGTCAACCCCAGTTCTAAGGAAATGCGTGTACTTGCCATCTGCCTCATATCCGGCGGTGATAATAACGACGCCAAGTACGGTAGATCTGCCATTAGCGATCCCGGAGGCAGTTCGAAACTCGGTCTCAATATTCTCCTTAATGACGGGAGCTTTTTCAGGAACCGTACCTTTAAGTTCGTTTTCTGTCATCTTGTGCCAGTCCTGTGACATCACACTGACTGAAAACGCAATGACAAAAATCAAGAGGGTTAGAATTCGCATATTTCCTTTCCGATAGATCGGCGTGGCCATATCAAAAAAGCAACATTAGTCTGACCTAGAATATAAATTTCACGCTCGCCTGTATAGTTCGCGGCTCGAAGGCCTGGGTCGACTTACCGAATGTCGCAAGCGAAATATCTGCGTTTGGAAGGAACAGATTCACATTATTCAGGGCGTTAAACGCGTCAAGCTTAAGTACCAGGCATTTTGTTTCAGTGAAGGTAAACTTGCGGGACACCGAAACGTCAAGGGTCGAATAACCCGGGCCCCGGTAAGTGTTACGGCCAAGATTACCGCTTGTCCCAATTGTCGGGGTTGGAAATGCCGACGCCGGAAAGAGCCCCGTAAGGAAATCACGCCGATTGAAATTATTGTAGACACTTGACGGCGCGTTTGGGCGATCGTAAAACCCGCCGCCGACAGCTCCACCCCCGGCATCCCGGTTATAATCTCCGCCCGCGGTAGAGGCCGCACCGTTCCATACCGAAAACGGCCGACCTGACTGTGCGGTAAAGATAGTCGATATTTGCCAATTCTTCATCAGAAACGAGGTGATCCCTCTCTGTTTTGTCCCGAACGAGGGATTCCAGACCCCCGCAAACGAAAATCGGTGTGGAATATCGAACAGCGACAAAGCCCGTTCGCAACGAAGGCAGCTGATGTCCTGTGAGCCTTTACCAGGTTCCGAATTGTCGGCAAATTGTCCTGTTGACGTATCACTCGAAGTATCGATCCATTTTGAAATCCGGTAATTTGTCTGGATCGAAAATCCCTTTGAAAAACTCTTGCGCAACTCAATTGTTCCGCCGTGGTAACTCGAACTTACGCCATTCGTGACATAAAGCAGCACCCCGAAATTTGGGTTGAGTCGATTTTCGATACCATCAAGCAGATCGCCCGCGAAACGGTTAACGTCGTCGATTCGCTCCAAATTTACCCCGATCGTTCCGTTATAGCCGACTTCGGCGATCCAACCTTTGCCGAGTTGCCGCTGAACGTTTAGGAAGAAACCCTCACTATATTGCGTCTTGATCGTTGGATTGACCACAAATCCAGTCGGGCGGATGCGACGCGTTTCGCCGGGGAGCGGGTTTATGCCTCCAAATGCATTCAAGCCACGGGCAAATTCAGGATTGAATGGCACCGGAATGTTATACAGGATTTGAGTTCCGATCCCCTGTGATGGCTGAGAAACAACCTGGACAGCGTCTGGCGGCAGAGCCCTGGCCCCGGCAATTGACTGGCCGTGATGCGGTTGAAAAGCAAGTGAAAACCCGGCCCGTACCGACGTCTTGCTATCACCAAAAGGATCGAATGCGACACCGAACCGTGGTGAAAAATTAGTCAACTCGGGTTTATACAACCGCTTAACGCGACCTATTGCTGCGCCGGCAATCTGCTCGCTAAAACTGTCTCCGTGTCCAAGTATTACCGACGATAGCAAACCATCACGTTCCTTGGCATCGCCAAAATAATCCCATCTAACCCCGAGATTAAGGTTGAGCCTGGAATTCACCTTCCAGTCGTCTTGTCCGAAAAATCCCAACTCGGTCAAGTGAAAGTAACGAGGAAATCCGGTTGGCCTACCGGTTGTCGGATTTACGGTGATCGTCTGGCGAAAGGGAGTGTCGTTAATAAAGTTAAGTACTGATGTAAACGTGTAGCTGCCCGCGTTTGCCGGCCCGATAGAAAGTCCCTTTAATATCCTTCGTCCTTCGCCGCCAAGACGGATCGTATGCGAACCCTTAACCAATGAGTAAGTGTCGCGAACCTCGTATGTCGTTAGTTTGGTTCCCGTATTAAATGAATCGCCAAAGGCGGCGGTTATGCCCGTGATGGTGACCTCAGGCACAACTGCGGCATCGTTCCCGCGAGTCGTGCTTATGTATCCATATGAGAATCGGAGATCATTCGCGGCGTTCTTGAGAAGCTTTGTATAGCCAACATTCAGATTCCCAAAAAAGCCGTTAAAGAAACCTCGTTCGCCGCGCAACGCCTTGCCGTTGGTGGCAGCCGATGAACTTGTTCCGCCCTGATCCTTTTGGTATTCGGCGATCCAACGGACAGAGAACTTGTCCTTGTCCTTATTCATCGAGTGGTCAACACGTCCAAGATATTGGTCAGAGCGTATGAAATCGCGCAAATTGATCGAGGCGGTCCCTGTCGCAGGTATCACTGTTCCGTTAATCGTGATGTTCGTCTGATTAACGTATCCGCTGCCCCCCCGATTCGGGGTAGGAGCCGCAAAATCGCGAAACAGCCGATTGGCGATCGAATTGGGCCGCGTTTGAGCCACATAGGCCCGCAGTTCAGGTGTTTCGACCTGAAACGAAAGGGCTTTGGCAAGGGCGTTTCGCGAACCCTCGTAACTTGCAAAGAAAAAGGTTTTTTTCTTGCGGATCGCACCACCGACATTACCACCATACTGGTTGTAAACTAGAGGAGCGCGTACGGCGGAAAAGAAATTCCTTGCGTTAAAGGCAGCGTTCCTATTATATTCCCACACCAGTCCTCGCAAAACGTTTGTCCCGGATTTCGTCCGCATATTCACGACGGAGCCATTGCCACGGCCAAATTCGGCGGAGAAATTAGACGTTTGAACCTGAACTTCTTCGATCACCTCAATACTTGGCACAATAGCCGGTTCGCCTGTGTTGTTTGCGTTGACATTTAGCGAGCCGTCGAGGACGTAGTTGTTACCGCGATACCGGTTACCGTTAACTGTAATAACAGGCGAATTGGTAAGTTTGGTAGAGTTTGCAGCTCCAGCGATAGCCGTCGCACTTGCGCTTAGCTTTGATAATGCGAAAACATCCCTTTGCGGCAACGGCAGTTCGCTTACCGCCATTCGCGAAAATGTGTCTGAGACTCGGGCCTCACTTGAAACCTGTGCCACGCTTTCGTCACTATCGACCTGGACTATGGTTTGAATTTCTCCGATATCCAACTTAATGTTGAGTACCGAGGTCTGCCCGACATTAAGCTCAAGACTTTTCAGTTCATATGTTTTGAAACCAGGAATACGGACAAAAATCGTATAGTTTCCCGACGGCAGCGATGGAAATACAAATTCGCCGCTTTCGTTGGTCGTGGTAGTCGATACCTGTGCGGTCGCCTCGTTTTGAGCTACCACTGCTGAGGCCACGATAACGTTTCCGGCGCTGTCACTAACCGTTCCCTTTAACGAAGTCTCGGTAATTTGACCGAGACAAGGATACACAGAGGCCAAAATCGTTATAAATCCCAACAGCACACAATTTTGAAAATCATGTTTTAGCTTGCGTCGTGATTTTGCGCCGATCATAAATCAAATTCCTTCGTCACACTGATGGGCGAGCTCGTGACCTCTTGGCGACCGGTTTGGTCTTCAAAAAAAGCCAAGAGTTAGCGTCGATCAAATACCAGCAGTACCAAAGAGCGGGCCAACAGTAAATAAATATTTTGAATAAGGAACGGAATCAAAACAAAATGGCGAAATAAACGAAAAGTCCTGCCTAGCCTTTGTTGGTCTATACAACAAAGTAACATACGATTCTCACCAATTTCAAACATTTCTGGCAATAGTTGTTTGTATAGTTTGTTAGATTTAAGATCTTAAACTATCGATTACGCGGGGGCCCCTGCTATTTATTGCTGAAAAAGCCAATTTCAGCAAACTGTCGCATTTTTCTGATTTCGTTGTACATGGTTTATATGAAATTTACGAAAACGCGTCATTTAGCGAGCGGATTTTAAGCCTTTGGCGAAACTCATCCAGGCTCATTTTTTGTTTTGTTTGAAATTCAATTTCGATGATTCGCTGCGGAATCAAATCGAAATAATTATCCGTAAAAAAACCCTCGGTAAAGCCCGAAAGATAAACTGATTTTGCCAAAGTATCGGTCGTTAAACTAACCTTAAAACCATTTGCAGAAGCCGAAATTGTGGTTTTGATATTCGGACGCGAAACGCTTAAGTCTTTAAATGGCCTGAAGAAATATTGATTGGTAGAAACCACCTTGCCGTCAACGTTAAGTTCCGCCAGCAAAAACGTACTTTTCTCATCCGCACCGTTCAAAAATTTCTTTGCAGGCTCAGTGAAATACGATTTTCCTCGCAGCGGTTCTACCGTCAATCCAACATGTTTTGAGCTAACAATTTTGCCCTGTAAATCAAACAATTTCAAAATCATCTGAGCTTGTTTCGCTTGCGGCGAATCCGAAACCACATATACGTTCAAATTCCCGTTTTCTTCAACGTATGGAGAAATTAGCTGCGGCGAATAAAAACGTTTGGTGTAATACATCAAAGCTTTCCAGCGTCCGAAATAATCCATTCCCGACCACGATGCAACCTGCCAACAATCATTCGCTTGCCAATAAAGCGAACCCATATTCCGCGGCATTATTCGGCGAAAATGCTCCGCTCCGATCTTGATTCCTTCGGCCTGCAAAACCTGGCTTACATACAAAAACGATTCGAAATCCTTCGGCTGATCATATTCGCGGAGCATATATTCTTTGACGAGCTGATTGCCTCTCGGATGGCGTTGATGAGCAAGCATTATCGGCGTTTCGACGCTCGCCCGATCTGCTTCATTGGTGTAGGTTTTCACCGTTTCAAATTCGGGAAACGACTGAAAACCATATTCGCTCATAAACCGCGGAAACTGTTTTTCGTACTCCTTATAAGGCTTTGCGGCATGCCAAACTTCCCAATAATGAACATCGCCAATCCGCTGCGAATCGGAATCTGCCTGAAAATTCGAACTCGGGCTGCTCTGCCAATACGGACGCGACGGATCGTATTCCTCCAAAACATCAGGCAGAAGCCGTGTAAAAAGTTTTAAATAATCGTCCCAAAGATGATTCGGAAGCGTGTCTTTCCAACCCCAATGGGTCCACGCAGTTTCGATCTCATTATTTCCTACCCAAATTACGATCGACGGATGATTGCGAAGCCGTTTCACATTATCAATCGCCTCGTGTTTGACGTTATTCAAAAACGCCTTGTCGCCCGGATACATCGAGCAGGCAAACATAAAATCTTGCCAAATGAGAATGCCCATTTCGTCGGCTTGTTCGTAGAAATAATCGTCTTCGTAAATGCCGCCGCCCCAAACGCGGAGCATATTCATATTTGCATTTTTGAGCGACGTGAGCAGATTCTTATATTTTTCTTTGGTGATCCGCGTGGAGAAAATATCGGCAGGAATCCAATTTGCACCGCGTGCGAAAACCGGAATTCCATTAACGATAAATTCGAAACTGATTCCGTGTTGGTCGGGTTTTTGACGAAGTTCGAGTGTCCGCAAACCTGTCCGTTTTGTTTGCTCGTCGATCGTTTTTGTGTTGACCGAGAGTTTTGCTTTAAAGGAATAAAGTGCCTGTTCGCCAAGGCCGATCGGATACCAGAGCTCCGGATTTGCCAACGCAAAATCAATCGAAACTTTATTCACGCCTGCGTTTAATTTGAGCTGCTTCGTGGCAAATATTTTCCTACCGTTTTCGTCACCGATTTCGATTATTCCATCAATGGCTTCTGCGGCAACCACTTCGACAACCGCACTTAAATCCGCATTTCCCTTCGTCAATTTATTTTGCTTGATTTGCAGGTCTTCGATTCGGGCATTATCCCAAGCGATGAGATTTACAGGCTTCCAAATTCCGCTCGTCACAAATCTCGGCCCCCAATCCCAACCGAATTGATACGGAGCTTTGCGTGTGTAGGGCGACGTTTTTTCGCCTTGATCGTTACTCGCAGGGAGTTCGTAATCGAGTTTCTTCATCAAAGGTAGAATCTCGTTAATCGGCGAACGAAACTTGATTCGCAAAACATTCTCACCTCTTTTCAACGCGGATTTAACGTCAACCCGCCACGTGCGAAACATATTGTCGGCGTCGAGAATCGGTTTATCATTGAGGAAAACATTGGCGTAGGTGTCGAGACCTTGAAACACGATCTCGATATTTCGCCGTTTCAGCGTTTCGGCTGTGGCGATAAAAGTCGTTTGATATTCCCAGTCCGTTTTGCCGATCCATTGCAGACTCTTCTCATTGTCACGGTAAAATGGATCTTCGATCTTTTTATTTGCGATCAAATCCGTGTGGACGCAACCCGGCACGGTCGCCGTGAGCCATTCCGTCTTAGAGACCTCGCGGAATTTCCAGCCCGAATTCAATGAGAGCTCGGATCGCGTTTGAGCGAAAACACTGCCCAACGCAAAAACGCAAATAAAAGTAATCGACCAAACAATTTTCATCGCATTAGATCCTATCTCTTATAAACTCTCACGTAATCGATCAACATCGTGTTTGGAAAAACCGATGTATTATCAGGTGCTCCGCCCCAAGGTCCGCCAATCGCAAAATTCAGCAGCAGAAAATGCGGATGATCGAAAACCCAACGTGCATTTGCCGGCAGATCGCTCGGCGTTATGGTTTTGTAGAGCGTTTTATCCACATAAAAACGAATCACATTTTCGCTCCATTCGGCTGCATAGACGTGAAAATCGTCAGCAAAAACAGGATTATTCGGCAAGCTAAACGGTGCACCGATTCCGTTTGCACCGGAATATCCCGGACCGTGAACCGTGCCGTGAACGGTGGTCGGTTCGCGTCCGATGTTTTCCATAATGTCGATCTCACCGCACGCCGCCCAACCAACGGTGTCGATGTCGTTTCCGAGCATCCAAAACGCTCCCCACATTCCTTGTCCGCGTGGAATTTTAATTCTCGCTTCAAACTTGCCGTATTTCTGATCGAACTTTCCTTTCGTAATCAGCCGTGCCGATGTGTATTGACACGGACCATACCAGCAGCTCAAATTAAGCGGCTGAGTCAGTTTGATCGCCTTGATCACAAGTGAGCCATTGCCGTCGTGATAGGCGTTTTCGATTGAATTCGTGTAATACTGCAATTCCTGATTTCCCCAACCCTGACCGCCGATTTCAGCCGTCCATTTGCTTGAATCTACGGGCGAATTTGCCGATTTATTGAATTCGTCTTTGAAGGCCAGCTTTCGATACACAACCTGAGCTTGAGCAAACGACGGTTCGCAAATCATAAATGCAAAACAAAAAACCATCACGAATTTTAATTGATTTTTTTTAGTCATAAACTTTCGCTCGATCTAAATCTTGATAAATATTTTTTGCCGATACAGAATCGACATGATCAATAGCCAAACTAAAACAAAACAAATCGCGTAAAGCATCGAGGCGTTTATCGGCGAAGCAAGCGGCAGAAAAATCGTTTCAAAAAGCCAACTTTGCAACGGTTGCGGTTCGCCGTTTTTCCCTACGACCTTAATCAAATCGAGGCATTTCGCCGTCATCTCAGCTCCGAAATACAGTGCCAAAGCATTCGAACCAAAAATCACGAAAGGCTTCGACCATTTCGTGTAGCCTTTGATGTCAATCAGCCAATAGCAAAACCCAAGAAAACAAAGAGCAAAACCGGCGGTGATGATAACATAAGAACTCGTCCAAAGTGCCTTGTTAAAGGGAAAAATCAGATTCCAGCACCAGCCGGTCGCGAAAAGCGATACGCCAAAAAAGAATACTCCGCCAACCTTTTCGAGATCGTCGCGTCTGCTTTTGAGCCACGTTCCCGTCAAAACTCCTGCGAGTGCCGTCACGACCGCGGGAAGGGTTGAAAGAATTCCTTCAGGATCGTAAACCTTGCCGAGACTCCAAACATGATTCACGCCCAAACTACTGCGGTCGATGTAAGCGGCAAGATTGCATGCCTTGTCGTCCATTGAGGTAATTTCACAATTTGGAACCGCGATCTGAGTTATCAAAAACCAATAAATCAACAGAAGTCCAACACCGATTCCGACCTGTTTCTTCCAATCGGTATGCAGAAAAATCAGCGATGCAAACAGATAGCAAACCGCGATCCGCTGCAAAACACCCGGAATCCGAAGCGTAGAAAAATCAAAATACGGAAACGCTGCGATGAACAGACCAATCAGAAAAATCACCGCAGACCGACGAAATATCTTCCCGTAGACCTTTGCCGTAATTCCTTCTTCAATCCTTTTGCCGAGTGCGATCGGAATTGCCGTGCCGACGATAAAAAGGAAAAAGGGAAATATCAAATCAGTCGGCGTCAAACCGTTCCATTCTGCATGTTCGAGCGGCGGATGAATCGCGTCCCAAGTTCCAGGATTATTCACCAAGATCATTCCGGCGATAGTTATTCCGCGAAATACATCTAGCGACAAAAGACGATCATTTTTCACCGCGTCCGACATAATAGTTTGTTTAAATCGCTAACATAAATTTCAGGCAAACAGGCATTGAAACGGTCTCCGAATTAGCTGTGTCGGTTAACTTACCGCTCTTTTCGCTGACTTTAAATACTTTGATCGAATCCGAATTTTGATTCGCCGCCAGCAAAAACTTCCCGTTTGGCGAGATTGTAAAATTACGCGGAGTTTTTCCGCCGGTTGATTGATGCTGAACGAATTTCATCTTGCCGGTTTTTTCGTCGATTTTGTAAACTACCAAACTGTCGTGTCCGCGGTTTGAGCCATAGACAAATTTTCCGTTTGGCGAAATATGAATATCCGCACAAGTGTTCGGAGAATTGTACTCTTTCGGCAAGGTCGTTACAGTCTGAATTTCTTTCAAAACTCCACTTTCAGAATTAAATGAAAGTGAGGTGATTGTGCAATCAAGTTCATTGATTAAAAATGCTAATTTTCCGTTTTGATGAAAAGCGAAATGCCGTGGACCGCTCCCCGCTCTTGTTTGATAAAAATTTTGTGCCGAATTTAGTTCTAATTTGCCCGATCTATCATCAAACTTGTAATTGAAAACTTTATCCGCACCCAGATCGCAAGAGATCGCAAAATGATTACTGTTATCTAAATTTATTGAATGAGCGTGTGCCGATTCCTGTCGGTCAGTTCGCGGACCTGTTCCGATCTGCTGATCCAAATCAACCGATTCACCGAGTTTTCCATCCGCCCCAATCGGGTATACAGAAACATTACCGCCAAGATAATTGGCGACCAGAACAAATCTTTCGTTATCGGTTATAGAAATGTGGCATGGTGCACCACCCAAACTTGGTTGTTTATTCAAAAACGTTAGATTTCCTGTTTTTTGATCGATCGCAAAAGCACTCACGCTGCCGCTTTTTTTGCCTTCATACTCAATCAGTTCGTTCACCGCAAAAAGGTACTTTCGGCTCTTGGCTACTGCAAGAAACGACGGCTGCACAACATCTTTAACAGTATGCAGTTTGCTCAAAGCACCGGTCCATAAATCGAAATTGAAAACGTAAACACCTTCGCTTCCTTTTTCGGTGTATGTGCCAACGTATAGAAGAATATTTTCCGGTCTTGTTTGCGAAAAGGTATTCGGAGCAAGCTTGATGCCAATAGCACCAAAGGTTCCTAGTTCCAAAAATTCGCGTCGTGTAAAACTATTGAATTTAGCCACTAATATTTTCCGCTAACCGACGTTACTAATTTCTTAATACTCTCCACAACCTGAAATTCCAAACCGGCTTTCGGTTTGGCAATTTCACTCAATCTTTTCAGTTTTTGATCTCTCCAATCGGCACTCAACCTTTTTCCGTTGGCAAAACTTTCAGTAATTTCCAACCCGATTTCACTTAAGCTTTGGAGGTCAGCCGACAATTGTTTTGCTTCAAAAAGTGATGGATTATTGTCGAAAAGTGGTTTCAGTTGAACACCTGTTTTCTGCCAATGAGCGAAAATATTCTTAAGCTTTGCGGCGTCTTCCGAACTCTTGTTTGCGATTATCTTCGCGGCTAACTTATTGAACATTCTAGCTTTCGGAGCATCAGCCTGAGCCGCATCAATCAAACCTGTCAGCGGAGAAAGCATTGATTGCGGACGTTGTTGATATCGCTGATAGATCTTTACGGGTTCAACAAGATCAACCAAAGTTTTCAGTGCAGAAATATCGTCGCTATTTGCCAATCGGCGAAGAAGCATCGCTTGATTTTTCCGATGAGTCAAGCCTAATTCTTCAAGCTGAATGCTGATTACGTCCAACCGCCGATACATATCGTCAATATCATTTACATCTCGCGAAGACCACAAACGCTCGGCAATCGTGGCAGTCCGCGGCCAGATTCGCGAATCGATCGTGTCGGGCGACACCCATTCGCTCCACATTGTTGCTTCGCCGCCCAAAACCCGTTTTTGTTCTTCGGCGGTCAGCGTTGTATTTGCCGGCAGCGGATCTACGACATAATGATCTGAGGCAGGCTGCATCAGGTCGATATAGTAACCATTCGAGAGAATTCCAGCGTTTCCCTGGCGGGCAACTTTTGCGAGTGCTTCCTGACCACGCCACGATTGAATTACGATATTTTTAGGAATATCAGCTTGAAAAATCTCATCCCAACCCATCATTATCTTGCCGTTTTTTTCGAGAAATTTGAGAATTCTCTTATTGAAATACGTCTGTAATTCGTGGTTGTCCTTGATGCCGTTTTTCTTCTTAAAGGCTTGAATTGTGGGGTTTGCGTCCCATTGCTTGCCTTCGTTTTCGTCGCCGCCGATGTGCATATAAGCATCGGGGAAGAGCCTGGACATTTCGGTGAAAAAAGGTTCGAGAAGTTTGTAAGTTTTTTCGTTCGTCGGATCTAAGGTTGGATCAAAAATACCCGGTTGACGCTCAATTTTATAAGGTCCGGGAGCAGATGCGATTTCGGGATGACTGACAACCCATGCAGTTGCGTGTCCCGGCATATCGAATTCGGGCATGACGCGGATTCCGCGATCGGCAGCGTATTTGACGATTTCACGGATTTGATCTTGCGTGTAAAAATCGCCGTCGGAGCCCTGCACATGAAGCTCGGGGAATTTTTTGCTTTCCACGCGAAATCCTTGATCCTCGGTCAAATGCCAATGCAAAACATTCATTTTAACCGCAGCCATCGCATCGAGACTTCGTTTTATAACCTCCATCGGTTGAAAGTGACGTGCGGAATCGATTAGCAATCCACGCCAAGGAAAACGCGGGTTATCTTGAATGGACGCGGTAGGAAAATAAAAACCGTCTTTGTCACCGTCGAGCAATTGCAAAAAAGTTTCAAGTCCACGCATTGCTCCAACGGTCGTTGCGGCGGTCAATTTCGCTTGTTTTTCGCTGATTTCAAGATTGTATGATTCATCATCGCCGAGTTTCGGAATCGCATTTCCGGTCGATTGAGTTTCGATCGAAAGGCTT
>Ga0209683_10000371_pt1 | contig 17789 bp, 11 predicted proteins | sample DOMMetBare2Fresh_FD_187474 | JGI IMG/M metagenome (GOLD analysis project Ga0209683, IMG submission 187474) | Wetland sediment microbial communities from St. Louis River estuary, USA, under dissolved organic matter induced mercury methylation -... | ecosystem: Environmental > Aquatic >... | reverse complement strand
CGGTGGACGGCGTAGCAATCAAAAACCAGCACCGCCAGGGTAATGAGGGCGGAGAGGGCGAGGGCGCCCCAGTCAAAAGCTCGGCCAAACAGCGAGGAACGATAGCCTTCGATAATCCCCGTCATCGGATTGAGCGCCAGCAGCCAGCGAAATCGCTGCGGCAAAAAGCTCGCCGGATAGATGACCGGAGATACGAACATCCACAACTGGACAATGAAGGGCAGCGCAAAACGAACATCGCGGTATTTCACGTTCAAAGCAGAAAGCCACATTCCCACTCCCAACGCCAACAGCGCAGTCAGGAAGACGACGACCGGAAACATCAAGGCGCTCCAGGTAAGAGTAATGCCGTAGTAGATCATCAACGGTATGAGGACAAGAAAGGAAATCGCCAAATCGACCAGGCCGGCCCCAATCGCGGCCGCGGGAATGATCAGCCGGGGAAAATAAACTTTAGTGATTAGGTTGGCGCTTCCGACCAGGCTGTTGCCGCTATTACTGATGGCGTTCGCAAAAAAGGTCCAGGGCAACAGACCTGCGTAGGCAAATACCGGATAAGGGATATTGTCCGAGGGAACGCCTGCCAGCCTCCCGAAGAAGATCGTAAAAATCATCATCGTAAACAATGGCTGAATGATGGCCCAGGCCACTCCCAGCACGGTCTGCTTATACCGCACCTTCACGTCGCGCCAGGTCAGGAAATAGAACAGGTCGCGAAACGCCCAGAGATCGTGAAAGTCGACTGCTCCCCAGCTCTTCCCCGGTTTTATTATGACTAAGGGTTCGTCGGGTAAATTGTGCTCGGGTAGAGCAGGGCGAACTACCTGAGAAGAATTGACCTGGGCGGCGGTTCTGGTGGAATCAGGGGTGTCCTGGGTTGCGCTGGTAGTCGTGTCCATCAAGTTGCTGAGCGAGCGGCCTGGGAAGGACAGAAAGTGCTTCAAATAGCACACTTGCCCGCAGAAAAGCCCGACATTTGAAAGAATTCAGTTTAGTCGGCACGTTCTTAAGTGTCAATTGGCCCAAAGGGCGAAACTATAAACGAAGACCTGGTGTGTCAGGGAATCGAATTGAACTCAGTGGCAAGATGAACCGGTAGCAAATGGTTCATTGAACAGCCGGGCAGATTGAGTCCTTACTAAGGTGAGGAGTGGTCCCATAATTAGCTTCCAAGCAAAATGGGGAAGTGGCCCTGGAAACGAATAGTACCGTCCGGCGCCAAGCGCGCCGGACGGGTCGCTGATAGGAAGAACCTGGCCAGTTCATCAGTGGGGGGTCAGCGGCGTGCAACCGGTGCAGACGGCGCCATCAGCATTGCCGATGAATCTGTTGTTACCCCACGTATCGACCTCGCCACCTGCCCCAACCAGAGCTCCATTGCCAACGTTCTGGATAATGTCGCAATCGTTGATACGTGCCACAGCGCCACCTGTTTGGGCCTGAACGCCTGCGCCACCATTGTTGAAGATGGACGAGTTGCTGATGTTGGCCACTCCCACCGCGGTTGTGCCGTCGGCAAACACGCCGGCGCCGGTGTTGTTGGAGAAGGTGCACCTATCGGCCGAGACACGCGAGTTGAACTTTGCGTGCAGACCGGTACCGCACTCAACGAAAGAGGAATCACTAATCGATACCTTTAACTGGCCTGTCGTGGTCGAGGCCGCGAGTCCGTCGCCGCCACAATTTTTAACGTATGTGTTCTTAATCTGGACAACCGTGCCGGTTGCTGTCAGAGCCAGGTCAATACCATTGGTAGACTGGTTGAGGATGATACAGTTGATCACATTCAAGCCTTTTCCGGCGAGCATTCTGATGCCGGTAGTTCCGGGGGAAGTGCTTTGACTTACGCCCTCGATTGACAGTCCCCGGAGAGTCACAATAGCAGTAGCCGGCGCATTGATAGTAATTCCAAATGTTCCGGCGTTCAGCACCGAAGCAAATGTCCCCGAGCCGTCAATGGTAATTGCCTTGGTGATAGTAAGCGCGCCAAAGCCGCCTGGATCGAGCGCATCGATTTCACCGCCGGTAGCAGTCTTTGAAATAGCGCCCGCAAAAGTTTTACATGGCGCTGTCCGGCTGCAGGGGTTGGCATCGTCCCCCACGCCCGACACCCAGGTCCGAGTTGCCTGCGCATTGGCCAACGATGCGAAAGCCAGCGTGAAGATCACGACTGCCAAAGCGTTTATGGTTAACCGAAACTTGTTCATTTGGAGTCTCCTTTGTTTAAAGTTCCGAGATGGGCCACCAGTAGAACACGGTTAAGTTCCGGCCACTGCTGTGCCAAGTCTTCCCTATTTGTTGACGAGAGAAATTTTGTCATCAAGACCTTTCGCTAAAGATTCCTGCGCCCTTGCTTCATCGCCCCACTTGATGGGCCACGACTCAGGGGCCAATCAGTAGCCAAATATCGGGCCACACACTCAGCAGGCGAGTGTCGTAATGGATCATCCCGCTGTTTGAAATCGTAATGGTCTTCCCGACAGCTGTGCCGAATAGTGGGGCCAACCCTGTAATCGTAACCCCGGTGCCGGGAGCATATACCATTAAGTAGGCACTATTACTGTTGCCAAGAGTCACACCATTGGTCCCAGTGAAGCTCGACAGGATTCGAAGATTCCCTGGGATTGCAGTCGTGTTGTTGAAGTTTGTCAGGCCGCTGGCGTTCAAAGTGCCCGTCAATTTGATCACCACCGCTCCGTTGACCTTCAACTGTCCGCTATTAGTTAAAGTCAGGTTGTGGAAGCAGTAAGTGCCATTAGCGAGAGTGGCGATATTATTCCCACTCAAGGTTAAGTCGCCGGTGCTCGGGCTGTAGGAATAGGTCCCGCTGATGCCGCTGTTGGGACTGTACGGAGGTCCGCAAGCAGGCACTGCCGGCAGGGTGATTAACGGCACCAACTGGTTATTGGTTATGGCTCCACCTACAGAGGCACTACCGGTCCTGGTGACGGTGGTTCCGGCGGTGGCATTGCCGGTTATCACGCTTAGTCCCGACATGGCCACACCAGCGCGAGTTGAGCGGACATTCCCGGCTACTTTACCGCTTCCACCCATGGTGATTGTGCCATTGCTGACGACATTGGCCTGGCTTCCTTTGGTAGCCGGATACCCGCCGGCAGAGTCGTAACTATCCGCCAGTCCTGAGCCGTTTATGAGCACGCTGTCAAGACCGATGATCGAGGTCAAGGCAACGGTTACCTTGAATGAGCATTGGGCCGTGAGTCCGACAGCATCGGTAACTCGATAGGTGTTGGTGGTCGTGCCAACGGGGAAGGTCGCACCGCTGGCCAGGCCAGCCGTGCGGTTTGTCACCGCGCCCGGACAATTATCGGCGCCGACCGGAGTGGCGTACGTGACCACCGCCCCACCAGCTACGGGATCGAAATTGGCGATAATGTCAGGACTACAACTAATCGTCGGCGGCGTGTTGTCCACGACCGTAACTAGCTGTGTGGCGGACGACATGTTGCCGGCGGCATCGGTTCCCACATAGGTCACGGTCGTTTGCCCAACTGGGAAGACGTTTCCGGCCGGGACGCCAGTGCGAGTTATAGATACAGCCGAACAATTGTCCGTGCCTGAGCCGGTTCCCAGCGTCGCGTTCAGATTAGCTACAGTTACTCCGCACGATGTTGCACCGGGTCCGGTGAATAGCGTTACAGCTCCCGGCGCGGTTACCACCGGCGGCGTGTTGTCAACCACTGTCACCGTCTGCGTAGCGTTGCCGGTGTTGTTATAGGCGTCCGTAGCTGAGTAAGTAAGGGTTGTCGTTCCTACAGGGAAAACGTTCCCAGCGGGCACGCCGCTCCGAGTCACCGCGATCGCGCCCTGACAAGCGTCATTCGCGCTGCCGGCGCCCAGCGCCATATCGCTGACTACCGCGCTACACGAGGTTGCACCGGAGCCGGTATTGACCGTAACAGCCATCGGCGCCGTAACCGTTGGCGCAGTGGTGTCAACCACATTCACTGTGCGTGTGACCGCTGTGGCGCTGTTGCCGGAAGGATCCTGAGCGTCATAGGTGATTGTGTACTGGCCGACGGTGTTGGCGTCGACTGTACCCGAGGCGGTCGCTGCGAAATCACCGGCACAGCTGTCGTGTGCCGTGGCGCCCGGATCGGTGAAGGTGCCGTGGCACTCCACACTCAAAGGGTTCGCGCCGTTGACCGTAATTGTTGGCGCCGTATGATCTTCTACGATGACCGTCCTCTCTACAGACGAAGTTCGCGCCGGATCGCAAACACCCGGTGAAATCTCTACGCACGCGGTGTAGGTGAGGGTGTATGTACCCGGCGTGTTGAGAACCGTGCCTGATGTTGTGACGGGGACCGAACCGCCACACGGTACTGATGCGGTTGCGCCTGGATCCGTGAAGCTGCCGCATTCGACAGTAATCTGTGGATCGCCAATGAGTGTAATCGTGGGGGGCAGAGTACCCCCGCCAGCCTCGACAATCACGGTTCGTGTAGCAGTCGACGTATGATTCGCGCTATCTGAAGCGGTGTAAGTGATCGTATAGGTGCCCGGAACATTTGAGTCGACCGTGCCGGAACTGCTGACAGCCTTACTGCCTTCACAGGCGTCGTCGGCAGAGACTCCGGGATCCGTGAAGGTCTGACCGCAAGCAAGCGTCAAGGGGTTTGCACCGGCTATGGTGATTACTGGCCCGGCCGAGTCACTGACATTTATTGTGCGCGTGGTTGAGGTCGAATTCTGGCCTTCCGTTGCTGTGTAAGTCAGCGTGTAGCTTCCAGGAGTGTGGTTATCAAGCGTGCCCGATATAACGACGGGAACGCTCTGGCCGGTGCCGTTAACTGCCGTTGCTCCGGGATCGTTGAAATCGTCACCGCACTCGAGAGCAAAAGGATTGGCGCCGGTCAGACTGATCGAAAGCGCCCCTGGGTTTTGCACAGTAACCTGGAAGGTACATACGCCATTGGTCTGACCGCTGCAGACTACTGTAGTTGTACCGGCCGGGAAAAATGAGCCCGATGCGGGGCTACAACTAATTGCGGGAATCACTTCTCCGCCTTCTCCCGTGCTCGGCTGGCCGCAATCGCCCGTTGACGCCGGGAATGCGTAAGTCACCACTGCTCCAGCCTGGCCTTGATCCGCGTTGACATCGATGTTGCTGGGACACGTAATGACACAAGGTGCAGCCGCGACTGTCTCAGCGGCCGAGGCACTGTCGTCCTTGTCGTTTTGGTCAGCCGTCGCCGGCGAGCTCTGGGTAGCGACCGAAGCAATATTCGCTACATTTGTGATAGTCGTACCCGTTGAAACACCGTTGTTAACCAGGTACGTGGCGATGAAGGTGGCCACTGAATTACCCGGCCAGTCCAGACTTGCGATGGAACACGTTGTCGTGCCGGTACCGCCCACTGACGGGCTACTGCACGTGAAGACTGGCCCACTCAACTGCTGGAAGGAAACAAACGTTGTGTTGGCCGGAACCACATCGGTCAACTGAACATTGGCCGACGTGTCCGGACCATAGTTATTCACCTGGATCTCAAACACGGCTTGTGAGCCTGCGGCAACACTGTTGCTGCTGGCGGTCACTGCAACGCCAAGATCGGCGGTCGCATTCTGCGGATCAGTAACAGTGAAAGTGGCGCTTGCCTCAGGAAAAAAGAAAAAGGGATTGCGAACTAGAAGTTGCCACGTGCCTCGATTATCGATCGTTCGGCCATTAATGATCGAGGTGGCGTTTATCAACAAAGTGCCGGTCTGCGGATCGCTGGTGATGTCAGCCGCCTGAACTACAGTCGAGTCGGGAGCGGCCCAGGTCAGACGCCGAGGGAAAAAAGGAGAAATCGTAATTCCAGTGACCTTAACGCAAATTGTCTCTCCCACCGCGAATTCTGACTTAGCTGTCGTGCAATCACTGGCAAAGGTCGCAATGGCCGCCGGTAAAGGCGGAGGTATGGGTGCCAGGAGCAAGCGACTAACGAAGCGGTTCGACGTAACCGCTAAGGGGGCAGTGAGAGCCTGTGTTTCTATTATTCCGGAACCGCCAGCAGGCGCGGACGCAGATGAAGTTGAATAAGAACCGGTTACCGCCAGCCCAACCAGGCCCAAAAATAAAGCCGCTCTCGCTATCAGGCCGCGATTGAGTATATCTGCCAGATTACGATACGCGAGTTGACGTGTTGAAGGTTTAGCGGAGGTGGCGGATCTCATGTAGATTTCTCCTTAAACAAACCCGTGGTAGGCTGGGAAGCATTACTTCGGCATGTTGACACACCGTTAGAAGGCGATTAGAGCCAGCTAAAAGAATCTGAAAAAGAACGACGGGGGCGGAGATACTATTAGCAACTTTTATTACTGTCAAGGATATTCTCTCTTTCTTTCTTTTCAATGGGTTCCCACGAACTTTTTCAATTGGCTCAAGGGTCTGGAAACAGGAAACCCGCCCGCTTGGGGAAGCGGGCGGGTTCAAGTTCGGGCACTGGGAAGCTCCGAATTCGGAGTTTAGGTGTTAGGTGCCCCGATCACGGTACAACCCGGGCAACCGTCGATATTGTTGCCGAAGATCTGGTTGTTAGAGTAAGTATCTACCTCTCCACTGGCTCCGATGTTGATGCCGGAGGTTCCGCTGCCGGTAATGTGATTCTTATTCAGGCGGACGATTGAAGTGGCCAGGGCTCCCCCGCCTCCCGCCTGTACTCCAAAACTCCCATTCGCCGAAAGCTGGCAGTTTGATACATTGACCACGGCGACTGCGCTGGCAGTCAGACTACGGGCTAGCGCCCCGGCGTTGGAATTGCCCGATAGCGAGCAATTATCAACTGAGATACGCGAGTTCGCCCCGGCATTGACGCCGTTCTGGTTACCGTTCAGATGACTGTTCTCAATCGTCCCTCTCATGAAGTTCAATGTATTGTTCGAACTCATGGCCACACCGGCCAGCGCGTTGTCGCGCAGTACGCTGTTGCGGACGAACAGATTGAAATTGTTGGCTACGTTCGCGACGTTAATCGCGTTTTGGGAGAACTTGAAAATAGCGCAATCCTCCACAAAAACCGCGGTAGCCGCAATCACGTTTACCCCGTTGATGCCGGTGCGCGTACCGACGGTACCGCTAAGGCCGGTGCCGTTGATCGACAGCCCGCGCAGCGTCACAGTACGGAGGGGGTCATTGGCGTTAACAGCAATGTTCACAATCACGCCAGTGGTGCCGCTGGCCAGGATTGAACCAAAGGTGCCGGTGCCGTCGATGGTGATCGATTTCGTCACCGTGACGGCGCCAAAGCCACCCGGATCGAGACAATCAATCTCGCCGTTAATCGCAGTCTTCGAAATTGCACCGGCGAATGTCTTGCAGGGAGCCGTGCGGCTACAGGGATTGACGTCGTCGCCGACTCCGGAAACCCAGGTTCTGGTTGCCTGGGCCTGGGCCAATGTGCAGACCGACAAGGTAAAACACAAGACCACTAATACTTTTAAACTGGGACGTAATATCTTACTCATTTCTGGTGCTCCTTAATTGAATCAGGTCAAACTCACAGTTGGTGGTCCGGAGTCAGTGATCAACCAAGCTCCGGGTTATGCAGCTTCACCCGCGGTTGGTGGTCCGCCGGTAGATGATGCCTGTCGGTTCCCTCAGGATCAGTCTTACGATAATTAAGCCCAGGAAGAATACTCAGAAAAGAGCAGTGTAGTAACATAAGTTGCTAAAGGTGCGGACTGTAATACGGCATCGATTTGAATTTGTCAAATAATAATTTTGTTAAAGTTTTATTACGGCCAGAGCCGCCAAGAGGGCCGGAAACCGGTTTCCCCTCGTCCGTGCCGGGCTCTCAGGTCGTACCTATTTCCTCAACGACGGGACAATACCGCAATAGGATCGGACCGTCCTTCTCAATTTCGGAAATACTTCGGAAGTTTTTCCCCCGATAATCGGAGAGGTCGGGTTCGGTCGTCGGTTTTGTCAAAGATTCGTGGTATGCCCTGAATCTAAGTTGGGCCGTACTTGCTTGCAGAGGTTGAGGTTTGACGGTCAGGTCAGCGGGTTTCGCCATGGTCAGCTGCACAGCAATCGTCGCTGGAATGGCCGGGGTTGTGTGTGGTCTAATACGCCAACGGAGTTCCAGCCAGTTTCGGTCGAAGGGATCCCAAGTTAACCATTAATGCAAAATTTTTTTGTTACCGGCGGAGCGGGCTTTATCGGCTCCGCTTTTGTCCGCCTGCTACTCGACGAGTTGCCGTCGGCCAGGATTACCAACTTTGACGCTTTGACCTACGCCGGTAATCTCGACAACCTGCAAAACATTGATCCCGCCAGGCATCAGTTTGTGAGGGGTGACATCGCCAATCGGACGGCAGTCCTCGCAGCCCTTGAAGGTGGCGTCGATTGTCTAATCAACTTTGCTGCAGAATCTCACGTAGATCGCAGTATCGCATCGGCAGATGAATTCCTGCGGACCAATGTCATGGGTACTCAGGTGTTGCTGGATGCCGCGCGTGAGCGAGGTGTAGGGCGGTTCGTCCACATTTCCACGGACGAAGTGATGGGCAGCCTGCCCGAAGCCGGCGACGAGTATTTCAGGGAAGATTCTCCATTTGCTCCCAACAGTCCTTACGCGGCCTCCAAAGCCGCGGCCGAGCACCTGGTGCGCGCAGCTCGCCATACTTTTGGTCTCGACACTGTTGTTACACGCTGTGGAAACAATTACGGCCCGCGTCAATTCCCAGAGAAATTTCTTCCGCTCATGCTTGCCAACGCCCTGCAGGATGAGCCAATCCCGGTTTATGGCGATGGCTGTAACGTTCGCGATTGGATTTATGTTGAGGACCACTGCCGGGCTATTTTGCTGGCTTTGGCAAAAGGCCAGCCAGGGGCTGTTTACAATATTGGAGCTCGAAACGAGCGGCGAAATATCGACGTGGTCCGCTCAGTACTGGACCACCTCGATAAACCGCACTCGCTGATGAAATTTGTAAAGGATCGTCCGGGCCATGATCGACGTTACGCCATCGATCCCTCCTTGGTAGAGAACGAGTTAGGCTGGCGGCCGCGCGAAACATGGGACAGTGGTCTGGAGAAGACTATCCGCTGGTATCGGGACAATCCGGAATGGATTGCGCGCGCGCGCAGCGGCGCCTATCGAGATTTCTACTCCAGGCAATATGGATCCGAGGTCGGAGCGCAATGAAGGTTCTGATAACAGGGGCTGGGGGGCTGGTTGGGCGCGCGGTCAGCGAGGTTTGCCTTGCGCACGGTGACGAAATATTTGCCTGCGATCACCAAACGCTCGACATCACCAGCGCTACAGCGGTTGAGCGAGAAGTGGGCCGTTTGCAGCCGGAGGTAATCATTAATTGCGCTGCCTGGACGGATGTGGACGGCTGTGAGAAGGATCCGGACCGGGCGCGCGCAGCAAACGCACAGGGACCTGAGAATCTTGCCCGGGCGAGTTACAACCAGGGCGCCGTATTCGTCACGATATCGACCGACTATGTATTTGCCGGAGACAAGGACGGCTTCTATACGCAACTCGATCAACCGAATCCTCAAAGCGTGTATGGCCGGATGAAACTCGAGGGTGAGCGCCAGTCGCAGCTTGTTTATGACCGCAGCATCGTGGTGCGCACCGGATTTATTTTCGGCGCCGGCGGTCGTAACTTTCTCAGCACGGTCGTGGATCGTTTGCGGCGGGAGGAAACTGTAGGCGCCATCGTAGATGCCTGGGGCACGCCCACGTTTGCCGGCCATCTGGCAGCCCGACTGCGAGAACTCGCAGAGCTGAACTTGCCCGGTGTCTACCATGTGGTCAACACTGGTGGAGGAGCGACCTATGAGGAGTTTGCGCGCGCCGTGGCCCTGGAACTGGGGAAGGACCAGTCGCTGGTACAAAGTATCCTGTCCCACACACTGAACCGGCCGGCCCCCCGCCCGCGAAATTCAAGGTTGCGGTGCCTGATTTCGGAATCGCGGGGTCTCGCCGCACTGCCCACCTGGCGTGAGGGTTTGACAGAGTTTCTCTCGGCGCCTAAATCGTCGCGGACGACCGGGTAAAGCTCCGGGTGCCTTTGCAGGCATTTGTCTGCTATTATTTCGCGTCGATAATAGCTTTTAGAGGTCTAACCAATGATGTCCCAAGACAACCGTCTATTGCCAATGCCCGCGATCGAGCGAGGTTTAGATCGCCCACTGAGCGATATCGCGCAGGCTAAACCGTACGGGGTCTCAGCCACTGAACCCACCAACATTCGCGATTACCTGTTCATAGTCCTTAAAAGAAAGTGGTTGATCCTCAGTCTGGTGCTGGTAATAACTTCGTTGGTGACCATCCAAATGTCGCGGCAACCCTCAATTTACGAAGGCAAAACCACTATTCGTATTGAGCCGAAAGCCAGAAGTGTGCTGCAAACCAAGGATCTGGTGATAAACAGCGGCACCGATCCCAATTTCTGGGGCACCCAACTAAAATTATTGGAAAACAATTCATTGGCCCGCCAGGTAGTTTTGACGCTGGATCTGCAGCACAACCCGAATTTTTTTGGCGGACAGGCCCAGGGTGGGATTTTTGCCTCGCTGCGCCGGGCGTTCGCCCGCGACAAGAAGCAGGCAGCATCGTCCTCCACTCCGGGTGATATCACAATTGTGGGCGAGAGTGCGCTCAAGGACCAGGCGCTGACGCCCGAACAGTTGGCTCGGCTTGAACCCTACGAAGATTCTATTATTGCCAACGAGACGGTAGAGCCCCAGGTCGGGACCAATCTGGTGGACATCAAGTTTCGCCACAGCGATCCGGAACTGGCGCAAAAAATTGCCAACACCCTGGCAGAAGTTTTTGTCGAGAATAATCAGGAGCGTGCCCGCACCGGCTCAGACAAGGCCGAAGATCTGCTGGCCGGGAAAATCGCCGAATTTCAGAGACAGATCAAACACGATACGGAGGTTCAGCTTAATTACGCCCGGGAACACAATGTTCCGCTAACCATCGATCCGGCGAAGGATTTGGATGCCGCCAAGCTGGCCACGCTCAGCAATCAGTTGCTGATGGCCGAAAACGAGCGCAAGAACCTACAGGCGGCTTGGGAATCAGCGGCGCGCGCCAAAGATTCCTATTCCGTCCCTGATGTACAGACTTCTCAGCGGATCGACAAACTGCGGGAACGAATCTCGGCGCTAAAAGAGAAAAGGGACGCTCTGCTGGTCATTTATACGGCGGAGTGGCCTGAAGTGAAAAAGCTTGACGCCCAGATCAAGCCGCTGGAGGCAGAACTCGAGAAAGCACCAGGAGAGGTGGTCGCCGCCATGAAGTCTCGCTATGAAGCGGCCTTGGCGCGAGAGAACATGCTCCGCCAGTCTTACAACCGGCAGCACGACGCAACCTCGCAACAAACGCGGTATCAGATCGAGATGGCCGCGATGAACACCCAACTGGAAACCAACAAGCAATACCTGAACACTTTGCTGCAGCGTCAAAGAGAACTTGAGGTCACCCGCGGCGACCGCCCAAACGAAGTCAGCATTTCAACGCTCAGCCGCCTGCCGCGCGAGCCAATCGGCCCGGCCCGGCTGCGCAACATCGCCCTGGCCTTCATTGCTTCCCTGATCGCCGGCATCTGCCTCGCTTTCCTGCTGGACTTCCTTGATGACACCGTCAAATCGATTGACGATGTGGACCGGTATATCCACCTGCCGGCGCTGGCACTTATTCCCGCCAGGCGAGATGAGCAGACTCGGTTGCTGGGGAGCGCGGCTCCGCCCGGAACTGTGAGCGAAAGTAATGCTCTGGCGATGAGCGATTATGTGCGCTCACCTATCGCTGAGTCCTACCGGCATCTGCGCACTTCACTCTTACTGTCCTCGGCTGGGCAACCGCCGAAGACCATTCTGGTAACGTCGAGCCAGCCTTCGGAAGGCAAGACGACAACGGCAGTCAACACGGCTTTCATGTTGGCGCAGACAGGTGTGGACGTTGTCATTATTGATTGCGATCTGCGGCGGCCGCGGTTGCATGCACACTTCGAGGTGCCAAATGTGAGCGGTTTGACCAACTTGCTTTCGGGTGATCCGGATATCGATGGTCATTTGCAGAGTTATGAGCGACAACCGAATCTCAAGATCCTGACGTCGGGCCCGGTGCCGCCGAATCCGGCTGAACTCCTGGGATCCGATGAGATGCGAAAGCTGCTGGCGGTCCTGGGAACGAAATTCACGCACATCATTGTTGATTCTCCCCCGACCATCTCTTTCACCGACGCATCAATTCTCTCGACCATGGTCGACGGAGTAGTGCTTGTGGTCCACGGAGGTCGCAGTTCGCGGGCTGTCGTGCGGCGTGCCAAGCAGCAGTTGCTCGATGTCGGCGCCCACATTTTTGGCGTCGTGCTGAACAACGTGAAGATCGAATCAAGGGATCCGTACTATGCCGGGTACTATTCGAACTATTACTACTCAAACGCCGACAGCGATGCGGATCCACCGGATGATGGCACGGGAGCAAATCCGCAGGCGCAGGGCACCGGGGGATGAAGGGGCAGTTTTGTGAAATTGCGCCCGATGTGAAACTTGGCCGCGACGTTACGATCTTTCACTTCGTAAATCTCTATGGCTGCGAGATTGGCGATGAGACCAGGGTCGGTTCGTTCGTCGAAATTCAAAAGGGCGCGCGCATCGGTAACCGCTGCAAGATCTCCAGCCATACGTTTGTCTGTGAGGGAGTGACCGTCGAAGACGAAGTCTTTATCGGTCATGGCGTAAGCTTTATCAATGACAATTACCCGCGCGCCACTGCGGCCACCGGCGCACTCCAAACTGAGAACGATTGGCAGGTAGAACCCACCGTGGTGCGGCGAGGGGCCAGCATTGGCACCGGCGCGACCATCCTCGGCGGAGTGCAAATCGGCCCGCGGGCGATTGTGGGTGCCGGTTCAGTCGTAACTCGAGACGTACCCGCCGATACCATCGTCGCCGGCAATCCCGCCCGAATCTTACGCAAAGTCGACTAGACAGCGGTATTCAGCAGAACCGATAAACAATGAGCGATACCGTAAAAGTAGGCGTCATCGGCTGTGGCTATTGGGGGCCGAACCTGTTGCGCAATCTGGCCGAGCACGAAGGGCTTGAGTTGGGCTGGATCTGTGACCTCGACAAGGATCGATTGGCAGCCATGGGCCGGCGCTATCCGGCGGCGCGCCAAACCGCTGACTGCCAGGCGCTGTTCTCCGATCCCTCGCTCGATGCCGTCGTCATAGCCACGCCCGTCTGGACCCACTATCCGTTTGCCAAAGCCGCGCTCGAGGCGGGTAAACACGTCCTGGTGGAAAAGCCCCTGACGGCCAGCGTTGCCGAGGCCGAAGAATTGGTCGAACTCGCCGAGCGCAACGGACTTACGCTGATGGTGGACCATACTTTTATCTACACGGGCGCAGTACGCAAGATTAAAGAATTGGTGACCAGCGGTGAATTGGGCGACCTCTTGTACTTTGACGCTACCCGTATAAATCTCGGATTATTTCAGAATGACATCAACGTGGTTTGGGATTTGGCGCCTCATGATTTTTCCATCATGGACTTTGTGCTGGCGCGCCAGCCCCTGGCCGTGGCCGCAACCGGCAGTTGTCACATTAAAAAAGGGATTGAAAACATTGCCTACGTGATGCTGCTCTTTCCCGATGAATTTATCGCGCACTTTCATTTTAACTGGTTGTCGCCGGTCAAGATTAGACACACGCTGATGGCTGGAAGTCGCAAGATGGTTGTGTATGACGACATTGAGCCGACCGAAAAGGTACGGGTCTATGACAGTGGGGTGACTGCCATTCACAGGGAAGAGCAAATGGATCGCGAAGCGGCTTATCGCACGCTCGTGAGCTATCGTACCGGTGATGTCTGGGTGCCCAAACTGGATACCACTGAGGCTTTGCGTTACGTGTGCGCAGAGTTTCTGGCGGCCATTGCCGAAAAGCGGCCACCGCTAACCGACGGTAATGCTGGGCTGCGCGTGGTGCGTTTGCTTGAGGCAGCTCAGAAATCAATAAACCAGCGTGGGAACGCGGTTTTCATTTAGTTTATCTTCAATATGAACATACCTCTCATAAACCTTAAAGATCAGTTTGCTCCGTTGCGTGGCGAGATGCTCGCCTCGCTGGAACGCATTTTGGATTCCCAGCAGTTTGCGCTCGGCCCGGAAGTGAAGGCCCTCGAAGACGAAATTGCCGCCTATGCAAATGTGAAGCACGCTATCGGCTGCGCTTCTGGTTCAGACGCCTTGCTGCTGGCGCTGATGGCCCTGGATGTCAAAGCCGGCGACGAAGTAATCACTGCGGCGTTCACATTTTTCGCCACCGGTGGCGCGATTGCGCGTCTTGGGGCGCGGCCTGTATTTGTCGATATCGATCCGCTGACCTACACCATCAATCCGCAGAAGGTCGAAGCAGCGATTTCACCACGCACGCGCGCTATCATTCCCGTTCACATGTACGGACAGTGCGCTGATATGGATCCGCTGCTGGAAATCAGCCGGCGACGCGGTATCCCGATTATCGAAGATTCCGCGCAGGCAATCGGTGCAGAAGAACGAGGGCGGCGGGCCGGATCGATGGGACGAATCGGTTGCTTCAGTTTTTATCCCACCAAGAACCTCGGCGCGGCCGGGGATGGTGGCATGATTACCACCAACGATGAGGTTCTGGCTGCGCGGTTGCGCGCTTTGCGCGTGCATGGCGGATTGACGGAATACCATCACGCCGAAGTTGGCATCAACAGCCGGCTGGATGGCATGCAGGCCGCTGTGCTGCGGGTTAAACTGCCGCATCTCGATGCCTGGGCCAGTGCGCGACGCGAGAAGGCCGCCCGCTACAATGAACTTTTCCGCGGAGCGGATCTGTCCTACGAACTTATCACGCCTACCGTTCGCCGAGAGGCACAACACGTTTACCATCTTTACATCGTGCGCGTGCCGCAAAATAGAGATGCACTGATGGCCCACCTGGGCGCACATGGAGTTGGAACCAAGGTCTACTATCCGGTGCCCTTGCACCTGCAGGAATGTTTTCTCTATTTGGGATACCAGCCGGGAGATCTGCCGGAGACGGAGCGAGCTGCCGGCGAAACCTTTGCCTTACCACTCTATCCGGAATTGACCGACGAACAACAACTATACGTAGTCGAGAGTTGTGCTGCGTTCAGCGCGTCCGAAAGTATGGCCCAGGCAAGCTAGCCGGACACCCTGGAAGCCGCTCCCAGCCGCTCGCCGGTGGCCGCGACGATTTCCTCAAGGATGCTCTGCAGGTCGTAACGGTAGCTCCAGCTGGGGTAGTCGCTCTGAAACTTGCGCACGTCGCTGATCCACCAAATGTGGTCGCCGGAACGGGCCTGGTCCGAAAGCACGTAATTCAACTTGCGACCGCAGAGTTTTTCGGTGTCGGCGATTGCTTCGAGCATGGAACAGTTGCTATGACGCGAACCACCCATGTTATAGACCGCGCCCGGGACGGGATTTTGAAAGAAATGCCAGAATGCATTGACCAGATCATATGAATGAATGTTGTCCCGGACTTGCTTTCCCTTGTAACCATAAATCGTATACGGCTTGCCCGACAAAGCGCACTTAACAAGATAGGCCAGAAACCCATGCAGTTCTGCGCCTGAATGTGCCGGTCCAGTCAAGCATCCACCTCTAAACGTTCCGGTTTTCAATCCAAAGTAACGTCCATACTCCTGAGTCAGGACATCGGCAGCAACTTTGCTGGCGCCAAACAAGCTGTGCTTGGACTGATCAATGCTCATTGACTCGTCAATGCCATGTTCATAGTAGGGATGGGTCTCAGCGACTTCCCAGCGCGTGCCGCCTTCAACCAGCGGTAGCGAATTGGGCAAATCGCCGTAGACCTTATTGGTTGAGGTGAAGATGAAGGTAGCTTCCGGAGAATGCTGGCGGGTCATCTCGAGCATGACCAGGGTGCCGTTGGCGTTCACTGTAAAGTCTGTGAAAGGCTCGCGCGCCGCCCAGTCGTGGCTGGGCTGCGCGGCGGCATGGACCACGAGGACGATTTCCCTTCCTAGTTCGCGAAATAAATTTCCAATGGCAGTTTCGTCTCGCACATCGAGTGCGCGGTGCTCATAGTTTTTCAGGTCGTGCTGTAACTGCTTGGTATTCCAACTTGTCGAGCCGTCAGCGCCGAAAAAATAGCCGCGCATATCATTGTCGATGCCGACAATCCGCAGCCCCTTTTCATGAAGAAAGCGGGCCGTCTCGCTGCCGATCAACCCCGACGAACCTGTGATAACTGCAATGGACATTAATTTTCCCCTTGACTCCGAATCTAGACCATCTTCCAGACGGCCGCAAGTGGGCGCCAGGTACGGCGCGTCAATCCCGCTCCCCTGGCGTTGAGAAAGCTAGCCTGTCGGACCTCGGGTGCCCGCTGCGGGTGAAGGCCGGCGAGCTGCGCCAGGCGCACAAGTGCGCTCTCAAAGCTGGATCCCGGTGAGACAAGTCCTGCTGCCCGGTCGCCACCTTCGTGATTGCTGTAGTACTATCAAGGTTCGCGAAAGAAGATGAAGATTACAGAGAATAACCAACCGGAAAAGCCGCTCGTCGTTTCAGTTGTAACTCCAACCTACAATCAGGCTGAGTTTCTGAGGGATACGCTGGAGAGCGTCCTGGAACAGGACTATCCGCACATCGAACATCAGGTAATTGATGACGGCTCGACCGACGCAACGCCGCAGATCCTCGCGGAGTATGCGGATCGCCTTTCCGTCGAGCGACATCAAAACCAGGGCCAGACCCCCACCATCAACAAGGGTTGGGAACGTGCTACGGGTGAGATTCTCACCTGGCTGAACTCCGATGACACCTTTCTGCCCGGGGCCGTTACGAAGGCCGTCGACTACCTACAACAACACCCAGACGTGGGGATTGTTTTTGGCGATACTCTGTTTACTCAGTTCGATGGCGCCCCGATTGAGCGGTCCAAGAAGCGCGCTGACTTTGATTACCGCGAGTTTGTGCTGCAGTGCGAGAACCCGATAGCCCAGCCTTCCGCTTTCATTCGTCGCTCGGTAATCGAAGATGTTGGCCTGCTCGATCCGGAGTTTTATTACTTTATGGATTGGGATTTTTGGCTGCGGGCGGGGCTGCGCCACCGGATTACGTACATCCCGGAACTGCTTTCGACCTATCGCCTGCACAAGGATTCAAAGACGGTCGCGCAGGCTAACAAGGCCGCGCCTGAACTCGAATACATGTATCGGAAATTTTTTGCGCGGCCGGATTTGCCGGATGAAATTCGCGCGCTCGAGCGCCAGGCGCTGGTCAACATGTTCTTCACCAGCGGTGGCTACTATCTCGAAGGTGGAAACTCGAAGGCCGCCGCGCGCATGGGCTTCAGAGCATTGCGCTCCAACCCCTCAGCAATCTACCGCCCCGAAGTGGCTCACAAATTTCTCTATTGCCTGCTTGGTGGGCGTTCAATCTATCAGCGCAGCAGGGGGGCCTACCAAAAGGCCCGCACTACACTGGAAATGCCTGAATCCAATTCACGCAAGTAGAGTGTCTATAAGAACCTCGTTTTCATTTGTTTGCTGCTTCGCTCGGAATTGAGTCGAGGCGCGTGTAGCAAAGAGGCCGGGTGAACATAGACTCTGACGGCAAGGGTGGGAGCATTGTCAACGCGCTACATTCAAGTCTGCCGGCGCGGGAGTTGCTGGATACTCAAAACGCGTTCCTTCGAAGATGGAAACAACAACCCCAGCCGCGAACAACAAAATCCACCGCTACCCGTGTCCTTCCTGTGGCGCCGATCTCCTTTACGAGCCAAAGGAT
>Ga0209683_10000369_pt1 | contig 17837 bp, 16 predicted proteins | sample DOMMetBare2Fresh_FD_187474 | JGI IMG/M metagenome (GOLD analysis project Ga0209683, IMG submission 187474) | Wetland sediment microbial communities from St. Louis River estuary, USA, under dissolved organic matter induced mercury methylation -... | ecosystem: Environmental > Aquatic >... | reverse complement strand
TCGTGAAGCACTCGTCGCTGTACCTGATGGGCAATCTGGCCCGCCGGGCAGCCGGGTTCTTCATGATCCCGTTCTACGCTCATTACCTCAATCCCGCCGAGTACGGAACGATCGAGCTGATCGAGCTGTTTATCAACATTGTGGTCATCATGGTGGGCCTACAGGCGCTGGGCGAAGCCATGGTGCGCATCTATTACGAGTACGCCGAGAACGAGAGATCGAGCGTGATTTCGACCGCGATCCTGAGCGCATCGGCAGTCAGTCTCGCGATCACGATCGTCGGCTGCGCCGTTGCGGGGCCGCTCAGCCGCCTGCTCTTCCATTCGGGAGAGAACACGAATCTCATCTGCGCCGCCTTTGTGTCGATGTTCTTCGCCAGCATTCTCGAAGCGTCGCTGGTCTATCAGCGCATGCTCAACCGGGCGGCGTTCTTTGTCGGGTTCTCGCTGATTCACATGGCGGCCAACATCGGGCTCAACGTCTACTTCATTGCGTTTCTTGGGCTGGGCGTTTGGGGATTCGTGCTGAGCAAGCTGGTGGTTTCGATTGTGGGAGCGATTCCGTTGCTGTGGATCATTGGCCGGGAAGCGGGCTGGCGCTGGCGGCGGGCGGTCGCGATGCGCGTGGCTTCGTTCGGCCTGCCGTTGGTGCTCACCGGCGCGGCGTACTTCGTGATCCACTTCTCGGACCGGTTTTTCCTGAACGCGTATTGCAGCCTGGCCGACGTCGGAGTCTACGCGCTGGCCTACCGGTTCGGGTTCCTGGTCACTTACTTCGTCGGCGAACCGTTTTCGCGCGCCTGGGACGTTAACCTGTTCGCCAATCTGAGTGAGCAGGGCTGGGAGAAGATGTGTGCGCGGGTCGCGCGGTACTTTTTCTTTTTCCTGTTCCTGACCGGGCTGGCGCTGGCGATATCGGGCGGCGAAATGCTGAAGATCGCCGCGGATCCATCGTTCTACCGGGCCGCTGCAATCATCCCGATGATCGTACTCGGCTACGTCGCGCGCGAAGCGGGCGATTTCTTCCGGTTGCTGCTGTATGTGAACAAGCGCACGGGCTTGGTGAGCCAGATCGCGCTGGTCTGTGCGGCGCTGAACGCCGGACTGAACTTCGCGCTGGTGAGGCAGTTCGGAATGGCGGGCGCAGCCTGGGCGACCCTGTTGACCTGGACTGCGTACCTGGCGCTGTGCTGGACGGCTGCGCACCGGGAGCACCGCATCCCGTTCCCGCTGCCGGCGTTCTTGCTGCTAGGCGGAGTGGCCGGGGCGGTGTACGCGCTGTCTCTGCATCTCCCGCAGAGCGTCGCCGTGTGGCAGTGGGTGCAGAACGGCCTGCTGGCGGCGCTGTTTGTGGTTCTTGTGTGGCTGTTGCGGTATTTTCCCGCGCATGAGCGCCGGGCGATCTCCGGTTACGTCAACGGCCTACTGGCCAAGCTTCCGAGTTCCCCATGAGTTCTACGACCATCACAACGGTTCTTGATGCGGCAAGCGGCGCCGACCAACGGCGGTGGCCCAGGATTGCGAGTCTTTCGACGGTGTTCCCCAACCCCGCTGAAACGGGGAAGGGGTTGTTCGTGCGGTCGCGGCTGGAGCGGGTGGCGGCGTCGGCCCAGGTTGTCATGGTCGCTCCCATTCTCGCGCTGAACCTCTCGCGGCTGAACCAGCGCTGGCATCGCTTGCCGAAGATTCCGCCGCGGCTCCAGGACGGCCGCCTCGACGTCGTGTACCCGCGCTGGGCGAAACCTCCGGGGGGCGGGGTGCTGCAAACGGCGTACGCGATGTACTTGCAGCTCAGGGGGCCGATGCGGCGGCTGCGCGGCGAGTTCTCATTCGACGTGATCGATTCGCACTTCGGCTATCCGGAAGGCGTCGCGGCCTGCCTGTTGGCGCGCGACTTGGGCGTACCGTTTATCGCCACCCTGCGCGGTTGCGAGCTGTTGCACGCTGGCTATCCGGTGCGGCGGCGCGTGATGTCCTGGGCGCTCCGGCAGGCCCTGCGTGTGTTCACGGTTTCCGAGGAGCTGCATGAGTTCGCACTCCGCCTGGGCTGCGATCCCGCCAAGGTGAAGACCATTCCGAACGGCGTGGATTCCACGCTGTTCTATCCGCGTCCCAAGGAGGAGATGCGGCGCAAGCACGACATTGCGGCGGAGGCGCGCGTGATTCTCACCGCCAGCCGGCTGACAAAGATCAAGGGAGTCGACCGTGCGCTGCGTGCGCTGCGTGCGATCCGCGATCAAGGCGTTCCCGCACAATTGCTGATTGCCGGAGGGGTAGATCCGCACGAACCGCGCAACGGGGCGCGGCTGGAGCGGCTCGCCGCCAGGCTCAAGCTTGGCGGTTCGGTGCGCTTCTTGGGCGAAGTCAGTCCGGCGACGCTGGCCGAGTTGATGTCGGCGGCGGACGTGTTCTGCCTGCCGAGCGGGCGGGAAGGCTGGCCCAACGTGGTGCACGAGGCGCAGGGTTGCGGCGCGCCGGCCGTGGCCAGCGACTGCGGCGCCATCCGCGACATGATTCCATCCGAGCGCTACGGTTTTGTGATTCCCATTGGCGACGAGGCCGCGCTGCGTGAGGCGCTGGAGAAGGCGCTCAGCCGCCGCTGGGATTCCGCGGCGATCTCGGAGTGGGCGCACTCGCGCTCATGGGAACAGGTAGCCGACGAGGCGCTCGCCGAAATCAGGCTCGCCCTCACTGAGAAGACGTGACGCCGCACCTGGTCCATATATCGCCGACATTCGAGCTCGGTGGGGCCGAGATCCGCACCGTGCAGCTCATCGAGCATTTCGGCGCGCGCTTCCGCCACACCATCGTCGCGTTGAACGGCGACTTCACGGCTGCGGACCGAATCCGGTCCGGACTCGATGTGACGTGTGTGCATCATCCGGGGCGGCGCAATCCGGTGGCCGCGGTTCGCGGGCTGGCGCGGCGGCTCGATGGTCTGCGTCCCGATCTTGTGCTGACGTACAACTGGGGCAGCATGGACGGCGTGATCGCCGCAACGCTGAGCGGCGTGGCGCCCGTGATTCACACCGAGGATGGCTTCGGCGAGGACGAGGCGGGCGGACAGAAGACGCGCCGCGTGTGGTACCGCCGCCTCGCGTTGGCGCGTGTGTTCCGCGTGATCGCTCCTTCGCGTGCGATGGCGAACATCATGCGGCGCGTGTGGCGGCTGCGTCCGGCGCAGGTGGAATTCATCCCGAACGGCGTGGATCTGGAGCGCTACACTCCCTGCGATCGAGCGCGCCCCGCCGCGCCGGTGGCGGTGGGCGCGGTGGGCCGGCTGGGAGCGGTGAAGAGGTACGATCTGCTGCTCGAGGCGTGCGCGTCGCTCGCGCCGGCGGTCGCCGTCGCCATCGCGGGAGATGGACCGGAACGGAGCAGTCTTGAATCACGCGCCAGGGCGCTTGGGTTCAACGGCCGCGCGCGGTTCTTGGGCCGGCTGGAGGATCTGAGGCCGGTCTATCGGAGCCTTGACCTGCTGGCGCTATCGTCGAGCACGGAGCAGATGCCCATCTCGGTGCTGGAGGCGATGGCCTGCGGCCTGCCGATCGTCTCGACGGATGTCGGGGACATTCGGGAGATGGTCAGCGACGAGAACCGCCCGTTCATCGCGACGACGCTCGACGCATTTCGGGCGAGCTTACAGCGGATGGCGAGCGACGCCGCTCTGCGCCTGCGGATTGGAGCGGCCAACCGGCGGCGATGCGCAGAGGTGTACAGCGCGGCGCGGATGTTCGAGCGGTATCGCGAGCTGTATGAGAGCGCGCTGAGGTCGCGCCACACGTGAATATCAAAGGCGGCGTATGGCGGTCGGCTGCGGCGCTGGGCGTTCCCGGCGTGCTGCGGCTGGCCAAACGCGGCGCCACGATCCTCTGCTATCACGGCGTGGAGCGAAGCATCCGGGATCCTCGCGTACAAAGGCTCCAGACTCCGCTCGGGCTGTTCGAGAAGCAAGTGGGGTATCTGAAAAGAAACTTCGATCTGGTCTCGCTGGACGAACTGCGCGAGTCGATTGTACGCGGCCGGCCGAAGCCGGGACAAGTGGCGCTCACGTTCGACGACGGCTACCGGAACAACCTCACCATCGCCGCGCCTCTGCTCCACGCGTTGCGCATTCCGTTTGCCGTGTTCGTGAGCACGTACTACACCGGGACGGACGAGCGGCTGCCCGGCTACTACCTGCGCACAGCGCTGTTCCGTTCGCCCGCGCGCCGGTTGGAGGCGCTTGGCATCCACTTCGAGTTGAGTGGGGAGGAGAGCCGCGAAGCGGCGCGAGTGGCGCTGTGGAGAGTGCTGAAGACCGCTCCGCGCAAGCAGGTGGAGACGCTGGTGAAGGAAGTGGTGGCGCAGATTCCGGAGGGATTTTGGGAGGATGCCGGAAACATGTTCCGCTCAGAAAAACTGATGAGCTGGGAAGACCTGGCGGCGTTGCGCGGGCTGGGCGCCACCATCGGTTCGCACTGCCACCACCACGCGATTCTGCATCGGAACCAGGCCGCGGGGGAAGCGGCGTTTCAGTTGCGGCGCAGTAAGCAGGTTCTGGAGGCGGCCTTTGGGGAGTGCCGCTACTTCGCCTATCCGAACGGGACCGCGCCTGACGTCTCTCCGGAATCGCAGCTCGAACTGGAGAGGAACGGCTACGAACTGGCCCTGACCACCGTTCCGGGAGAAGTGGAATCGGATGCGCGGCCGCTGCTTCTGCCGCGAGTGGCTGCGCACCCCGATTTTGACGCGTTCCGGGTTGTCGTGAATGCGGCGTTTCTCAACCGGCGACGTTATGCCCAGTGGACCACGACGGTTTGAAGCGAGGCGGGTGGTTCGGCCCGCCCCGCAATCACTGCGCCAGGCTGTCGCGCGCAGCCTTTCCGGCGCTGGTGATGAGCGTATAGGGTCCGAGCTGGCCGCCGCTGAAGCTGCTCACTCGGATCATGTAGGTGACGCCGGGTTGTACGGTGAAGGTGAGACGCGCGTTTGTAGCGCCGGAGCCGTCGTCGTCTTCCGCGACGCATTTTCCCGTCGCCATGTTGAACACGCGCAGGAAACTGTCAAAGGAGCTCTGCAGGTCCACCTGGACTCGCTGTCCGGCGCTGACGCCGGTCAGCATGTAGTCGTCCTTGTAGGCCGAGCTCGCGTTGGGGTCCGTCTCGTCGGTGGAGGTGAGATTGCCGGTCTGGGTCTGCGGGACCGAGACGGAAATCAGGCTGACAGTAAGATCGGTGGTTGCTGGCGCGACGGTCGCGCCCGACGCCGTCCCAGTAATTGTCAGGCGCGAGGTTCCGGGGGGAGATGTCTTCGTAGTGCTAATTGTGAGAACGACGCTCGCGTCGCTCGTCGGGTTCGAACTGAAGCTGGCGGTGGAATTCAACGGCAGTCCGGACACCGCAAGGGTCACAGGTCCAGTGACATTCGCGCGGTTAATGGAGACCGTGTAGCCGATCGACATGGCCCGCACGACGGTCTGCGCCGCCGGAGTCGCAGAGAGGAGAACGGCGGGGGTGGCGGAGGTCACGGTGAGGCCGACGCTGGCCGGCTTCACGGTGGCGCCTGTCGCGGCTCCGGTCACCGAGATCGCGCCCGTGCCGGCCGCGGATGCGGAGGAGGTGGTGACGGTCAGCGTGGTGGAGGAGCCGGTAACTGGGTTCTGGCCGAAAGTTGCCGTATCGCCCTGAGGAAGGCCGGACACCGCGAGCGTAACCGGGATGGAGCAATTGGTTCGAGTGAGAGCAATGGCGTAAGTGGCGGACTGACCCCTGGAAACCGTCAGTGCGCCGGGAGAGCCGGCGAGGGTGACGATCGACGACGCGGTGGCGGCGACCGAGAGGGTGACCGTGGTTCCCGCTACAGTGGCGCCACTAGCCACACCGGCGATGCTGAGAGCGTACGCGCCGGCGACTGCCCCGGACGGTGTGACCACGGTGAGAGTCGACGAGGCGGCGGCCGATGCCGGGCTGAAGCTCGCTGTCGCACCCGCCGGCAGGCCGGTTACAGACAACGTAGTGTTACCAGTGAAGTTAGTCCGGGTCAGGGAAATAGCGTAAGTGGCGCTGCCGCCAGCAGTAACCGTCTGGCTGGCGGGCGAGGCGGCCAGAGCGACCGTGGCTGCCAGAGAGGGCGGCGCCCCGGGCGTGGTGTACGCGCCCGGCGTGCTCGGAGCGTTCCGGCCGTTGCCGTCGGCGTCCTGCGCCACTGTGTTGACCAGGTTGCCCTGTGGCGCCTGCGGCGGCTTTGGCAGATCGCCTCCAGCGTAGTCCGGAATCGCAAATGTCCTCGCGCTGAAGACGTTGCCTCCAGAAACCGGCCGGAAGTTGCCATGAGCGGGATCCACCAGTTGCGGCTGGAGGGTGTTAAAGGCGTTGTCGGCCTGCAACTGGGTCAGGCTACAGGTGGGATTCCCAGGTTGACAGCCCCTATTTGTTGCTTCGACGCCGATGGGCAGACTCGCTGGTCCGTTCCAGAAAATGTTCCCGCGAATTTGCAGGTTGGTGTCGACCGCCGCCGGCGACGGTACGTTTGTTCCCGAGGGCGCAGTGATTGCCGGCTCAACGCTGAGGTGCTGCCACTGACTTTGGTAACCGGGCGGATTGTAGATGATGTTGTTATAGATGTAGACATTCCGCGCCGGGACATAAGCGGCATGGGCGCCGGTCGATCCCCATCCTCCGGCGGCGAGGTTCGAAGCGCAGGTCGCAGGAGCCCATCCATCGCAGCCGCGGTCGCCGTGCGAGATGTCCAGCGCATGGCTGAGCGATCCGACGCGGTAAAGAGTGTTGTGCGCCACCAGGATGTTGTAGCCGCCAAGCACGGCCAGGCCCGGTCCGGATGTATCGTGGATAACGTTGTTCACGATCTTCAGGTCGTACGCTTCGTAGTGAATCCACGGGGAGACCATGAACTCGAATCCAGTGCCCTGGCCGGCGGTGAAGCCGACTTCAGCGCAGTTGTAAATCTCGTTTCCTTCGATCTGAATGCCCGCCGAGCCGCCCTTTACGTAGACGCACCAGCCGCCGGCGTCATGCAGTTTGTTGCGGACGACGTGGCCGTACTGGACGGCGACGAAGTCCAGCGCAGTCCCGTAGGCGATGCTCATATCGCTGTCTTCGACGTAGATGTACTGGGTTTGATTGACCTTGAGGTCTTCTTTCGGGCCGCCGTAGTTGGTGTAGGCGCCGATGCCGACAAGCTGGACTTGCCGGACGAGCACATGGCTACAGTGGTCGAGGTGAATAACATCACCGGCGGTGGCAGTAACCTTGATCCCGATCAGGTAGAGGTAGCGGCAGTCGTAAACGTTCATCATGTCGGTAATCACGGCCGCGCCGTTGCCGTCGGCAGACTGAATGATGATCGGGAACTGGGCGGTTCCCCAGCGCGATTGCCAGTAGCTCACGGTCTGCGGGTACGTGCCGGCAACCAGCATCAGCCGGTAGCCGGTTGCGCTCAACGTCTGGCTCATCGGAATGGAGTTCCAGGCCTGGTAGAGGGTTTTCAGCGCCTGGCTTCGAGTGGCGCCGCTATTGCCGTCGTTTCCATTCACCGGGTCGACCCAGATATCCCTCAGTGTGGGCGTCCCGATGTCATAAGTCGGGGAGGCGGCCGCCCCCGCTATTTGCACAACAATGATGGCAAAGAGAAAAGTCATCACAACAGACGACAGAATGCGCCGCAACGCGGCTTCAGAGAGGCGGACAAGATGCATGTGTCTCATGTGTCGCAACGAGTCGGTACTGTCCGGAGGATTACTGGAAAGGGACGGTAAGGCTAACGTCCCGAGGAGAGCATAACGCTGTAACAAATGCTACAGCGCGCGTCCCGATTCGCAAAGACCCCAACCTCGGGTCGGTGGACTGTCTATGGGGGGCGCCGCGTGGCGCTCGTGAGGTGTACGGAAAAATGAGAATTTACATCCCGATTCTGGTAACCGCTCTTTGTTCGACGGCGATGGCCAGTCAGATGCTCGGGCCGCTCAGTCCGCTGTGGTATGACACAGGTCAGCCGACGCTGACCGACATCTGGGTGGATCCGGCCAACGGCAGGGATCGCTACAACGGATCGAGCCGCGATCGCGCCGTGCGCACGCTCGGCGAGGCGTGGTTGCGCATCCCGCAGGGGACCGTCCTCAAGAAGACGGGATACCGAATTCTGCTCGCTCCCGGCGACCATCCGATGAATGTGAATTACTGGGCGTCGCGCTGGGGAACGGCGGAGTTCCCCGTGGTGATTCAGGCCGCCGATGGTCCCGGCACAGCCACGATCCGCGGCATGATGAACGTTTACGATTGCCGTTACCTGTACCTGATCGACGTGGATGTCAAGGCGGCCAACGGTGACGTGATCCACCTGGAACGCTGCGATCACGTGTTGCTGCGCCGGGTGCGGCTGACCGGCGTCGGCAACGTGGCGCGCTATGACGGACCCAAAGAGGCGCTCAAGGCCAACCAATCGAGGTACTTGTACGTGGAGGACAGCGACCTCTCTAACGCCTACAGCACCGCGCTGGACTTCGTCGCCGTGCAGTACGGCCACATCGTTCGCAGCAAGCTGCATCAGGCTACCGGGTGGTGCGCCTACATTAAGGGAGGTTCAGCGGGCTTTCGCATTGAGGGCAATGAAATCTACGATTGTGGGGAGGCGGGATTCAGCGCAGGGCAGGGGACGGGCTTCGAGTTCATGGTGGCGCCGTGGCTGCACTAAGAAGCCTATGACATACGATTCGTCAACAATGTGATTCATGACGTTCGGGCAGCGGGGATGTGCGTGTTCGGCGGGTATAACGTGTTGCTGGCGTACAACACTCTGTACCGGGTTGGCGAGCTGAGTCACGCAATTCACGTGGGCCATGGCAACCGCGGCTGCGACGGTAGTCCGCGCCGCTGCCAGGAGCACTTACAGGCGGGGGGCTGGGGTGTAACAGGGCATGAGGGGTCCTACATTCCGAGCCGAAACGTTTATATTTACAACAATCTCGTCTACAATCCCGAGGGTTATCATACGCAGTGGCAACATCTTGTTGTCGAGGGAGCCGTGACTCCTCCGGACAGCAGCCAGGTTCCGGCGCCTTCGCTGGTGGACTTGAACCTTCAGATTCGCGGGAACGTGATTTGGAACGGTCCTGCCCAGCACCGGCTCGGGCTAGGCGGCGGCAAGGGTGGGTGCCGGGCCGGCAACCCGACGTGCAACCCTGAGCAAGTCGCCGCAGAGAATGTCATTAACAAGTTCAAACCGGAGCTGTTCAACCCCGCGAAGGGCGAATTCGCTCCCGTGCCTGACGGCGCGCTCTCGGAGGCCACTACGTACCCTGTGCCGGATTTCCCCGGTGGCGACCTCCCCGAGCGGCCTGCTGCGCCTCCGGGAGACCTTGCCAACATCACGCCGCGGGACCGGAACGGAGACCTGCGGTTGTGTGGAGACCTGCCCGGAGCGTACATAAGCTCGGCGCCGCGCATTCCCTTCCCGTGTGCGAAGGTGGACTCGCCCGTCGCGTGGGGGGAAGATGCCTCGCGGTAGCCTGTGATGAAGCTGGCGCGGAAACTTGTTGTTGCAGGCGCGGCGCTGGCGGCGTGTTTCGCGCTGATCGCGCTCACGCCACTGGCGTACTTCATCGGCCGGCCGCTGCTGGAGCGCGTTGAGCCGCGGCCGAGCGACGTGATCGTCCTGCTCTCGAGCGGTCAGCTGTCCAGGCAGTGGCTCACTCCGGACGCCAGCCAGCGCACCCTGGGCGCGCTGCTGCTCTATCGCAAGGGGTTTGCCCCCGTCATCGTCAGTTCGGGCAGCCATCTCGCTGAGGGACTCGATCAAGCCGGTCTGCAAGCGGAATGGCTGCGGCTGGCGGGCGTCCCGGAGAGCGCCATCCTAATAGAGGATCGCTCCACCCGAACGTACGAATCCGCGCGCGAGGTGGCGGGGATCATGCGCCAGCGCGGGTGGCGTACGGCGGTTGTGGTGACGTCGCAGTTGGATGTGCCCCGGGTGCGGTTGGTGTTCCGCAAGATGGGCGTCCCGGTTTCATTCCTGGCCGTTCCCGAATTCAGTCCGCCACGCGGTCCGCTCTTTCTTTCGACGGGCTATCCCTTTCTTTATCACTCGATGTATGAGTACGCAGCGCTGGTCGTTTACAGAGCTAGAGGCTGGATCTAGCCGCGTGTTGCCAAGCGTTGGGATGTTATCCGATTTTGGTCACTTCGAAAACGCAGCATTCCTGCAATCGTGCTGAAGCGCAACTGGTTAGACGCTTGGACCGCAACGTGCTCTCCCAGAGGCGACTCGGAGGATTGAGATGATTCAGCGTATCCAGGACGTCTTTGTGCTCAGGCTGTTCGCAGCCCTCTTTGGATTCGCTGTCGCCGTGCTGAGGAGAGTGCGGCATGCGTAATATCCTCAGCGTGGACGTGGAAGAGGTCTTCCACGCTACTGAGGTACAGTTGACCACGGATACGTCGCTGTGGGCCTGGTATCCACCGCGAGTGGAGACGCAGACGCGGCGAGTGCTGGAAATGCTGGCGCACCGCGGAGTGAAGGCGACGTTCTTCGTGCTGGGCTGGGTCGCTCAACGCTACCCCGGCCTGATCCGGGAGATTGCGAGCCAGGGTCACGAGGTGGGGTGTCACAGCTACGCGCACAGGCTGGTGTACGAAATGACGCCGGAGGAATTCCGCGCGGACCTGGCCCGGGCCTGCCGCGCGATCCAGGACGCCTGCGGTATTTCCCCGAGGGCTTATCGCGCACCGAGCTACTCGATTACCTCGCGCGCTCTCTGGGCGCTGGAAATCCTCGTTGAGTTCGGTTTTACTCACGACTCCAGCATCTATCCGATCAATCACGACCGCTATGGCATCCCGGGTTTCACCCGGCGCGCCCACTTCGTGAGCACGCCGGCGGGCCCGATTCTCGAGACGCCGATTGCGACGGTACGGCTTTCGGACAGCTCGGTGGCCCCAATTGGCGGCGGCGGGTATCTGCGGCTTCTCCCATACGCCTATACGGCGGCTGGCATACGACGCCTGAACTACCGAGAGAACATGGCCGCCTGCATCTACTTCCATCCGTGGGAACTGGACACGGAGCAGCCACGGCTGGCGAGGGGCCTTGCCGGACTCCGCACCTATGCCGGTTTGGCCAAAATGGCCAACAAAGTGGATCGCCTCTTGACCGACTTCACGTTCGCCGCGTTGGGTGAGGTCCATCCGGTCCAGGCGGCGCAACCGCGCGCGGCGGCAGGGGGCTAGATCATGGCGCTCACGGTACGGCCGTACAGCCACGAGTTGCGATCGCAGTGGGACGAGTTCGTGTTTGCCCACCCGCACGGCAGCCCGTTCCATCTCATCGCCTGGAAGGACTCGATCGAGAGCACGTTCCGCTACCGGCCGATGTACCTGGCGGCCATGGAAGGCAGGACGATTCGCGGCGTGCTGCCGCTGTTCTTCGTGCGAAACCTCCTGATGGGCAAGGCGCTGATCTCGTCGCCGTTTGCGGTGTACGGGGGCGCGCTGGCGGATTCCGAGGAGTCGCGTGTGGCGCTACGGGACGAAGTGAGCGCGCTGGCGCAGTCGCTTCGGGTCAAGCATGTCGAGCTGCGGAATGGACACCCCGGGCAGAGCCTGGGCTTCTCGGGCGTCTCGCGTTACGTCACATTCACGCAGCGGGTCTCGGCGGACGAGGAGGCGATCCTGGCGTCGATCCCGCGCAAGACGCGGTACATGGTCCGCAAAGGGTTGAAACAGGGTTTCACCACGCGAACACAGACCGAGGACTTCGCCGCATTCGAAGCGCTGTATTCGGCGAACCTGCGGCGGCTCGGCACGCCGAGCTTTCCACGAAAGCACTTCGCGAACCTGCTGCGGAACTTTCGCGGCATGATCGACATTCGCGAGACGATGTTGGGCGAGCGAGTGGTCTCGGCCGTACTGACATTCTACTTTCGCGACCAGGCGTTGCCTTACTACGGCGCGTCCGATCCAAGTTACAACGCGCAGGCGCCCAACGACTTTATGTACTTCGACTTGATGCGCTGGGCGGGGCAAAGCGGATATTCCACTTACGATTTCGGCCGCAGCAAGAAAGAGAGCGGATCGTTCGATTTCAAAGCTCATTGGGGGATGGAGACGCGGGAGTTGCCCTACGAGATGCTACTCGTGCGGCGCAGCGAGCTACCGAACTTCAGCCCCAAGAATCCGCGGTTCCGGCTGGCGATCCGGCTCTGGCAGTATCTTCCGCTGCCGGTGACGCGGGCGCTGGGGCCGCAGTTAGTGCGGTTGGTGCCGTAGCGAATGGGAAATAGGCGGATAGCTCAATGGCAGAGCGCCTCTCACACTTAGAGGAGGTTGGGGGTTCAATTCCTTCTCCGCCTACCACGTTTTCCTAGATCCCCGCGCGTATGGACATTCTGTTTCTCTCGCATTGCGCTCCGAATCCACCCGACAAGGGGGAGCGGATTCGTGCGCACCATGAGTTGCTCCACTTCGCCAGGAAATGGCGGGTGCACCTGGCCTGTTTCGCCCGGGACGCGGCTGAGGAACGGGGAGCGTTGGACCTTCGAGAAAGCTGCGCCTCGGTCTACGTTGAGAGGATCTCACGGCGTTCCGCGCTCGTCCGGGCCGGAGCGCAATTCGCCCTGGGAGACTGCCTGAACGCGGCGTTCTATCGCAGTTCCACGATGCGGCGCTACGTCGCCGGACTGGCGCGAAGCGCGCCGATCTCCGCTGTGTTCGCGTACTCGGCGGTGATGGCGCAATACGCCCCAGCGGGGCCGCCGTTGCTGCTCGATTTCGTCGATGTGGATTCCGAGAAGTGGTTCGAGTACGGCCGCACACGGCGTGGCGGCCTGCTCTACAGAATGGAAGCGCGGCGGTTACGGAACCTCGAAGCGCATCTGGCGCGCACAGCGGAGTCCGTGTGGGCGAGTACGGAGAACGAAGCGGAAACGCTGCGCGCTTTCGTTCCCGACGCGCCGGTCTGCTGGATGGAAAACGGCGTGGAGTTCGGGCGGTTTGACGCGCGGCCGCACACGCTGCCGGGCCTCGATGGCCGGCGCTTCGTTGTGTTTGTCGGCAGCATGGACTACTTCCCCAACATCGAAGCGGCGTCGTGGTTCACCCGCAATGTCTATCCGGAACTGCGCCGGCGCGATCCCTCTATTGAGTTCTTTGTTGTGGGCAGAAACCCAACCTCAGACGTGCAGGCGCTGGCTGGAATGGACGGCGTAGTGGTTACGGGTGCAACGCCGGACGTGCGTCCCTACCTGGCTTCGGCTCGCGCCGTCGTGGCGCCGCTTACCATCGCGCGCGGCGTACAGAACAAGGTTCTGGAAGCGCTCGCCATGGGGCGGCAGGTTTTCGCGTCCGAGCCGGTGTGCCGGACATTTGGATCGAAGCTGCCAGCCGGAATTGTCCGGTGCGCCTCCGGCCGGGATTTCGTGCAGGGAGTGGCAAGCGCCTGCGCGGCGGCGGCGCATCGCGACCGCGCGATTCGGGAGAGCGCCCAGCAGCGCTTTTCTTGGGAGACCAATCTGGAGCGGATGGCCGCCGCACTCGAGTCCGTTGCGGACGTTGCGCGCGAGCTCACCCCGGGTGCGCTGGCATGAAGATCGTCTACCATCACCGCACCCGCGGCGCCGATGCGCAGGGCGTGCACATACAGGAGCTCGTCAAGGCGTTTCGCTCGCTCGGTCACCTGGTTAAAGTAGTTGGGCTCACTGAGCAGGGGACCGCCCGGCCGAAGACGAAGCAGAGCGGAGACCCCGCCTGGAAGCGGCTCGCCCGGCGCATACCCTACGCCTCGGAGATCCTTCAACTCGGCTATAACCTGGTAGGCCTGCCGGCGCTGATGTGGAAGCTGCGCGGCGCGGATTTCCTCTACGAGCGCTATTCGCTGTTCAACTTCGCCGGCGTGATTGCATCCAGGTTGTGCGGGAAGCCGATCGTGCTGGAGGTCAACTCGCCGTTGGCCCACGAGCAGGTCAAGGACGGGGAGATCCGCTTTTCGCGGATGGCGCGCTGGAGCGAGCGCGTTATTGCGAACGCGGCCACCAAGACCATCGTGGTGTCCGGGCCCCTGCGCCGCATGATGACGGAGAACGGAGTGGCGCCGGAGCGGCTGCATGTGATGCCGAACGGAGTGAACATCGCGCATCTGCGCGGCTCCTACGATACCAGGGCGCTGCGCGGATCGCTGGGTCTTGGGGACCGGGTGGTGATCGGCTTCATCGGCTGGTTCAAGAGATGGCACGGCCTGGAGTTTCTCCTCGAGACCTTTGAGCGGCACGGACTGGCGCGCGAAGGCGCGGCGCTGTTGCTCATCGGAGACGGTCCGGCCATGCCGGAGTTGCGGGAGTACGCGTCGCGCCGGAATCTGGACGGCTCGGTAGTGTTCACTGGATCCGTGCCTCACGACGTGGCGCCCCGGTATCTCGACCTGATCGACATCGCGGTGCAGCCAGCGGCCAACGCCTATTGCTGTCCCATAAAGATCCTGGAGTACATGGCGCTCTCCAAGCCGATCGTTGCGCCGCGGCAGGAGAACGTCCGGGAACTGCTCACCGACGGTCATCAAGCGCTGTTGTTTCCGCCTGGGGACGGCGTAGCTCTGGCGCGGGCGCTCCTGCGGCTCACCAGAGACGCACGGGAACGTGCGCGGCTGGGCCGAAGCGCGCACGAAGCCATCTACGAGCGCGGGCTGCTCTGGACCAGGAACGCTCAGACGGTGATCGATCTGCTGCCGAACGCCGCGGGCGCTCCGGCCGCTTGCGCCGCAGCGGAAGGCGCCCGCCAGCGATAACCGCCGCGCTAAAATTGCCCGTATGAAGCCGCTCGCACTCCTGCTATTAGTTCCCTGCTGCCTGTTCGCCTCCGGCGCGTTGATTGTGGCCGACGAGTTCCCTGCCATGGAAACTCTGGCGGCGGCTCTCCGGGCGGGCGCGAAGACCGAGGTCGCCATCGTGAAGCAAACCGAGATCCCGTCCGGCCTGGCGCGCTACTCCGCCGTGATCGTGTATATCCACGGCGGCTTGGACGAGCCGGCGGAAAGAGCGCTGATCGACTACGCCCAGGGCGGGGGGCGGCTCATCCTGCTGCACCACTCGATCAGCACCGGCAAGCGGCAGAATCGTTACTGGTTCCCGTTTCTGGGCGTTTCTCTGCCGGCGGCCGAGTTCAGCCAGGGCGGCTACAAGTATTACGAAGAAATCGGGATGGAGATCGTCAATCTCGCGCCCGGGCACTTTATCACCACAAACAAGGTGAAGTACGAGCGGGCGATACCCTACCGCACGGAGGGAGAGCGGCCCGCGTTCGAGCTCACGGACACCGAGGTGTATCTCAATCAGATGCTCGAGGGCGACCGCACCTTGCTGCTTGGTTTCAGGTTCCACGACAAGACTTCAGGGCGTACGTACATGCAGGACGGGGCGGGCTGGTACAAGACGGCCGGCCGCGGGCTGGTGATGTATTTCATGCCCGGCCACGGCGTCCATGAGTTCCAGCATCCGGCGTACGCGCAGATTCTGGTGAACGCCCTGTTGTTTGAGCCTAAATAAACGCGCTACTGCGTTTGGGCGTATTGCTTCCACAGGGCGGCGATATCCGCGCTGGCCGCATCCCCGGGGTGTATGATCACGCGGTAGCGAAATCGCAGGCTGTGTCCGGGCGCGAGGGTGAGGCCGCCAGTCTTGGTATTGTCGCGCTCGAACTCGCGCAGTCCGAAGGGATTCGCCGCAAACAGGCCGTAGCCGCGGGCGTGCCAGCGGACCGGATGGCCGGGGTTGGCCGGATGATCCAGAATGGCCACGCCGAGTTTCTCGCCCCCGGCCTCGCCCGAATAGTCCGCCCAATTCGACCGCTTGCCCCAGACTGCTTCCTCGCCCCGCGCTCCTGCGGCGTTCACCATTTGGCCCGTGCGTTTTGGCGGAGCGGGCGCGTCCTTGGCGTCCTCCTCGAGCCAGGGCGCCAGGCGGATGGCGAACGCGCCTTCCTTGGTGTCGCCGAACTTCACTTCGCCGGCGGCAGGCGTCAGGTCGATATCGCAATCGATCGTGCGCAGCTTGGGATCCGCGTAGAAGGTCGTGGTCCGGGTTTCGGTCACGAGCGAGACGCCTTCCGGACCCTGCCAATCGAAAACCGCTTTGATGGACCCCGACTTCGCGCCGCTGGTCAGGCTGACGACATTCGCAGAAACGATGCGGCCTTTCTTCGCTCCCCGCTGGCCAGGCTCGTTTGTCCAGAAGTCGACGCCATTCACGTCGCCGTGAGCGAACCAGAGCCCGCGATGGTGCGGGTGGTCGTGGCGCTCGCCTTCCGTCTGCTCCATCGGGTACTGCCGCGTGACGATCTTGCCGGACGCGGAGCGCAGCGGGTGAAGGTACGGCTTCAGCACGCCCGGGCCGCTGACGTACAGCGTGGTGAAGGGTTTGCCATCAATCTCCACTGCGATCTGGCCGTCGCTCTGGATGAACTTGACCTGCGCCGCCAACGGCACAGTGGCGCTCAGGAGGAAGAGAAACCACCTGTTCATGGCCCCAGTAGAGCACACCTGCGCTGGTTGCAGCTATTTGTATATCCTGAGTCTATGCGACTGTTCTCGATATCATCGGCGATCGTGCTGTGCGCTGGACTGCTGGCTGGCCAGAACGCGCGGCGTGCGCCCGGGTTTTCCCTTCCTTCGTCGGACAACCGCCAGATCGATCTGGCGGACTATCGTGGCAAAGTCGTCCTCATCGACATCATGAAGACGGACTGCGAGCTCTGCGGGCCGTTCGCGCAGTTGCTCGAGCAGGTGAAGGCTCAGTACGGAAACAAGATAGAGGTGCTGTCGATCGCACCTACGCCCGACACTCCCGCCACGGCGGCCAAATTCATCGGGACCTACAAGGTTACGTTCCCCATCCTGTTCGATTGCGGCCAGGTGGCCTATGCTTACATTCGTCCCAGCCCGCTCAACCCGAGAATCGAACTGCCGCGCCTTTACATCGTCGGGCGGGACGGGATGATCCTTCGAGACTACCTGTTCGGTCCCGACACGCAGGGAATCTTCAGGGGGCATCGTCTTTTCGACGAGTTGGACGCGATCCTCAAGGTTCCGCCCGCGCCGAAGTCGCGCTAGGGTACGGCCGCAGCAGAAGACAGGTTTTTCCCGTAAAGAAGTAGGAGGAAACGCCCGATGGAATACTCGTGGCGTCTCTCCATCATTCGCCTGAACTGGCTGATGCAAGCGGTCTTCTGGACAGCAAGTTACGTGGACAAATCCAGCGCTTGGCGCGATGGCTGAAGCCGCACGCCCGCACGCTGGAGCGCCGGTTTCAACTGGAGATGCGGCGGCGCGGGTTTAGCCCCATCCAGCGCGCCACTCTCGTCAGGATCACACTGGGGGCGGTGGCCGGACTGCTGGCTGGCCGCCGGCCGCTCTCGGATTTCTTCGAACACGTCGAATACAACGGACGCCGGCTGGCGAAACTCGATTTGCGGCGCGGCGCCGTGTTGCACGCGCTGCAAAGCTACAATCGCCTGACGGACCGGTTGTTTGAGCAGCTCGATCCGGAGGAACGCCCCAACCTCAAATGGGTTTCCGATCAACTGACCTTCGCCGTCGTATTGACATTGAACAACGCGTTCTACCAGGTTCGCGAGGCGGAAACCGAGGCGTTCTACGAGTTGTTTCAGGCGGAGTTGGCATCGGTGGGACAGCGCCAGTTGCTCGAGTGTTCTCTGGCGACGCTCACGCGATTCTGCCAGGCGGAGACCGGCCGGCTTTACCTATATGATCACGAGCGGCGCTCCTGGCTCTCGCTCGCCTCAACGAGGAAACCGCCCGAGCCCCCTGATCCCGGCGCCGCCGCCCGGCTCGAGAGGCTTC
>Ga0209683_10000367_pt1 | contig 17927 bp, 11 predicted proteins | sample DOMMetBare2Fresh_FD_187474 | JGI IMG/M metagenome (GOLD analysis project Ga0209683, IMG submission 187474) | Wetland sediment microbial communities from St. Louis River estuary, USA, under dissolved organic matter induced mercury methylation -... | ecosystem: Environmental > Aquatic >... | reverse complement strand
CGACACTCCACGAAATTCAACAGTGGGCACGGATTCAGTCACAGCATTACACAAACGATCATAGATCCACAATCCAAAATCCGAGATCAGACTATTCCCACTCGATCGTGCTTGGCGGTTTTGATGAGATGTCGTAAACGACACGGTTGACGCCGCGAACCTCGCTTGTGATTCGCGACGAAACTCGCGCTAAGAAGTCGTGCGGCAGACGCGCCCAGTCGGCCGTCATGCCGTCGGTCGAGGTTACCGCGCGCAAAGCGACTGTCCTCTCGTACGTGCGAAAATCGCCCATGACCCCGACGCTCTGTATCGGCAACAGCACAGCGAACGCCTGCCAGACGTCTTTATACAGATCGTGAGATTTGAGTTCGTCGATAAAGATACGATCGGCCTTTTGCAGAAGCTCGACCTTTTCCGGCGTAATGCCGCCAAGGATTCGCACGCCGAGTCCCGGACCCGGAAAAGGATGCCGTTCGAGAATTGTTTCAGGGATGCCGAGATCGCGGCCGATGAGCCGAACTTCGTCTTTGAACAGCTCACGCAGCGGCTCGATCAGTTTGAGGTGCATTTTTTCCGGCAGGCCGCCAACGTTGTGGTGCGATTTTATTGTCACCGAAGAGCCGCGAAGCGAGACCGATTCGATCACATCCGGATAAAGCGTACCTTGTACGAGCCATTTCACATCGCCGATCTTTTTCGCCTCGGCGTCGAAAATATCGATGAACTTGCCGCCTATCGCCTTGCGCTTTAGTTCGGGATCGACGACGCCATCGAGCACCGCATAAAACTCTTGCGAGGCGTCAACACCGATTACGTTGAGGTGAAGATTGTCCTTGTAGGCTTTTAAGGTGTCTTCGAATTCGTTCGCTCTCAGCAGCCCATTATTGACGAAGATGCACGTTTGCCGCGGACCGATCGCTTCGTGAACGAGCACCGCCGCAACGGTCGAATCGACACCGCCCGACAGGCCGCAGACGACATTGCCGGTCGGGCCGACGATCTCGTGTATCTTATCGACCTCTTCTCGAATAAACTGTGCGGGGGTCCAATCGCCTTTGCAGCCGCAGATGTTGAATAGAAAATTTCGTAATATTTCTTTACCGAGCGGTGTGTGCGAAACCTCTGGATGAAACTGGACGCCATAAATGCCGCGTTCCGCGTTCTCGATCGCGGTGACCACATCGCCGGTCGTCGCTGTCGTAGTAAAGCCGTCGGGCAGCCTCGTGACGTGATCACCGTGGCTCATCCAGACATCGAGTTCGAACGGAAGTTCGTTGAATAGAGCCGTCACGCCGCTCAGGACCTTGAGTTTTGCGGCCCCATATTCACGACGTGCCGCCGGTTCGCTCGCACCGCCGAGATCGACCGCAACGAGTTGCATGCCGTAACAGATGCCCAGGATAGGAACTTTTATCTCCGAGTAAAACTCGGCTGGGACACGAGGTGAATTCTCGTCCGTCACGCTCGCCGGCCCGCCGGACAAGATCACACCTTTTGGCCGCTTTTTTAATATTTCATTAATCGAGAGGTGGAATGGGTGAATTTCGCAATAAACGCCCTGTTCGCGAACGCGCCGAGCAATAAGCTGAGTGTATTGCGACCCAAAATCGAGGATAATTATAGTTTCGTGGTGCAAGTTATTGGCTCCCTAGGTAGTTCGAAATATCATTATACGTCCCTCGTCCGCGATTGTCAGAGAGCACCGATAGGCCTGCGACTCAACTGTGTACCTAATAGTGATTTCGCGTTCGGTTGAAACCTCTTTTAGACTTTTGACGAAGTCGATTATCTGACCGGACGATTACGTTTACGGATGTCCCGCCGAAAGAATTGTGAGGTGGGCGGGAGAACATGTTTACAAGTAAACTCGAAGAAATTCTAAAAGCTGTAGAAAACATCGACCCCGTTAAATACGGCAGAACCCGCAATTTTCTTGCGGGCGATGTGACGAAACTCTCGCCATATATCAGCCGCGGCGTTATTTCAACCAAATTCATTTTCGACAAGATATTGGAAAGAAACTACGAATTTTCTCAAATAGAAAAGTTTGTGCAGGAACTCGCGTGGCGAGATTATTTTCAAAATGTTTGGCGGGTAAAACAAGAATTGCTTGATAAAGATTTGAAACAACCGCAGCCCGATGTAAAAAATTATTCGATGCCGAAAGCCGTTTTGCACGCATCCACTGTAATTGAAGCCATAGATCAAGGAATAAGAGGTCTATACGAGACCGGTTACGTTCATAATCACGTTCGAATGTATATCGCGTCAATCGTTTGCAATATCGGCAAAAGCCATTGGAAAATTCCTGCACAGTGGTTTTACTACCATCTATTGGACGCCGATTGGGCAAGTAACGCGTGCAGTTGGCAATGGACAGCCGCAGCTTTTAGCGGCAAAAAATATTATGCAAATCAAGAAAATATCAACAAATTCTGCGGCACAAATCAAAGCCGAACCTTTCTTGATGTGCCGTATGAAGATTTTCCGAATTTAAAGATTCCTGATGTTTTGAAAGACCTTGAAACGCCTGTTTTACAAACCCTGCTACCCCAAAATAACAAAATCGCGATTAACAGTTTACTTCCGACCCTAATTTACAACTTCTATAATCTTGATCCTTTTTGGAAAACGGATATTCAAGCCAACCGTATCTTGCTACTCGAACCATCACACTTTGCCAAATATCCGGTTGCCAAAAATACAATTGATTTTGTGCTCAACCTTGCAGAGAACATTGAGCGAATACAAGTTTTTACAGGTGAATTCAGCGAGCTTAAAGCCGAAAAAGGTCTGACAGAAATTTACTATAAAGAACATCCGACCAATTTACATTACACCGGAAAATGTGAAGACCGCGATTGGATGTTTCCCGAAGCTCGCGGATATTTTCCGTCATTTTTTGCTTATTGGAAAAAATGCGAAAAGCCTTTGAAATTGCTAATTCATCAAATAGATACGCCCAAGTTTTTTCGATGAAGAATCGATGAAGAACGTCAAAAAACAAAATCTCCCGAGTAAGCCGTGTCAAACTTGCGAAAAGCCGTTTATGTGGCGAAAAAAGTGGGAGAAAGTTTGGGAAGAAGTTAAGTATTGCAGCGATAAGTGCAGAAGATCAAAAAAATGAAACTAGCCGCAATAATTTTCCCTAATCAGCTTTTTGAAAAGAATCCGGCAATTTCGGCCGGTGCCGAAGTGTTTTTGGTTGAAGAATTTCTGTTTTTCAAGCAATACAATTTTCATCGCCAAAAACTGAAGTATCACAGGGCGACGATGAAGTATTATGAGAGTTTTTTGCGGGAAAAAGGCTTTAAGGTGAATTACATCAATTCAAATGACGCACTTTCTGACACTAGGAAGTTGCTTCAACATTTGATTGAACAAAAGTTTACAGAGATTCATTTTTGCGATGTTACTGATAATTGGCTCGAAAAGAGAATCAAGAACTTTGGCGAAAAAGCGGATCTGGTTGAACACGAAACGCCGATGTTTCTCAATTCAAAGCAAGAATTGTCAAATTATTTCGCGGGCAAAAAGCACTACTTTCAAACCGATTTTTACACCAAGCAACGCAAAGAACGGCGAATCTTGATTGATTTGGATTTGAAACCTGTTGGCGGCAAATGGACGTTTGACATGGAAAATCGGTTGAAATATCCGAAAGGAAAAGTTCCGCCGAAAGTCGAGTTTCCGAGTGAAAATGCATTTGTTAGAGAAGCCGAGAATTACGTTAAAGGTAATTTCAACAGCAATTACGGTGAGCTGAAAAGCGATTTTGCTTATCCGATAACACACGCGGAAAGCCGAGATTGGCTCAATCAATTTCTCGAAACACGTTTTTTTGAATTTGGCGCATACGAAGATTCACTTGTTGCCGACGAACGAATTCTGCATCACAGTTTGCTTACGCCGATGATGAATGTCGGGCTAATTACCCCGCAAGAAATTATCGAAACAACGCTCGAATTTGCTGGCGAAAATAACGTCCCGCTCAACTCGCTTGAAGGATTCATTCGCCAAGTTATCGGCTGGCGTGAATTTATTCGCGGTGTTTATGAAGTTGCCGGAACACGCGAACGAACGATGAATTTTTGGAAATTTAAGCGTAAAATTCCCGAAAGCTTTTGGACGGGCGAAACAGGAATCGAACCGCTTGATATTGTCATTCAAAAAGTTCTTAAAACCGGTTATTGTCATCACATTGAACGTCTGATGGTCGTCGGAAACTTTATGCTTTTGTGCGAATTCGATCCGGACGAAGTTTATCTATGGTTTATGGAATTGTTTATCGACTCATACGATTGGGTAATGGTGACAAATATTTACGGAATGAGCCAATTTGCCGATGGCGGTTTGATGGCGACTAAACCTTACATCAGCGGAAGCAATTACTTAATGAAAATGAGCGATTTCCCAAAAGGCGATTGGCAGAAAATCTGGGACGGACTTTTTTGGAATTTTATGGATAAACAGCGAGATTTCTTCCTCACAAATCCGCGACTTGGGATGTTAGTGCGAATGTTCGATAAAATGCCAGACGAGAAAAGAATCGGACATATCGAAACGGCGGAACATTATCTAGCGAGTCTTTGCCGGACGTAGCCAAATACATAAGCACCTACGACAACGCGATCAGCTGGGTTTGGTGAGAGCCAAAATCGAGTATCACGATAAGTTCGTGGCGCAAATTTCAAATCTCCGGTCCGGTCCGAGCGAAAAATGTACTTTGCCGACAGATATCCGCAAAGCGAGCGCCCAAAAAAGTCTCCATTTTCTATTCGACGAATTCAAAGGCGAGTATCGAACAATCATCCTTGAGCCGTCGGAACCCGACCCACGATGTAACACTCTCCAAAAGTGAGCTGACGCAGATGTCCAAACTCCGCCCACGGTTTTTTTCGATCTCGGCTGTCAGCCGTGCCGTGCCGAACGGGATCTGCTGTTCGCTTTCCGCCTCTGTAAGACCGTCAGTATAGAGAAATACTCGGTCGCCAGGGGTCAGTTGGAGCACATTTTCTGAATAGCGTGCTTGTTCGATAAGACCGATCGGAAATCCCGCTAAGTCGAGAACCTTCACCGTCCTATTGGCACGGTTAACGACAATCGGAGGATTGCCAGCGGTGACATAACGAAACTCCCGGGATTTCAAATCTATGATCCCGAAACACATTGTAAAATACTGAACATTCTCGTCGTCCATCTGAAACTGGCGGTTAAGCTCTTCCGCAACTTCAACAGATGAGAACGAGAACGTTCCCGGAACCTGATTCGCGGGACCTTCCAGAACGCGAGAAAACCACTGGCTCAGCGTGGTTGAGAGTAGTGAGGCTCGGACTCCATGACCGCTCAAATCCACAACATAGACAGCAAACCGGTTCTCGTCTAAACGGACCACGTTCAGTGTGTCCCCACCCAATTCATCGCACTGCTCAACTGTCCACGAAAAACTGATCCCTTCAAACCGTTGCTCTTTGTCAGGAAGGAGCGATCTCTGGATCCTTGCGGCGGCTTCCAGGTTGCTCTTCATGTGCCGATTTGCGAGTTCCAATTGACGATTAGCTTCTATCAGCGCTTCTTCAGTATTTTTTCGGTCGGTAATGTCGGACTGAACTCCGATAAAATGTGTTACTTTTCCGTCTGTACCCGAAACGGGGGTCAGTGAAAGGCGATTCCAGAACTGTTTTCCGTTCTTCTTATAGTTCAAGATCTCCACAACGCATTCTTTACCCGACACTAGTGCATCTCGTATTTCCTGAACAGTTTCAGGATCCGTATCTTCTCCCTGAAGAAACCGACAGTTTTTCCCAAGCATTGATTTAGAGGAATAGCCGGTGAGCCTTTCAAACCCCTCGTTGATGTAGATCAGGGGTTGTTCAGGTAATCGCATATCTGAAATCGTGATACCTTCAGCCGCCACATTCAGGGCACGGTTTTTGAGCAAGATATCATCCTCGATCCCGGAAATCGCCCCTACGGTGAAATGCTCATTTTCAGGGCGAATTTTTTCCATAGCCAATCTCGGTTTATCTTCTGCCATTATTTTACCCACATCCGATTGTTGAGGCTACCAGCAGAGATAAAGGCAAAACTACTCATAGAAAGATCACTGGGATTTGCCGGTGAAAATAAGATTGGACATAATCGAACTCAACATAGTATTTGTCCATCGGCGGAATTGTAAAAGTAAGATGCCGTCTGATTATCTAGGAAAATGGCAACCCGAATTTACCCTTTTCTGAAACCTCAACTGAACTCTGAGCGAGTGTCGTTATCAGATTAGCCAAACCGAGTAAGTGGAATACGACTTTCTAAATCCTCGAAGCATCCTCGTTTTTGTCTGCATGCTGCAGGGCGTCATCTTTGCGTCATTGCTGCTAATGCGCGGACTTCGTGGGCGTTCGAGTTCAGATAAATGGCTCGCCGCTTTGGTGCTGGTGCTAAGTGCTACGCTGATCACGCCATTCATTGGTTTTGCCAATGTCTATGACAACAACCAGTGGCTCACCTACTTTCCATTTTCGATCGCATACACCTACGGGGTTTTGGTATGGCTTTACACCGTTACGCTAACGGATGCGAAACGCCGGCTGGCGCGACGCGAGCTTTTACTATTCCTGCCGGCCGCTCTTTATCTTGCCTATCGATTTTTCCTTTTCTCACACAGCGTCGAATGGAAAGCCGCTTTCAATACTAACTACGGCGATATCTCTTCCGCCGTGATTTTTGTAACCGAAACTTCGTGGAACATGATGTTTCTCATTCTTTCGATCAGACATTATCAAAAGTATCGAGCGTGGCTAAACGAAAATTATTCTGATACCGAGCGCATAAAGTTCGACTGGCTACGCAATTTTCTGTACGTTTTCACGGCGGTCGCTATACTCGGTGCTGCTTTCGATCTGGTGAATTCGTTCGTCAAGCCTCTCTCTTACATTCAGTATTTCTATTTCGAGATAATTCTCGCGATTTCGACGTACTATCTCGCGGTTTCCGGCTATATTCGGTCGCGTTCGATCGAATTGAACTTTGTTTCTGGGGCTGAGCCTTGGAGTGAGGAGAAGCGCGCATTGCTTTCTGACAGTGAACTCGCCAAGCTCAGCGCGAGGCTCGACCATTTTATGGTCTCCGAACGCCCTTACCTCGAACCGTCGCTTACCTTGACTGAACTCTCGCGATCGCTTGGCGTCAACACAACCGTTCTTTCCTTTGTGATAAACCAAAGCCAAGCCTGCAATTTCAACGATCTGATCAATCGCTACAGAGTCGAGACCGTCAAAAAAAAGCTGGCCGAACGAACAGGCGAACAGCTTCTGACGATTGCGCTTGAGAGCGGTTTCAACTCAAAGGCTACGTTCAATCGCGCTTTTAAGAAATTTACCGGCCTTTCTCCACGCGAATTTCAGGAAAATACCCCTCAGATCGGTTGATTTAGTCTCAAATCTTAACATTTCCGTCTCAAATCGTAATCTGAGTCGATTCCGCTCGTTCGCCTCAGTATTCTAAACGACGTCAGAACTACATTTTTTTGGGGATGAAACAAAGTGAAAAAGATCAAATTCATAATTCTTTTAGTCATGCTCATAGCGGCAGGTGTTTTTGCACAGGAAGCAAAGTTCTTTAACTCGATCGCAGGCAAGTGGAAAGGAACCCTCGAATACAGCGACTACACCAGCGGCAAACGTGTGACGATGAACGTGCTGATCACGATCGAACCGTCGCCTGATGGCACGTCGGCAAAGATCGCGACCTTGTACGACGATTTTGGAAAGGTGTATCGGGCCAAGGGTACCGAGCGTATTGATGCGGACTTAAAGAAGTTTTTCGACGACAAAACGGAATATTCGATCGAAAGCAATGGACCCGGAAAAATCGTGCTGATAGGCAAGACGCAAGACGGCAATACTGCCGAACCGACCCGGAAAACGATCACTTTTTCGAAAGACAGCCTGACGATACTGAAAGAAACTCGTGAGCCATGGTCGTTTCGGCACGTTTACACTCTTAAGCGGCTTGCCGAGGACACAATGCCAGCTGTTACGCTTTCGCCGGAACAGCTAAAGGCAGACACTGCTGTTTTGCAGAAAAGCCTGACGGTGCTCCACCCCGGCATTTACCGCTACAATACCCCCGAAAGCATCGCACGGGAATTTGCAGTGCTCGAAACTAAGCTCGGATCACCGATGACCGAGGGCGATTACTTTGTGCTGGTCGCACAAATCCTAAACAAGTTAAATTGCGGCCATACTTACATCAACCCTTACAATCAGGACAAAACGCTCAAGGCCCGTCTTTTCGGGGGCCGCACTTACCTGCCGTTCTATTTTCAGATCGTCGACGGCCGGATGGTCATTACGGCAAATGCATCGGCGAAGGAAATTTCGATTGGCAGCGAGATAACGAAGATCAACGGCGTTGCGGCCAAGGATATCATCGCGAAACTGCTTACGGTGACCAAAGGCGACGGTACAAGCACGCTCGAACACCGCATCGATTCGATCGGCCTTTCACGAGGAGAAGCCGAAAAATTTGCCTTATTTGACTGGTATTTTCCGCTGATCTTTCCGATCAAGGATGAGGTCTTCGACATCGAGGCGGTCGGGTTTACCTCCAAGAAAACAGCCAAATTCAGCGTCCTCGCAATGACCCAGGCCGAACGCACCGAGGAAATGGCCAAACGATATGGCCCGACCCCGACGTACGATGACGGCTGGAAGTTTGAGATCCAGGACAAATCCACGGGTTACCTGAAGATGGAAAATTCCATAACGTGGCGGCTCAAGACGATCAAGTTCAAGGAGTTTCTGGCAAATGCGTTTGCAGAGCTACGGGCAAAAGATATCAAAAACCTAATCATCGATGTTCGTGGAAACGGCGGCGGCGACATGGATCCGGGATTTGAGATATCGCGTTATTTGGCTAACGAAAAGTTGCCGCCATATGCGGACGGCTTGCGGATGGTGCGAAATGTCACGCCTCAGCCCGATCTGGCAAAACACATCAACACGTATGACAAGGCATTGCTGGCGGCACTTAAGGCCGGAGTTCCGTCAGGCATGTATCGCAAATTCGATGACAACTACTTCCAGATACTTGGCCGCGACAATTATCCTTCGGTCGAACCATACGAGAATCGATTTACCGGGCGAACATTTATCATCGCCGATTCGAGCAACGCGTCGGCGGCCTTTCAGTTTCTCGACTACGTCCAGGGGAATCGCCTGGCGACGATCGTCGGTCAGACTACTGGAGGCAACAAACAGGGAATCAACGGTGGCAATTACCTTTTTCTCTCTCTTCCAAACTCTAAGATCGAGATCGATATCCCAATGTACTTTGTCTCTCCCCTTAGGCCTCAAAAGGACCAGAGCATCGTACCCGACGTTCCCGTAAAACGAAGCTGGGACGACATCGGCAACAAATTTGACAGGGAGATGAGTGTCATCAAGACGTTGATCCAAAGAGATCGATCGCCAAAAAGCGGGAGCAGTAAGTGATCTATCCCCTGACTTTTTTGACCGAATCAATGATCAGTTGTTCAAGGACAGATTCATCAACATCGGTGAGTTTCTTGATATGCAAGCAACCGCCGGCGGCCTTGTGTTTGCCTAGCTTTGCGAGCAGATCGGCTTGTTTGGGGGCACCGTTTAGCACATAAAGCGTGAGACTCGTCTTTCGGGGCGAAAATCCTGTGACAAGCCAGTCGAGCTCGCCGCCATTGCTGCGATAGACCTTGCGATTGCCAAACCCGACGATCGACGAGCCCCACATTTTCGGCGGCTCGCCGGTTACTTTTTTGAATATCTCGAGCACGTTCAGTGCATCCGTCCGCCCTTGTTCGTCTTCGACTGCCGAGAGGAAATCCTCGACGTTTCCGTCATTTTCCGATGTCTTGATCACAACCTTTTTTGCCATTTTCGGTCAATTCTAAACCAGTTTCGGTGTAAGTAACAAGAGTTTCAAGAAACTTGACAACCGCAGGCGAAATTTCTAATCTTTAAGTTCGCTCTTAAGGGCGTGCCATATTCCGCAGTAGCTCAATGGCAGAGCATTCGGCTGTTAACCGAAGGGTTGTAAGTTCGAGTCTTACCTGCGGAGCCAATTTAATAAATGAATTGACGGCAGACGCTCATCTGCCGTTTTTTTTCTTGGTGGAGTGAAAAAAGTCATTTCCTCCCATTAATATAGCGGTCGTAAACGATCTGCGGCGTGTCGAGATTTCGGCCAGCCTTTAGGTTGACGGCAAGGCGGATGAACTGGGCCATCGACCACGCAAGCGGCGTTGCAGAGCCTGTTCCTTCGCCAAACTTCAATTCGGGAATGAACTGCTTATCAACGTTCTTTGGCGTTTCTTTTTTATCCCAGATTTGTTCGGGAATCATGAGGCCTTCGTTAGCGAAGCCGAGCATCGTATTAAGTCGGGCTTGTGCTGACGACAGACATTCGGGCTTGTATGGCAGAAACGACCGGCACTGCGCAATCTCATATTGCCCGCGCTCACCGCTTAACAGCGCCCACAGACGCCCTTTGCCTGAGTATTTTCCATCCCAGTTCCAACGACGGCCGTCGTCCATTTCGCCGTAGCCGTCGTGGTTGTAACGGTAAAAGCCCGGGCCGTTTGGCGTATCTACTTTGATCACCTGGTCGATGACCTTCACGGATTTTGCGATCAGCGGGTCGTCGGCCGGTTTGAGACCAAGGCGGACGAGTTCGAGGAAGCCTGCATCGACGATGTCGCGTTCGTCAAAAAAGCCCGCTCCGTTGTTCAACTCGATCTTTTCTCCCGCGTCGGGGTTGCCGCGTTGGGTGATGCGGAGGTAATAGTTGCCGTCGCCGTATTTGCCCGTCTTGGTGGCCGTCCATTTTTCGATGTTGGCATGCCAATCATCGGCCGTCGCGAGGTATTTTGTCGCCGAGACCGTGTCGCCGTTTCGTTTTGCGATATCGGCGGCGCAGACAAGCCCTGCGATCTCGGCAGCGATGGTCGATGGCGAATAACCCGATTCCTCTTCCCAGCGCTCCTGCGGCGTCGCGGGGCCATTTTTTACTATAAAATCAGCGGCTTTTTTCAGGTGATTTTCGTAAGTCGCCCGGTCAAAACGCCCGAGCTGCCACGCCATGATCAGCGGATAGGCAACCTCGTCCATCTGCAGCGAGCCCCAAAACGGCCGCCCGTCGAGCCACGAATTTTGTGGAAAACTGCCGTCCGGCTTCTGCTGTACCTTTAGCAAAAAATCTAAAGCCCGCTCAGCCGCCGCTTTGTCGCCGAGGGCCAGGTATGCCGTGAAAACCTGAAAGAGATCACGCGACCAGACGAGGTGATAACCGCCGACGTTGTTCTCATTAGCGTTCTCACCCCCGCCCCAAGGCACCGTCAAACTGGCAATATTTGCCCCTCGAGCCGTCTTGTCCTCCAGTATCTTCATCTGCATCGCGGCCATGTTGAACTGGGCCTGGTATTTGGGGTCGACTTTCGGAAGCGACCTTAAGTACTTGATCCATCCCGATTGGTACTCCTCGCGTGTTTTGGCAAACCCTTTTACGAGAGCTGCTTGAGCGTTCGCCATGGCCGAATCCGGAGTTTTTCCGAAACCCAGTGTGAATACCATCTCTGGCGGAATCTTGGGCTGATTCCTCGGCTGATAACCGCTAAACGAGACAGGCGTAACTCTTGCTACTTGCACGAGATTTCCATTTTCAGCTTTCGCATACGGCTGAACGATCTTTCCGTTTTGTCTGATTTGGGTCAGACCGTCGTTTGTGCCATAAAATCCACTGGTCGGGTCATCCAGCTTACATCTCCCACACGTAAGTGCCGAAGCAATGTCGCCATCAACCGAGACAAACGATCTGCCTTGAAACCAACCAGTGTCGTGCAAGCCGCTATTCGCTATCGACGGGTCGTAATAAACATATAGCTCCAATTCCAGATCTTCGGGTACAAACGATAATGAGAAAACTACGGTATCACTCGACGGATCGGTAAAATATGTTTTGTAAATCCGCCAATTTACAGATTTCGAAACAGTAGTTTGATCAAAAACCAAAGAACTTGCGCTGTAAAAGGACTTATATATCGAAATATTTGCGATCGGAGAAACGTCCTTTGACCAACTCGTATCACGCACCTTCACCTCAGAAATTGCATCATCCTGCTCAGTTTCGACTTTTTTTGTCTTTGGGTTAACGACGACAAACTGCAGCAAATGAACATTCGCGGTCGTCACGTCGGGGTAATAGACCTCGGTCATCACACCTTGGGAGAGCGTGAACCAGATTTTGCTGTTGAGCGAGGCGGATGTGCCAACGCCCTGTTTGCCGGCGGTTGCCCACTGGGCGTCTTTGCCCGGGCCGCCGGGCGCCGTGGTTTGGCCAAATACGGTTATCACCGCGGAGACGCAGAGACACAGAGAAGAAAGGGAGATTTTAAAGAGCTTTCTTTTTGCTCTGGTTTTCTCTGCGTCTCCGCGTCTCTGCGGTTCAAATTCTTGAAAAAACATTACTTCTTCCTAAATATCCTGAACTGAAACCCATCCAAATGCAGCGTCGGCAGGCCGGCATTTGCGCGGGCGGGTTTTTGCGCCTTTGCGTCGTCAGGCGGCATCGGGTCGCCATAGTACGGCGTGATCTCTTCGTAGTTTCCCGCCGCCTCGACTGAGCCAAAGAAAGGTGCATTTGTCAGATTTATAGCGACGAGCAGATCTTCGTCCGCAGATCTTCTCGAAAAGGTGAGCACGCGATTCTCGTCCGAGTTTCGCAGCCACTTCAACTCGCCGCGGCGAAGCGCGGTCGAGCTTTTTCTGAGGGCGATCATTTCTTTATAGAACCGAGGAAATTGGGGCCTTCTCGCTTTTGTATCCCAGAAGATCGGCATTTTTTCAAACAATGCGGGGGCACCCGATTCGGTCGTATCACCGACCTCCATGCCGTTGAAAACAAGCGGAACACCATCCATCGTGAACATCAGCGCCTGCGCCGCAAGGGCGCCTTTTTCGCCAAAGCGGGCGATCGCGCGGCGTTCATCGTGATTATCCGAGAAACGCATGCGGATCGAATTCTTAGGAAACTTTGCCGCCTGCTCTTCCCAGATCTTTCTTATACCGGACGCCGGAGCGTCGCCGTGGACCGCCCGGTCCATCGCGTGATGAAACTCCCAAGCGTAGTCGAGATCAAAGGCTTTCACGAGCAGTTCGGGCTTTTCGGCCTCGGCGAGCCAGATCGTGTTTGAATTGATCTTGTCGACCTCAGCCCTCGCCTCTTCCCAAAAGTCCGTCGGGATCATCATCGCAACGTCGCAGCGAAAACCATCAAGGTCGTAATCGCGAACCCAGCTTTTTAGATTCTCGATCATGTACCGGCGAACGGCCGGTTTCGAGTAATCGAGGCCCGCGACATCTGCCCAGTCTGCAACCGGCGGCGCGATCTCGCCCTTATCATTTCGCTTATAGAATTCGGGATTGGAGGTAATTAGTTTGTTGTCCCACGCGGTGTGATTAGCGACGATGTCGATTATCACCTTCATCCCGCGCTTGTGTGCATCCGCGACGAGCCGTTTCAGGTCGGCCGGCGTTCCGTAGTCGGGATTCACTCCGTAATAGTCGCGAACCGCATAGGGCGAGCCGATCGTGCCTTTTTTCTTAAGCTGGCCTATCGGGTGGATAGGCATCAGCCACAGAACGTCCGCGCCGAGCGTTTTTATCCGGTCGAGATCGGCCGTGATCGAGTTGAAATCGCCCTTTTGCGAATATGCTCGCTCCCAGATCTGATAAATGACTGCGTCTCGTATCCAGACCTGCGAGCTGCGTGCGGTTTCTCTCGAAACGTCCCGCGCCGGCTGCTGGCCAAAAACACAGCTCGCAAGAAAGACCGATAAAACTAAAAATCTCAGAAAACAGCTTTTCATAAATACCTTTGCGCGTTCTTCTAATGCCCGCCGCCGCCAACCGGGTCAATTTTGGCCGCACCGATGTCCTTAACTATCAGAACACTCACGGCGGCAACGAGCATCGACGCTCCGCCGAGCATCACGGCATTCAGCGGATCATCGGCGAGAACTGACTTGTAGATCTGCGGAGTAAGGAAACTCTGCACGACCTGCGGAATGACGATAAAGAGGTTGAACACCCCCATGTAAACGCCCATGCGTTCGGGCCTTATCGCGCCCGCAAGGATCACGTAAGGCATCGACAGGATCGACGCCCAGGCGATACCGACGCCGACCATGCCGATCCAAAGGAAATACGGATTCGCGGCAAAATACGTCGATATCAGCCCGAGCCCGCCGCACGTAAGACATAGAATGTGGACGCCCTTTCGTCCGATCCGCGTCGCTAGCGGCGGGATCGCAAAGGCGACGAGGAAACATACGAGATTGTAAATTGCGAAACAAACGCCGCCCCATTCTGTGCCCTGTTTGAAAAGGGCGGATTTGTCGTCGGCCGCTGCGAATACGTGCCTTGCGACCGTCAGCCCGTAGAACTGCCACATAAGCGGAAGGGCAAACCACGTGAAAAACTGCACAACGGCAAGCTGTTTCATCGTGGTCGGCATATCGCGAAACGCTTCGCCGACCTCTTTCAGGATGTTGCCGACGATGCTGCCCTCGGCGTTTTTCTTGCGAAAACTCTCGATGTCCTCGGGCGGGAGTTCATCGGTCGTGTAAACCGTCCAGAGCACCGCGCTAAGAAACGCCACGGCTCCGACAATGAACGCGATCAGCGTCGAGTAGGGAATGCCGCTCTTCATCACGCCGACAACGCCGAGAAACGTCAGGATGTACGGCAAGGCGTTTGCGAGCGTCGAACCGATGCCGATGAAGAACGACTGCATCACAAAACCAAGCGTTCGCTGCTCTTCGGGCAATTTGTCGCCGACAAACGCCCGGAAAGGTTCCATCGTGATGTTGATCGACGCGTCCATGATCCAAAGCAGGCTCGCGGCCATCCAGACAGCCGATGAGTTTGGCATCAGCAAGAGGCAGATGCTCGCGAGTATAGCACCTACCAGAAAAAACGGCCGCCGCCGCCCGAGCCGCGTCCAGGTGCGGTCGGACATCGCGCCGACGATCGGCTGGACAAGGAGTCCGGTAAGTGGCCCGGCGAGCCAGAGATACGGCAGCGAGCTTTCGTCGGCGCCGAGATACTTGTAGATCGGCGACATGTTGGCCATCTGCAATCCCCAGCCAAACTGGATGCCAAGAAAGCCGAAGCTCATGTTCCATATCTGCCAAAAAGTCAGCTTTGGTTTGTTTTGCATATCGTTCCCTTTTGAAGGTCTTACGAGCTTTTTATCATCATTTTGCGGTTAGAATCACCGCCTTTCGCGCGGGCAGCATAAACTCAACCCGCCCATCCGCCACGTTTACATCGCCAATGATCGAGAGCCTATCTGTCAACGACGAAGAACGAGCTATCTGCCGGATCATCGACACGTCGAAGCTCAGCTTTGCCGGTTTTGTGTCGTTGTTGAAAGCAACGATAACGGCTTGATTGGCGGTCACGCGTGCGAACGCCATTTGCTGCTCTTCGTCGAGCAGATCGAGCGTTTTGCCCCGTCGTAGCGGTTCGAGTTCCTGACGGAGGCGGCCGAGTCTGGCAAGATGATCCCAAACTTCATTCTCCTTTGAGGTCCGGCCTCCGGCCGTAAATGCGTTGCGTTTGTCACCGATCCACCCGCCGGGAAAATCACGCCGGTTGTCAGGGTCGCCGGCACCGGGCAACGCGATCTCATCGCCGTAATAAAGTATCGGCGTGCCGCGAGACGTCATTAGCAGGGTGTGTGCGAGCTTGAGGCCGTCGATGGTCGCGCCCTTTTCGTTCATAAAGCGTTCCATGTCGTGAACGCCGAGAAATGTTGTGAGCACTGTCGGATCAGGATAAAGCCAGTCGTGTGCGAACGCCTGCGAAACGCTGCGAACAGAACCTCCGCGTGCAAAAGCGTCGCGAACGGCATAATAAATTGTGAAATCAAAAAGACTATCGATCTCAGTGTCGATGCCGTCGTGACCCTTACGGCCGGTCTGAAAATAGGCCAGCAGTGCAGGATCGCCGTCATAAAGCTCGCCGAGGATATTTACGCGGGGGAATTCGCGCTTGATCGCTGCACCCCATTTTGCCCAAAATGCGCGAGGCACGTGCGGCAGCGTGTCCATCCGAATCGCGTCGTAGCCTACAACACGAATCCACCAAACGCTGTTTTGGATAATGTACTTTACAACTTCAGGGTCGTCCTGATTGAAATCCGGCAGGATGTCGATAAACCAGCCTTCAAGATTTCGACGCTGCGTTTGATAGGTTGCCCGCGGGTTCATCGTCGTCCATTTTTGCCAGTTATTTGACAGGTGCTTGTCGGCGGTTCCGTTCCACCACGTAGGCGTCGGCGGGTCGTTGGCCCAAACGTGGAACGGGCCGGTGTGATTGGCAACCTGGTCCTGGATCATTTTGATCCCCATCGAGCGAGCCTTCTCAGCTAGTTCCTTTAGTTTAGAAACATCGCCAAAGCGCTCATCGACCGCGTACATGTCAACCGCACCGTAACCGTGATAGCCGGTTGTCGGTTCGCCGTCGTAAAACTCTTTGAAGTCCAGCTTATCGTTATTGTCGTAAATCGGCGTTGTCCATATTGCGGTCACGCCGAGACTTTTCAGGTAAGGAAGCTTATCTATTATGCCCTGAAGATCGCCGCCGTGATACCGCCGCGGTTTGGAGCGATCAAGAATGCCCTTTGATTTTGCGGGATCGTCATTCGACAGATCGCCGTTCGCGAAACGGTCAGGCATCACGAGATAGATAACGTCGTCCGGTGAGTAGCCCTGAAACCGTCCGACCGCCGTACCCTTCGGCATCAGCTCGAACTCAAAACTCGCTGTGCCGGCGCCGCTCGCGGTCATTTTGTATTTTCCCGGCTTAGCCGCTGGAGAGATCGCGAGGTCGAAAAACAAATAATGACCATTGTCGCTCGGCCTGAGGTTGGAAACCGCAAGTCCGCTTGCAACGGGCGCTTTTATCTTTACGTTCTTCAAATCATTGCCGCGCAGCAGAATCCGCACGGGATTTACCGTGCTGCCCGGCCACCAGCTCGGCGGATCGACCTTTTCGACCGAGATCTGTGCAAACGATGCCGACGCAAAAACCAAGATAATGAGCAATATCGAATAGCGTAATTTCATATTAGCGGCTCCGTCCATACGTTTCTGTCAGCCGATGCAGACGATCGGCGACCTCTGGCGTGATCGAATCTTTGACCAAACGCCACTGCCAATTACCCGAACTCGATGCGGGCAGATTCATTCGTCCCTCGGTACCAATACCAAGAAGGTCTTGCAAAGGAGCGATGGCCGTATGGGCAACCGAGGCCCAGACAGCTCGAATAAAATCCCATTGGATCTCACTGCCGTCTGACTTCAGATACACCAGGGCATACTCGCGCTCGTGTGTGATCTCTGATTGTTCGCGGGTCGAGCCTTCGCCCACCTGCGACAGCCACCAACCGACGGTTGTGTCGTTGTCGTGCGTACCCGTGTAAACTACGCAATTTTTTTCATAGTTGTGCGGCAGATCGTGATTGTCCGCGTCGCCGCCGAAAGCAAATTGCAATATCCGCATTCCGGGAAATCCAAAGCCGTCACGGAGCCCTTCAACATCCGGGGTAATCACACCGAGGTCTTCGGCAATGATCGGAAGGTCGCCGAGCGTCTTCTGCAGCGTCGTAAACAGCTCCTCACCCGGTACTTCAACCCATCGGCCGTTCTCGGCGGTCTTGTCACCGCCGGCTACTTCCCACGACGCGGCAAATCCCCGAAAATGATCGACTCTGACCACGTCGACCGTTGACAGCGTTGACCGCATTCGCGCTATCCACCAGCGAAAGCCGTCTCGTTTCATCGCATCCCAATCATAGATCGGGTTGCCCCAAAGCTGTCCCGTTTTCGA
>Ga0209683_10000366_pt1 | contig 17956 bp, 16 predicted proteins | sample DOMMetBare2Fresh_FD_187474 | JGI IMG/M metagenome (GOLD analysis project Ga0209683, IMG submission 187474) | Wetland sediment microbial communities from St. Louis River estuary, USA, under dissolved organic matter induced mercury methylation -... | ecosystem: Environmental > Aquatic >... | reverse complement strand
CGTCGGCAAGGCCTCGCGCGCAACCGGCTCGACCACCGGCGCCATCTTCAGCCGGTCGAGCTCCTCGTTGATCCGCCGCACCTCCTTGACGAGCCAGTGCACGACGGCGGCGGCGCCCACCGTCCCGAGCACAAACTTGACGGCGGCCGGAATGGCGATCGGGGGCATCGGTCGGTCTCCTCTCTGCAGCAGGCCCGTTCACAAGCCATAGCGCGCCCACAGGGCGCGCGCTTCAAGCGCCGAGATCAGGTCCGCTGCTAGGCCGTCGCGGCTAATCTCGTCAAGACCGATGCCCGGCCGCAATCGTCCGAGCAGGCTGCGCTCCGGTGCGATCACCGGCAGGATCACCTTGTCCCCGAAGCGCTCGCGCAGGACCGTCCGCAACTCGCCGATCGTGTCGGCGAGGCCGAGCTCGACCGCCGTGCGGCCGGTCCAGTACTCGCCGGAGAACAGGTCCGTTTCAGGGCCCGTGAGACGGGTCCCCCGGCGCTCCTTCACCAGCGCGATGAAGTCGTCATGGATCTCACGCTGGATCAGCTTGAGCCGGTCCACCTCCTCGGGCTTTTCCGGCAGGAACGGATCGAGCATCCCCTTGCGTTCGCCCGATGTATAGAGCCGGCGCTCCACGCCGAGCTTCTCCAACAGCTTGGGAAATCCGAACGTGCCGCCGAGGACTCCGATCGAGCCGACGATCGAGGATGGATCGCAGATGATCTCATCGGCCGCGCAGGCGATCATGTAGCCGCCGGAGGCCGCGACATCCTCCGCGAACGCAATGACCGGCAGCTTCTTCTCGGCGGCGAGCGACCGGATGCGCAGATAGATCAAGTGCGACTGCACCGGCGACCCGCCTGGAGAGTTGATGAGCAGCGCGACCGCGCGGGCATGGCGAACCGCGAATGCGCGCTCGAGCTGGCGCGCGACTGACGCCAGCATGAGCCCGGGGCGAAGCGGCGTCGACACGCCGATGATTCCAGCGAGCCGCACCACCGGAACGATCGCAACGTCGCCCCACAGCCGCCGCGGCGTCACCGGCCGCAACACTTCGCGCGCGCGCGCGAACAGCTGCTTGAGATGTTCTGCCATCCCCTGATCGGCCATGATCTCCACTCAATATGATCTCCGCTCAATCGACGCCGAATGATCTCCGCTCAATCGACGCCGAATCCCGGCATCCTCATCGTCATTCTTTCACATCGGCGCGTTAGCTGTCGCGCCATAATTGTGTCATCGACGCGAGCTACCATATTGCCATGCATTGGAATGCGTCTTGCTTGAAAGATAGCGTTCTAAAACACCTAAAAGGCGGGTATGTGTGATGGATGCGTTCAAGATCTACCTGATGATGGCTCTGATCGGCCTGATTGCGGCGGTAGCCTATCGGCGGCGACAGCCGCCACAGCCGACCTGATTAAGCGAAGCTGATTAAGCAGAGCTGATCACAATCGCGCCAACAACGCTCAAATCTTTGCCAGGGGAAGCGCCTCGCCTGCGCGCAAGATCGCGTGGGCGGCTGGCGTCGCTCGCCCGGCTTGGTCGCTGAGCAAGAGGCCCGGCAGCAATTGCAGCGGCCCGCGGCTTGCTTTGGTGGCCCGCACCAGCACGCGAATCGCGCTTTCGTCCGGCTTGGCATAAATCGGCAGCACTGTTGTCGCACCGAAGGCAGGCGCCAGCGCGTCGAGGACATCGCCAAGCCCGTCCGCTCGCCAGATTAGGCTCAGCGTGCCGCGCGGGCGTAGCAGCCGCGCAGCGGTCTTCACCCAGGCCGCAAGCGTCGCGCGCGGAGCCGCGTGCGCCAAGCGTCGTCCGCGGTCAGGCGAGGCGCGCTGGCGCGCGGGGTCGTTGAACGGCGGATTCATCATGACGCGCGCAACCCCGTCCGGGCGCAGCCCGGCAGCGGCAAAAGCGCGCGCCGGCGCCGCCACGTCGAGGGCCACGACCTGCGCCGAGAGCCCATTGAGCCGCACGTTCTCCGCCGCCAAGGCGGCGAGCGGCGGCGCAAGCTCGACCATGGTCAGCCTGATGCCGGCGACACGGGTCGCGAGCGCGAGCCCGGCCGCGCCGACACCCGCACCAAGATCGACTACCGCCTCGCCGGCACGCGCCGGAACGGCGGCCGCGAGCAGGATCGCGTCGTGACCGACACGATGGCCGCGCTTGGGCTGGCGCAGCAGCAGCCGGCCGCCGAGGACAGCATCCTCGGTCACATCGTGCTCAGTCACATCGTGAGCGGTCCGGTCCGTCCCCATCGGGGCCGCTAAGGCTTGTCGGGGCGGAGCTCGCGGCCAAGGCCGGCATCCTCGAGCAGCTGGCGGGCTTCGTCGGCACGGTCCTCCGCCACCAGGATGCGGCGCGGCAGGATGCCGATCGATCCCTCGAGCACGCTCATGTTGCGATCAAGCACCATATGCGGGATTTTGGCGCCGCCCAGAAGCGACTCGATGAACGTGACCAGCACGTCATCGTTGGTGCGGACAATTTCGCGCATACGTCTCCCTCAAGGCTGCCGACGCTCCAAGCCATCGCCGGGACATTGACCCACCTCGTCCGAAACGCCACATGAGAAGGTGGGTGTACGGCGGGTGTACAAGGCCCCTGGGCGCACTTGCCCGCCCACCATAGCGTTTCTATTGTCGCGCGTCCTTGCCTCCCGGAGTGTCCCTTGGCCGTCGTCGTCCCGTTCGAGAGCCCCGCGCCCCCCTCCATCGCCCGCCTGATCGGGTTTTTGGCCGCCGACATGGAGCGGGTCAATGCCACCATTCTGTCGCGCACCGGGTCGGACGTGACCATGATCCCGGAGGTGGCCAACCACCTGATCGCCTCCGGCGGCAAGAGGCTGCGCCCGATGCTGACGCTCGCGATGGCGCGCCTTGCCGGCTACACCGGCGACGGCCACATCAAGCTCGCGGCCGCGGTCGAATTCATGCACACGGCGACGCTCTTGCACGACGACGTCGTGGACGAGAGCGAGATGCGCCGCGGCAAGCTCGCCGCGCGGCTGCTTTGGGGCAACGAGGCTAGCGTGCTGGTCGGCGACTTCCTGCTGGGCCAGGCATTCAAGATGATGGTCGAGGTCGGCTCGCTACGCTCGCTCGAGATCCTCTCGTCGGCCGCCGCCGTCATCGCCGAGGGCGAGGTGATGCAGCTGGCCGCCGCCAAGAATACCGCCACCACCGAGGACGAGTATCTTTCCGTCATCCGCGCCAAGACCGCCGAGCTGTTCGCCGCCGCCTGCGAGGTCGGACCGGCGCTCGGCACGCGGGCGAAGGACGAGCAGTCGGCCTGCCGCTCGTTCGGGATGAATCTCGGCATCGCGTTCCAGCTGGTCGACGACGCGCTCGATTACGGCGGCAAGGCAGCGAAGCTCGGCAAGAACGTCGGCGACGATTTCCGCGAGGGCAAGATCACGCTGCCGGTGGTACTCTCCTATCGGCGCGGCTGCGAGGACGAGCGCGCCTTCTGGCGACGCACGCTGGAGCAGGGCAACGCCACCGACGCCGACCTCGATCACGCCATCGAGCTGATGACGAAGCACCGCGCCATCGAGGACACCGTGCAGCGCGCCCGCCACTACGGCGCCATCGCCAAGGACGCGCTCGCGCTGTTCCCGGCCTCACCGATGAAGGAAGCGCTGGAAGAGACCGTCGAGTTCTGCATCGCGAGATCGAATTAGGCCGTTCGACCGCTCACCGCGCGCATCACCAGCGGCACCAGCGCGAACAGCACCGCCGTCAGCCCGGCCGCGGGCAGGCCTGCCCACTCGACCAGCGGGCCGGTGACCACCGCGGTGAACACGCTCACGCCGCCCGCGAAGCTGTCGGCGACGCCGATGGCGCGTCCGCGCTCCGCCGTCGCGGCGTGATCGGCGATCAGGGCGGTTGCCGCGACGTTGGCGGCGGCCCAGCCGAGGCCGACCAGGAAGGTGCCAAGCGTGACCGACCAGAACGCGCCCGTGAACGTCACCAGGACTGCGCCGACGAGCGCGATCGCCACGCCCGGATACATGACCTGTGCGCGCCCGACGCGGTCCGCGAGCTTGCCGAGCGGGATCGTGAAGGCGAACATCCCGGCGGTGTGAAACATGTGCGAGAAGGCGATCGCGGCGAGCGAGTGCCCATGATGGGCGAGCACGAGCGACGTCAGCACCATCACAATGGTCATGTTGGCCTGCGCCGCGCAATTTGACACGATCGCCAGCCGGGTCGTCGTGCGGCGAATGAAGGCGCGGGCGCTGAAAGCGACAGGCGCTTCGGTCAACGAGCGAGCCGGCAGTGCAAAGCCTGGATAATAACGCTCGAGCTCGCTGCCGATCTCCTTCGGATCCGGCCGCACGAGGGTGACGATCGCCATGCCCGACACGATCAGTACCGGCAGCAGCAGCCATGGCAGCGCCAGCGGATCGCGGCCCATCCCGGGCGCGACCGCCTCCGCAATCGTGACCAGCGACGGGCCGATCATCAGGCCAGCGAGCGAGCCGAGCGCGACATAGCCGAGCGCCTGCCCCCGCAGTTGCGGCGGGTACATGTCGGTCACCGCCACGCGCAGCTGATGGGCGGCCGCCATGCCCATCCCGAAGGTCAGCATGCCGACGACCAGGATCGCGAAGCTGCGCAGCCCCATGGACAGCCCGACCAGCACCGCGCCGATCAGCGCGAGCGTCAATCCCATGAAGATGCCGGGCTTGCGCCCGTAGGTGTCGGTGACCTTGCCGACCGGATAGGACACCAGGAACCGGCTCAAGCCGAAGACGCCGACGGACAAGCCCGCAAGGCTCGCGGAATCGGTCAGCGCGACCACCATGAGCGGCCCGATGCCATAGGCGAGCGGCATGCCGGCGCCGGCGAACGACTGCGACAGCGCAATCAGCGCGGTGTTGCGCTTGATCAAGGACGGGACGCGGAATGTCGCAGGCGGAGAGAGCGGCTGATGCATGCGTTCGGTCAGGTAGCAAAGTATGGCGTCACCGCCAAACGCCGCGCCGCCATCAGCCCAGCATGGCCGAGCGCACCCACCAGGACGGCTGGCGGGCCCGCAATGTCCGCGCAGCTGCGGTCGCGTCCTTTGCGGTATCGAACAGCGCAAAGCAGGTCGCGCCCGAGCCCGACATGCGCGCCAGCCGGCAACCGGACAGCCGCCGCAGCGCGGTGAGGACATCGGCCACCACCGGCTGCAGCGCCATGGCGGGTGCTTCCAGATCGTTGCCGCGGTCGGCCAGATAGGCGAGCAAGCTGGCGCGGTCGGCCGGCGGATGGTCCTCCGACACGGTGGCGGCCCGCACCACTTTCCGGGCGCCCAATCGTTCAAACACGCCCTTCGTCGGCACCGCCACGCGCGGATTGACCAGCACCGCCGGAAGCCGTGGCAAGTCGAGCGACGGGGACAGGAGGTCGCCGATGCCGGACATCAGCCGCGGCCGCGGATCGAGACAAACCGGAACATCGGCGCCGGTCGCGCGCGCCGCCGCATGCAGGCGCGTGTCTTCAAGCGCTAGGCGATTCTTGCGCGCCAGCAGCCGCAAGGCGGCCGCCGCGTCGGCCGAGCCGCCGCCCAGGCCAGCGGCGACCGGCAGCCGTTTCGAGAGCACAAAACGCCCGGACTTGACGCCCTCCACTCGCTCGGCAAGCGCATGGACGGCCTTGAGCACCAGATTGTCCGCGATCGCGCCCGATGAGACCGCGGTCGGCCCGCGCACAGTGAGCGAAAGCCGCGGGCCGGCCGACAGCGTCAGCGCATCGCCGATCGAGGCAAAGACCACCAGGCTCTCGATGTCATGGTAGCCGTCGGGCCGCCGCCCGGCGACACGCAAAGTCAGGTTAACCTTGGCGGGCGCCCGTTCGGCGCGCGCAGATGGCACGTGCTCAACCGCCGCCGGGCCTCTTTGGCTTGGCAGCTTCTGCAGCGGAGGATGGCTCCTCGGGCAGCCCCGACTTGAGCTTGTCCTCGATCTTGGCAAGCTCATCGGCCTCAGGCTTGAGATCGCGCGCATGCGACCACTGGAAGCGCGCCTCGAGCACACGACCGACCTTCCAGTAGGCATCGCCCAGATGGTCGTTGATGGTCGGATCCTCGGGCTTGAGCTCGACGGCGTGTTCGAGGTGTTTCACGGCGTCGTCGAACTTGCCGATGCGATAGAAGGCCCAGCCGAGCGAGTCGACGATGTAGCCGTCATCGGCGCGCTGCTCGACGGCGCGCTGGATCATGCGCATGCCCTCGTCGAGATACACACCTTGGTCAACCCAGGAATAGCCGAGATAGTTGAGCACCAGCGGCTGGTCGGGAAGCAGCTCCAGCGACTTCTTGAAGTCAGCTTCGGCGCGCGGCCATTGCTTGGAGCGCTCGTAGCAGATGCCACGGAAATAGTAGATCGTCCAATGCGAGCGTTCCGGGCTGCCGATGGCATTGATGCCCTTGGAATACACGTCCGCGCATTCGGCAAACTGCTTGCGGCCGCGCAGCACATTGCCGAGCGCCGTGATCGCCTCGATCTCGCTCCCGTTCTCCGCGATCAACCGATTCAGCAACGCCTTCGCCTCCTCGCTGCGCTCAAGCGCATCGAGGCCGAGGGCGCGCTGGATCTGCGCGCTGCGATACAATGGCGAGCTGACCGGCAAGCGCTCGTAGACCTTTACTGCAAGCTCGTGCTTCTTCACGCCCTCGTAGAAATCGGCGAGCGACAAGAGCGCCATCGGATGGCCGGGCGCGAGATAGAGCGCAAGCTGCAGATAGATCAGTCCGAGATCCTCGCCGCCACGGCGCCCGAGCACCGAACCGAGGCCATAAAGCACTTCGGCGGCACCCGCCTGCGGGCTGTCGGCCAGCAACGGCAAGCGTTTGCCGACGTTAAGGTCGCCGATGGCCTCGGTGATCAGAGGATGGCGTGGCAGCAGCTCGTCAAAGGCGCGATACACCTTGAGCGCCTCGTCCTTGCTGTCCTTGCCGCCCTGGCGCGACAGGTAGTTGCCGTAAGCCTGCACGATGCGCAGCTGACCACGATCGAACTGGTAAGCGCGCTCCAGGCGCTTGCCAGCGTCGCGCTTCTGGCCAGCCATATCCAGGATCATCCCGGCATGCAGGCTCTTGAATATGTTGTACCAGTCCGGCCCCACGAGCTTGTCGACGGCGTCGATGGCCGCCTTGTATTCGGTCGCGCTGGCCTGCGTCCATGCGGACAAGAGCGTGCCGGCGAGGTCGGCGACCGGCGCCCGCAACGTCTGCGCCAACTGCTGACGCGCGGCGGGATACTGCTTCTGCTTGATCGCCCGCACACCCAGCACCAGGCGAGCGATACGATCGTTCTTGTCGGCCTGCACCACCCGTTCGGCGAGCTTGACGGCTTCCTCAACCTCGCCATTGGCGAGCACCGCGAGGAACGCGCGGCTCAGCAACTCGCTGTTGCGCGGATCACCCCGCAGCGCTGCGCGATAGTGGCTGGCGGCTGCGGCGGCGTCACGCTCTACACTCGCATGACGGGCGGCGAGAAAGCTGCCGGAGACCGACGTGCGCGAATAGGACGTGGGAATCTGTGACTGGGCCACAAGCGGCGCCGACCACGTCAGAGCCACAACGGCGATGGCGGGCACCGCCGCGCGCCGGAACGAGAGCGGGGAGATCACGGCTGGATCGACTCCGTTTGGCGGCCGATCGCCATCGGCGTGACCGCAGGTCTGGGCAGAATGGCCTGTTTACGCCCGGTCCGCAAGAACGGCCCCCCGTCGGGCCCTCACAAATCCTATTCAATTCTCTGATATGGCAGCATCGTGGCCACAGCGATCACTTATTTGGACTGCCGTTACTTGAAATCCGTTTCGGACGGGGCCGTTTATTGCCGTTTCCGGCTCATTTGGACCATACCCTGATTCGGCCCCTTGATTTTGCAAGCTTTTCAATGACGACCACATTTGTGCGCGGACAGGTGGCGGCAACGCTCCGCATTCGGTTGAAACGCGCGCAGATGAGAGCGCAACCGCTTACATGTTCGGATAGCTCGGCCCGCCGCCGCCTTCGGGCGGAACCCAGGTGATGTTCTGGTTCGGGTCCTTGATGTCGCAGGTCTTGCAGTGCACGCAGTTCTGCGCGTTGATCACGTAGCGCGGCGCGCCACCCTCCTCCACCCATTCGTAGACCCCGGCCGGGCAGTAGCGCGCGGATGGTCCGCCATAGACGTCGTGCTCCGAGGCCGTCTGCAGCGCCGGATCAGCGACCTTGAGATGCGGCGGCTGGTCCTCCTCGTGGTTGGTGTTGGACAGGAACACCGAGGAGAGTCGGTCGAAGGTGAGCTTGCCGTCGGGCTTGGGATAGGCGATCGGCGCGCATTGCGAAGCCGGTCGCAACGAAGCCCAGTCGGCCTTGCCGTGCTTGAGGGTGCCGAAGATCGAGGCGCGCAGGAGCGAGTTCGTCCACATGTCGAGACCCGCGAGCGAAATTCCAACGAACGTGCCGAAGCGCGACCACAGCGGCTTGGCGTTGCGCACCTTGAAGAGATCGCAGCCGATGTCGGAGGAGCGCCAAGCCGCGTCGTAGGACGCAAGCTCGTCGCCGACACGGCCGGCCTTGAGCGCCTCCGCCACGTTGGCTGCCGCCAGCATGCCGGAGAGGATCGCGTTGTGGCTACCCTTGATGCGCGGCACGTTCATGAAGCCGGCCGCGCAGCCGATCAGCGCGCCGCCAGGAAAAGACAGCTTCGGCACCGACTGATAGCCGCCCTCGGTGAGGGCGCGAGCGCCATACGACAGGCGCTTGCCGCCTTCGAACGTGTCGCGAACGAGCGGGTGAGTCTTGAAGCGCTGAAACTCTTCGAACGGGCTGAGATACGGGTTCGCATAGTTGAGGTGAACGACGAAACCGACCGACACCAGGTTGTCGCCGAGATGGTAGAGGAACGATCCGCCGCCGGTGCGCCAGTCGAGCGGCCAGCCGAACGTGTGCTGAACCAATCCCGGCCGGTGCTTGTCGGGCGCGACCTGCCAGAGCTCCTTGAGGCCGATGCCGTACTTCTGCGGCTCGCGGTCCTGCTCCAATCCAAAGCGCGCGAGCAGCGTCTTGGTCAGGCTGCCGCGCGCGCCTTCTGCGAACAGCGTGTACTTCGCCCGCAGCTCGACGCCGCGCGTGAACGAGTCCTTGGGCTCGCCGTTCTTGCCGATGCCCATGTCGCCGGTGGCGACGCCAACCACCGCACCCCTGTCCGAATAGAGCACCTCGGTCGCCGCAAAGCCCGGAAAGATCTCGACGCCCAGCGCCTCCGCCTTGGTGGCAAGCCAGCGGCAGACGTCGCCAAGCGAGACGACGAAATTGCCATGATTGCTCATGAGCGGCGGCATGAGCATGTTGGGCAAGCGGATCGCGCCTGCCGGCCCCAGCATGTAGAATCGATCCGCGCTCACTGCGGTCTTGATCGGTGTCTCCTCGCCGCGCCAGTCCGGCAGCAGCCGGTCGAGCCCGATCGGATCGATCACCGCGCCCGAGAGGATATGGGCGCCGACCTCGGAACCTTTTTCGAGCAGCACCACCGAGACGTCCGGCGCGAGCTGCTTGAGGTGGATGGCGGCGGCAAGGCCCGCCGGCCCGGCGCCGACGATCGCCACGTCGAATTCCATCGCCTCGCGGGCGGGCAGTGCCTCGGCGCTCATGCGCGCTCCCGACTCAGTGTGGCCGTCAGCCACACATTTTCCTGTGTTTCACGAAATGCGTCACGTGACAATTGTCATTGGGCTGATCCGTCCGGGTGAACCGCAGCAACGGCCGGGCAACGCGCATAGTTTGATGTTCGGACCGCTTGGCCTAAACTCGCTGCCAACCCCAGGATCCGACTGATGATCGCCGATCACGACAAAGCCGCCCGAGAGCTCATCGCCTTCTATCACGAGGCGGGCGTCGACGCGGCCATCGGCGAGGATCCGGTCGACCGGCTGGCCGCGGACGTGGTGGCGAAAGACCTGGCGGCCAAAGACGTGGCCCCGGCGCTCGCAATGCCGGATGACGACGCGGCACGCGCCAGCGCTCCCGTTCGTGAGCGCGCCGCTCCGAGCCGCTCCACTCCCCCAGTCCCGCCGGCGAGCCGCACCCGCGCCGAGTCGCCGCAGGCGCCGGCCGTGCCGGAGGCCGCCATCATGGCGGCGCGCACGGCCGCGCGCAGCGCCGCAAGCCTCGAAGAGCTGCGCGCCATCCTCGACCGCTTCGAAGGCTGCGCGCTGCGGGCCACCGCGACGCAGCTCGTCTTTGCGGACGGCGATCCGCAGGCGCGCCTGATGTTCGTGGGCGAGGCGCCTGGCCGCGACGAGGACATCGCGGGCGTGCCGTTCGTGGGCCGCTCCGGCAAGCTCCTCGACCGCATGCTGGCCGCGATCGGGCTCGATCGCAAAAGCGTCTATATCGCCAACATCGTGCCGTGGCGCCCGCCCGGCAACCGCACGCCGACGCCGCAGGAGACCGCGATCTGCCTGCCCTTCACGCAGCGCCAGATCGAGCTGGTCGATCCCGACGTGCTGGTCTGCCTCGGTAATCCCTCGACGCAAGCGCTGCTCGCGACCAAGGAGGGCATCACCAAGACGCGCGGCCGCTGGTTTCGCTTCCAGACCGGCACGCGTGAGATCCGCGCCATGCCGACGTTCCACCCGGCTTTCCTGTTGCGCAATCCGGTCAGCAAGCGCCTCGCCTGGCGCGACTTCCTGGCGATCAAGAAGGCGCTTGCCGCGCAAGCGTCATAGCACCGGCGCGTAGTCGCCGCCCATCCGCCTGCTCGGGTCACCCCGTCACCGCGAACTTGATCGCGAACAGCACGGCCAGCGCCAGCACGGCGGGCTTTGCCTCGGCAAACTTGCCGGCAATGATCTTGGCCAGCGCATAGGTGATGAAGCCGAGCCCGATGCCGGTCGCGATCGAATAGGTGAGCGGCATGGTGATGGCGGCGACCACGGCCGGTGCATATTCGGTGATGTCGTCCCAGGCGATCTCGGCGAGACCTTGCGTCATCACACAGGCGACATAAAGCAGCGCCGCCGCCGAGGCGTAGGCCGGCACCATGCCGGCGAGCGGCGAGAAGAACAGCGCCAGCAGAAAGAGCATCGCCACGAACACCGCGGTGAGACCGGTTCGGCCGCCGGCCGAAACGCCGGCCGCGCTCTCGATGTAGCTCGTCGTGGTCGAGGTGCCGATCAGCGATCCGAACATGGCGGCAAAGCTGTCGGCGATCAGCGCCTGTTTCATGCGCGGCAGGTTGCCGTCCGCATCAAGGAGGCCGGCGCGATGGGTGACGCCGATCAGCGTGCCGGCATTGTCGAAAACGTCGATGATCAGGAAGCTGAAGATGACGACCAGGAACGTGAGCTCGAAGGTGCGCGAGAAGTCGAGCTGGAGGAGCGTCGGCGACAATGACGGCGGCATCGACACGACGCCGGAATAGCTCGCAAGCCCAAGCGGAACGCCGATCACCGAGACGATAAGCACGCCGATGAGAATGCCACCGACGACACGGCGATAGGTCAGCGCCACGATCAGCACGAAGCCGAACAGGCAGAGCACCGCCGGCCATTGCGTCAGGTCGCCCAGCGTCACCAGCGTGGCGGGACTCGCGACCACGATCTTGGCCTGCTCGAGCGCGATGATGCCAAGGAACAGCCCGACGCCGGCGGAGATCGCGAGCTTGAGGTTCTTCGGAATGGCATTGATGACGTATTCGCGAATGTGGAACACCGACAGGACGAAGAACAGGACGCCGGAGCAGAACACCGCGGCCAGCGCCTGCTGCCAGCTATATTTGTAGGTCAGCACGACCGTGAATGCGAAGAAGGCGTTAAGCCCCATGCCGGGCGCGAGCGCGATCGGGTAGTTGGCGTAGAGCGCCATTACCAGCGTGGACACCGCCGCCGCGATGCAGGTGGCGACGAACACCGCGCCCTTGTCCATGCCGGCATTGCCGAGGATCGTCGGGTTGACGAAGACGATGTAGACCATCGTCAGAAAGGTGGTCAGGCCGGCGATGAACTCGGTCCGCACGTTGGTACCGTGTTCGGCAAGGCCAAAGGTGCGCTCAAGAAACGATCGGCTCCCAGGGCTGATGCCCTGTGTTCGAAGTTTGTGGTCCATCGCAGCCCCCCGGATAGCCCGCCGTCGCGAATCAGATCTCGCTTGAGCGGAACTGTCCACCTCCCAGCCCACTGCACCGGCCCGGACGAGATGCGCGCCATTCGCAATGAAGCATTGCAGATCCGCTTGCGGCGGTCTGTCGCGGCGCCTTTGCCGCACCCGCAGCATGGCCCTCATGCCTTGGCAAACGACCGTCACACGCTAGTGTAACAGGCAAGCGGCGGAGCGTCTGATGGAATTCGACCCGGTCCTTATCGCCCGACTACAGTTCGCGTTTACGGTCACGTTTCACATCATCTTTCCGACCTTCACGATCGGACTGTCGGCCTACATCGCGACGCTGCTGGTCATGGGCATGGTGACTGGCCGCGAGCGCTATCAACGCCTGGCCCAGTTCTGGACCCGCATCTTCGCGGTCTCGTTCGCGATGGGCGTGGTGTCGGGCGTGGTGCTCGCCTATCAGTTCGGCACCAACTGGAGCCGCTTCTCGGTCGTTGCCGGCAACGTGATCGGGCCTTTGATCGGCTACGAGACCCTCACCGCTTTCTTTTTGGAGGCGACCTTTCTCGGCGTCATGCTGTTCGGCTGGGGACGGGTTCCTGCCGCGTTGCAGCTGTTCTCGGCGATCATGGTCGCCGTCGGCACGGTGATATCCACGTTCTGGATCATTGCCGCAAACAGCTGGATGCAGACCCCGGACGGTCACCAGATCGTCGACGGGATTGCGGTTCCGCTCGACTGGTGGGCCATCATCTTCAATCCGAGTTTCCCCTATCGCTTCGCCCACATGCTGAACGCAGCCTATTTGACCGCCGCCTTCGTGGTGCTGGCGGTTGGCGCGCGCTATATCCTGGCCGAACGGCATCCCGACCAGGCGCGCACCATGATGCGAATGGCCATCTGGCTGCTCGCCATCCTGGCGCCCTTGCAGATTCTGCTCGGCGACCTGCACGGACTCAACACCCTCAAGCATCAGCCGATCAAGATCGCCGCGATCGAGGCGCATTGGGACACGTCAGGGCCGGGCAACTTCCATGTCTTCGCCTGGCCCGACGAAGAAGCCGAGCTGAACCGGTTCGCGATCTCGATCCCGCAGGGCGCATCGCTGATCCTGACTCACCGCCTCAACGGCCAGTTCCTCGGGCTCAAGGAAGTTCCGCCGCAGGATCGCCCGTCGGTGAAGACCGCATTCTTCGCCTTTCGCATCATGCTGGCGATCGGTTTGTTCATGGTGACGGCTGCGCTGGTCGGAGCCTGGCTGATGTGGCGCGGCGTTCTGTTCGAGACTCGCTGGTATCTGCGGATCGTGGCGAACAGCTGGTGGATCGGCTTTGTGGCAGTGATCGCTGGCTGGCTCGTCACCGAAAGCGGGCGCCAGCCATGGCTGGTCCATCGCATCCTGCGCACCGCCGATGCGGTTTCACCGGTCACGGCCGCGAGCGTTGCAATCTCGCTCGCTCTGTTCGTCGTGATCTACGGAATTGTATTCACAGCCGGCATCTACTACATCAACCGCTTGATCACGAGAGGCCCGCAGGGTCGCGCAGTCGAACCATCCGCGGGCGTGCCGACACGGCCGTTATCTGCCGCGCACGATGCCGGACGCGAGGCGCTCGCAAGCGGCGGCTAATGCCGCCGATTTGAAGTTCCTACGACAGTTGCCGAGGCCAGGAACTTCATATCGAAAAGCGGGATTGGCCATCGCGAGAGTGGCACGGAGCCGGCCATGCCGATCGATCTGCCTCTGATCTGGGCCGCCATCGTCGGGCTGGCGGTCGCCATGTACGTCATCCTCGATGGCTTTGATCTCGGCATCGGCGTGCTGCTTGGCTTGACCGAGCGAGCGAGCGAGCGCGATCAGATGGTCAATTCGATCGCCCCGCTCTGGGATGGCAACGAAACATGGCTGGTGCTCGGTGGCGGCGCGCTCTGGGTAGCGTTTCCGGGCGCCTACTCGGTGATCATGCCGGCGTTCTATGTTCCGGTGATCGCAATGCTGCTCGCGCTGGTGTTCCGCGGCGTCGCGTTCGAGTTCCGTGGCTTGGCGGTCGCGGGGAAATCCTTCTGGGACTTTGCGTTGATCGGCGGCTCCGCGCTCGCCGCGCTCTGCCAGGGCGCGATCCTCGGCGGGCTGATCCAAGGCATCCGGATCGAGAATGGGGCTTACGCGGGTGGCGCCTTCGACTGGGCAACGCCGTTTGCGGCGCTGTGCGCGCTTGGGGTGCTGGCCGGCTATACGCTGCTCGGGGCGGCCTGGCTGGTGCTGAAGACGGATGGCGCCGTCGCGGCGCGGGCCCGCGGGCAAGCGAAGATGCTGCTGCTCGTCGTCCTGGCGTTCATGGCGGCCGTGAGCGTGTGGACGCCGCTCGCATTTGAACGCATCGCCGAGCGCTGGTTCGCGACACCGAACATCTTTTACCTGTGGCCCGTGCCGCTGGCGACCGCGCTCACCGCCTTCGCGTGCTGGCGCGCGCTCGATCGCGGGCACGAGGTGACGCCGTTCCTGGCCGCGATCGCGCTTTTTCTGCTCGGCTATCTGGGGCTCGTGATCTCGGTTTTCCCGTACCTGGTGCCGCCCGACCTGACTATCTGGCAGGCGTCCGCCACGCCGGCGACCCAAGAGTTCATGCTGGTCGGCACGCTTGCGCTCCTGCCGATCATTCTGGGCTATCTCGTCTTCGTCTATTGGATCTTCCGCGGCAAGGTGCGTGAGGGCGACAGCTATCACTGATGTGCCCGCACCATCGCGCCGCCTGCGCTAAGGCGCCGACGCGGCGGGCGGGGCAGCCTTGCTCTGCGGCCTTATCACCGCCCAGCCGATGCGCAGGAGCGGCAGCCGTCCCGGCACCGGCCGTTCGAACGCGCGCGGCGGCACCTCGGGCACGAGGTCGGGAAAGCGCGCCTTGAGCGCAGCCGGTGGCGCGCCGGAAGTGTCCGTCGTCGGCCAGACCAGGATCGCACCCTTGGTTCGCAGATCGTCCATGCTCACCCATGGCGATCGCTCGGGCGCGGCGTCGAAGAAGAGCGAAGGCCGGCTCGGCGCCCCGACCGCAATCAGGGCGGCGGTACGCGGGTCGCCGGCGACGATCGGCAACGGACCGCCGAGCCGGCGCTGGTAGCTTTCGTCGAAGAACTGCGCCATCGCGCGCGCGGGCTGGTTGACGTTCAAGGGGATCCCCAGCCACGGCAGCACGAATATGGCGAGCACGGTCATGGCCGGAGGAACGAGCAGCAGGCCAAACCATGCCGGAATGACCAGACGCTGGTGGGCAAGCTCGATGCCGTCACCCGCCGCGACCACGATTGCAAGCGCGGAGAGGATCACCAGCGGCGCAACGCCGCCAATCGGCGTGGACATTCCGATCAGCACGGCCATGCAGCTCGAAACCAGCATGGGCAGAATCGCGAAGAAATAGACGAACTGACGCACGAACGGCTCGATCGGCCGGCGCACGATGACGGGCGCGGGTTCGCGCTCGCCCCAGGGCCAACCGACCACCAGCGCGACCAGAACGGCGAGGCCAGCGTGGCTCCCCAGGATGAGCACCCCCTGCTTGAGCCACGCGCTGAAATTGGCGACGACGGATTCCGGCGCGCGCAGGCGGCCCCAGGTATGGAGCAAGCCGTCACTCGATTCCGCGAGCCACAACAGATGCGGGAACATGATCATCACGGCAACGATGCCGGCAAGCCACGGATCGGTCGAACCCAATGTCGCGCGCGCGCGCCTGTTCACGAGCGTAAACAGCGACAGCAGGCCGACCAGAAGGAGGCCCGCATAGGTCGTGAGCAACAGGAGGCCGATCTCGACGGCGAGTGCCACCCAGTATCCGCGCCTGCCCTCTCCGACCGCCCGCCAATAGTGGAGCAGGATGACCGCCCACAGCGGCATGGTGAGGATGACCGGGCCGAACTCCGGCGTCGGCACGGTGAAGGCGGACATGCCGGCCATCAGCAGCACCGCGAGCGCGGCCTGTTGCGCGCCGACCATCGAGCGCCCGAGCGAGAACACCGCCCAATAAGTCACCACCACGCTGATCTGCGACAAGACATAGAGGCCGAACAGCCGGTGACCGCTCAAACTATAGACGACGTCCGCGACCCAGAACGCCAGCGGCGGCCCGAGATAGGTTCCGAGTGGAAACTCATGCCCGATGGCGATCGCGGTCGCGAGGTCTCCGGGCGGCGCCGCGTAGAACAGCGCGGGCACCAACGTCCACAGCAATGCCTGCGTCAGCGCGGCAAGCCATACCGCCAGCGCCGGGCGCGAGCGCAACAACTCGACCAGAATGGAGACGTAAAGCATCAGCCCCGCACGGTTTCCGGATACGCCCGGCCAAGATTGGCCTCCTGCCAGGGCAATTCTCAGGAAAATGATGCACCGGTTTTCCGTCAGAACGTGCAATCACGCAAGAGGGCGGTTTGGAACGCAATGTGAATCAGAAGGGCAATGCGCTCGACGGAACGGCGTCCTCGGCCGCGAAGGGGCCGCACAGCCGCACCGGCGCAAAGCTGCGCCGATGATGAATCGTCGGCCCAAGCCGGGTCAACGCCTCGATATGCTCGGGCACGGCGTAACCCATGTGGCGTTCGAAGCCGTAGCCCGGATGAACGAGCGCCAGGCGCGTCATGAGCCGGTCGCGCGTCACCTTGGCGACGATCGACGCTGCCGCAATAGACGCAATGATGGCGTCACCACGGATCACCGCTTCACAGTCGCAGGCCGCGTCGATCCGGTCACGCCCGTCGACGAAGACAAGCTTCGGTCGCACCGGCAGCGCCGCCACCGCACGTGCCAGCGCCCACAACGAGGCGCGCAGGATGTTATCGCGGTCGATACGCGCCGGCGGCGCCATCGCGACCGCGACCTCGGCGCAGTCGCAGATCTTGGCATAGAGCGCCTCGCGCGTGGCGCGATCGAGCCTCTTGGAGTCGTCGAGGCCGCGCGGCACGCGCCGGGGATCGAGAATGACGGCGGCGGCTACGACCGGCCCCGCCAGCGGCCCCCGTCCGGCCTCGTCGCAGCCCGCGACCGGCCAGATGCCGCGCTTGAGCGCCGCGCGCTCGCGGCGAAACGTCGGCTTCGGCTCCTCCTCCCCGAGCGGAAGGCGGGCCGCGGGTGCGCCGGCGTTGCGACTGCTGGCGTTGCGACTGCTGGCGTTGCGACTGCTGGCGTTGCGACTCATGCCGCGATGGTGCGGAGCGCGCGGCGCAAGTCAATGCGGAGGAAGGCGCCCCCTGAGACGGGCTGCGCGCAGAGACCCGCCAAGTGCAACTTGGCGGGTCTCATACGGCGTGGTCAGTCCCGGGCGTCTGCGGGGCTGCTACTACCGCAACCGGGAGGACAGGCCTTGCAGCTTGCCCCCCATCGTTGGCCGGGGCGGAACATTGATCAAGGGACCGCGCCCGCGGGTGGCAACGGCGGTATTGGCCCCGCCTACCTTGGTGCCCAGCGTGCAGGTGCACGGCTCGACATATTCGCACTTGGGGGCAAGAACCGGGCCGGTGCATTTGACGGTGCACTTTTGCGTGCCGCCACCGGGACAAGAGCCGGCCGCGGCGGCCGTGCCGGAGCTCGCGGCGACCGCGGTGAGCGCAACGGCGAGAAAGGCGGCGGAACGAGTGGCTGACTTGATGGCGCTGATGGTCATGGCTAACTCCCCTGGTTCTGCCGGACATCCCGGCGTTCAACGATGGGAGGAGCGTAGGCGGCCCCGGCCTCCGCCGATGTGCTGACCATCACAAAAAGGACGGTTGAACCGCCTGCGGCTACCCCGGCGGCCCTTCCGACATAGCTCTCAAAACAAGCTCAACTGTGCGGCCTCGCTGCGCGGTGGCGAGAAATGCTCGGTCGTCAGCTTCACCCGCGTCTTGT